>Ga0224522_1000038_pt1 | contig 77001 bp, 76 predicted proteins | sample CFST25metaG_FD_182733 | JGI IMG/M metagenome (GOLD analysis project Ga0224522, IMG submission 182733) | Peat soil microbial communities from Stordalen Mire, Sweden - C.F.S.T25 | ecosystem: Environmental > Terrestrial > Soil > Wetlands > Peat | place: Sweden: Norrbotten County, Stordalen Mire...
CTGCTATTGCATCAGTGATTGATACTGCGGAGTTATCTGGTATTCATGCTTTTGATGCGATTCAATCCCTTTTTGGCTCACCCTCTTTGCCTATCCCCATTCTTGGTGAGTAGATACCAAACTTTGATATTTGTCCGAACGGCACCAATTGGAAACTGATTAGGAAATAGGTCGGCAGCAGAAAAGCCAACCGTAATGGACTAATGAATAAAATTCATTAATCAACTGCATTTAAATTATTTAACCGAAGAGTGGATTTTGGTTGAGCGATGACCCCATCAATAATTTTAGCGGCCCTGAGAAAATTCAGGGACGCTTGAGGGTTAATTCAGGGTTTATGGCATATAGTAAGTGATAGTCAAGATAGGTTTGTCTGAGGTATTGTTCCCGCTGAATAAGGCGATGTAGTTGGCAACGGCTGTCAACCAACTTCCAAAGCGAGGACAATTCCAGGAAGCTATATTTGATGTCAGCCCTAAATAAAGAGACAAAAGAATCCAAAGTGATTTTGCAACACTTCTTCAAAGACTCACGTATATTGATTGTTGCATTAATCGAAAAGACAGGAAGGCACTAAATGGAAGCACTGGTTCACATCGCAGAGTTTGTGGAAGATCAAGTAGAAGAAAATCGCCGCCGCTGGTATGCCGCTGCTGACCAGCTTCCAGGTTTTGAATTTACTTATCTTCGAACCGAAAAAAGCGTCAATCAAAAGAAATTAATGGAGCAGTTGGATTGGCTCTCGGTAGCTTTAAATAAACCTTTTCGGGGTCAAGACGAGCAGAAGAGATTTTCTGAGACGGCTGGGCGAAGATTCAAAACTCTCGGGAAAGAAGTGCTTGGGTTGACCGAAAAGCAATTATCCGTGTTCGAAAAAGAGGGACTGATCGAACTTTCGCGTAAGTTTTTTGAGGCAGCGCGTTCATTGGATGTTGGTATTTCAATTGAAGATATTTTCCAGGCCAGCCGCAATGTGTGGACAGCCGTGTATCTACAAATTCTGTTGGGTCTCGAGGCAAAACTGACCCCGGCTATCTTTGCCTATAGTATGTTGTACCCGGTCACGGATAATTTTCTCGACGATCCAAAACGCAACCACAGCGAAAAAGTGGAATTCAACCAGCATTTTTGTGCCTGGTTACAAGGCAAGGCGCTTCGACCAATCAATCCGCATGAAGTGTTGGTAGTCAGACTGGTTAAAATGATCGAAAGTCAATACCCGAGAGAGACCTTCCCGCAGGTATATGAAAGTCTGCTGGCGATATTTTACGCCCAACAGGAGAGCATCTTACTGCCAAAAGGGCCTGTGGTGCCAAATTCTGTTGATGTTTTGGGAATCACTTTCCGTAAAGGTGGAACCTCAGTTCTGGCAGATGGAGTCCTCGCAGCGGGCGAGCTCTCTCTGCAGGAAATGAAGACTATTTTCGATTATGGATGTTTTGCTCAATTGATGGATGATCAAGAGGATGTGGAATCCGACCTGGGCGGAGGCAGGCTGACTGTTTTCAGCGAGGCGGCCGGTAGAGGAAAGTTGGATTTAACCATGAATCGGCTTTTTTCTTTTTCACGAACCATCTTAAAAGAATTGGATAGCTTTCTGACTGAACGCTCTACCCCCCTGATTGAGGTTTCATTGAAGGGAATTGATTTACTATTAATCGACGCGTGTGCCCGCACTCACGCCTATTACTCACGCAAATATCTGGCTTATCTCGAGTCTTTTTTCCCCATAAGCTTTGGCTCTCTCAATCGATTGAATCGGAAAATTCAAAAACGCCACCTTTCAATGGAAAGGCTGATGAATGCTTTCTTTGTAAACGAGAATTTATCTTCCGCAGTTTCCCTGACTGAAGGTGCAGTCCCGTTAATAGCGGAAAATTAAGGTTACCTGGTTTTTCACTATTATCGAGTTTATGATTGATTCACTTTTGTCCAACGGGCAAAAATTGCTGTAGAGAGAAAACGGTTGGCTGATTTTTCGCGCAGACCGATTTCACCGCAAGTGGTGATACCGCCGAAATTGTGCATGATCTCATCCACCGCGTAATACATGGTGGCGGCAGAGGCTTTGACGGCATAGGCAGTTAATTGGACAAACAGGGGATTGGGGTCGAGAATTTGCTGGCAGGCCTTGAGCAGACCTGGAATGAGCTTATAGAACTCCCAGACTTCACCTTTGGGACCGCGGCCAAACTTGGGCGGGTCGAGGATGATTCCCTGATATTTTGAGTCACGTCGGGCTTCGCGCTGCACGAACTTGAGCGCATCGTCGATGATCCAGCGGATGGGCAGGGATTCAAGGCCGGAAAGGGCCTGGTTCTCGTTTGCCCACGTGACCACCTTCCGTGAAGCGTCCAGGTGAGTCACCAAAGCGCCTGAACGCGCGGCAGCCAGACTGGCGATACCTGTGTAGCCAAACAAATTGAGTACCTTCGGTTTGAACGGACTGGTCGAAATTACTTTATCTGCCCAATCCCACTGACAGGATTGTTCTGGAAAAACTCCCAGGTGGCGGGAAGCGGAAGTCTGAACCCAAAAAGACAGGCCGTTATAAGTCATTTTCCAACGTTCGGGGATTTTATGAAAATACTCCCAATGGCCGCCATTTTCTTCCGGAGAGGGTTTATAGATGGCATCCGCATTTTTCCATTCGGATTCCGGAAGAGCTTTTTGCCAGACAGCTTCCGATTCCGGACGAATCAAGCGGTAAGGACCAAATTGTTCCAGCTTAAAACCATCACCGCTGTCGACCAAGACATAGTCTTTCCAGTTTTGGGCTGCGGTCAGTTCGAAGGGAGGAAAAAAAGTAGCAGAGAATGGAGGCATTATTCGTGTCCTTTACGCTCCTCCAGTATACCAAAGGAATCAGAATTTCACGCTGTAAGGGACAAGAACTCTGCCCACCCTCATTCTCTGGAACTTTTGCTTCCATGCCAGGAACAATATTGCCCTCAAGTTTGACTGGGTACAAGTATAATAAAAAACGAGCCTATTCCAAACAAGAAAATGCGTATATCCATGTATGACTTTGAGACTTTTCCTGACCGTTGCAGTACTGAAAGTGTAAAGTGGGGAGTATATCCAAAGGACGTCTTGCCGATGTGGGTGGCAGATATGGATTTTACTTCTCCTCCGGAAGTGATCAAGGCCTTGCAGAAACGGGTAGAGCATGGAGTGTTTGGTTACCCAATGGTGACCAATGAAATGAAGGAAGTAGTGATCCGGCGCATGGAAAAACGGTACGGCTGGAAAGTGGATCTTGAAGATTTTCTCTTTATTCCGGGAGTTGTTCCGGGATTCAACCTGACCTGTCAGGCCTTTGCCGGTCAGGACAGTTCGGTCCTCATGCAAACCCCGGTTTATCCGCCGTTTTTGGATGCCCCGAGGAAAGCCGGTGCCGATAGCATCGAAGTCGAGTTGGTCCAAGGTAAAGACGGTCGATACAGTGTAGATTTCGACGCAATTGAACGAGCGATCCGCCCGGATACCAAAGTGTTCATGTTGTGCAATCCGCACAACCCGGTTGGACGCGTTTTCGAGAAGTCAGAGTTGGAAAAAATGGCTGAAATTTGTCTGCGCCACCATTTGGTGATTTGCAGCGACGAAATTCATTCCGACCTGTTATTCAGCCGGCAACGACATATTCCAATCGCTTCGTTAAGCGAAGAAATTGCTCAACAGACAGTGACATTAATTGCACCTTCAAAAACTTTTAATATTGCCGGGTTGGAATGCTCAATGCTGTTGTGTAAAAATCAGGAATACAAGAAGAGGATCGAACAAGCCCGGCGAGGAATAATGGGTAGTGTCAACCTTCTGGGGCTGGTCGCTGGGGTCAGCGCTTATCAGGAAGGGGATACCTGGTTAAAAGAATTGCTGGTTGTTTTGGGAGGCAACCGGGACTATCTGGTTAACTTCGTGCAAACACGGCTCCCTGAAATTAAAATATTTCCTCCAGAAGCCACCTATTTAGCCTGGCTGGATTGCCGCTCGCTGCAAAAACCCGAGGGGGCTTATGAATTTTTCCTTAAACAAGCCAGGGTAGCTCTTAATAATGGAAAAGACTTTGGCAAACCGGGAGAAGGATTCCTACGCTTTAATTTCGGATGCCCCCACTCGATGGTACAAGATGCTTTACAACGGATGGAACATGCCCTGCACGCATAAAAAAACAGAGCTGCCAAACAGCTCTGTTTCAAGGTTTGGCAGTTTAGACTGCTCCGGGGACCGCCACAACTTCGGCGGCCTGCAGACCTTTGGGACCTTTTTCGACTGAAAATTCTACCTGCTGACCTTCTTTGAGTACACGATAGCCGTCCATTTGAATGGCAGAAAAGTGAACGAATACATCCTCCCCACCCTCACGGCCGATAAAGCCGTATCCCTTGGCGGGATTGAACCATTTCACGGTCCCAACAAAACGTTCAGCCATACTTATCTCTCCATCAAGAAAAAAATTGAGTGGTCTCTGTAAACAGAGGCACACCGACGATTCAAAAATTTTACTTAGATACTAAACCTCTGTCAAGACAATCTTCTGAAGATTACATTAATTAAGAAGAATGTAATGTAACTTTACCGACAATTAGTGGGTCTTTCCAATCTGCTGCCAACATAAAAGATACGAAGTGTGTGGACACTCAGCTATAATTGATAGAATGAAATGGGTTCAGCGGATTGTAATTTTCCTTTTGGTGATTCTTCCCATCATAGCTGCGTTTTGGCTGCCGTTGGCGCCTGAACCCATTGCTTTGTTAAAGGCTGATCTTGAAGCCAGCCTGTACGAAAAAAGCGGCGATCGAAAAGCCGAGATTGCAGCTTTGCAAGCAGTGGTATCTTACCAACCCTGGCAAGTGGATAAATGGGAAAGAATTGGCAATTTACAATATGTAACGGGTAACGATCAGGAGGCGATTGATTCTTTTTCAAAGGCATCTACATTTGGTGAGCTCTCTGCCCGGAGCATTTTTAATGAAGGAAACGCCTGGAACTCGCTGGGAAATGCTGACAAAGCCAGGAATCTGTATCGAGAAGCCAGCGAAGCAGGGGCAACAGAAGTCGATTTGTACATTGAATTAGCTAAAGCACAGGAAAATATCAACGACTCTATTGGAACATTGGCTACCCTTTTACGCGCCTATGGATTGGCTCAAAACGATAAAGGTATCAATTATGAATTGGGAGTGCAATTTGCAGCCAGCCAGCCCGAACACGCAATACCATTCTTAAATACTGCCAGCCAGGAAAGCCTCTATTCCAGCGATGCAAATGCGTTGATCCAGACAATCGATGACTCAAGTCAAATGGGAGAAAGTGCAGCCCGTTACATTTATATCGGGCAGGAATTGAGCCAGGTGGGAGAATGGCAGGCGGCGGCTAGCGCATTCAGCAAAGCTACCGATTTAGACGCTTCAAATGGCATCGCATGGGCTTTACGCGGAGAAGCAGTTCAACATGTGGGAGAAGACGGATTCAATTATCTTTCCAAGGCGCTGACTCTCGACCCTCATTCTGATATTGTCAATGGGCTTACTGCCGTCTATTTTCGCCGTCAGCAAAAATATGATGTCGCCATAGATTATCTATACAGGGCTGTGGAAGATAAACCCAATGAGGGTACATGGCAAATCGAAATTGGGAACACTCTCGCGTTAAAAGGGGATCTCGAAGATGCGATTGTACATATGCAAGTGGCTACAATGATGAATCCGGATAGCTGGGTCGCCTGGAGTTCTCTGGCCAGTTTTTGCATCACCCATAACTATGAAATTTCACCGACCGGGATTGAAGCAGCAAGGAAGGCGCTGCTTCTGGTGCCCGATTCACCTGTTCTCCTTGATATAATGGGAAGTGCTTATATGGCGGTCGGAGATTTGGACAGTGCAGAAAGATTCTTCTTACAGGCATTAACTGGAGCACCCAACCAGGCAGAGATCCAATTTCACCTTGGGCAGTTATATTTACAGGAACAAAAAAAAGAACTGGCTTTCAGTTATCTACGCGGAGCAGCGGAAAATGCTACCTCTACCCGGATTCGGGATAATGCCAATTTATTATTACAGCAGAACGGCGGCGGGTGAAATTTACAGCGCACGCTGCGCCTAAAGGACATCTATGAAAAAAATACTGTTTTTTGGATGCTTGCTTGTCCCATTCTTGTTGGCCTCCTGCCAGGTGATCAATTCGCTGCAGCCTGTTGCTACTGCCGCTCCTTCAGGAACTCTCCTATTCGCAGATGATTTTTCGAAAAACAGCAATCACTGGGGAATTTTGGGAGCTGATGCCGGGCAAATCAGCTTCCTCGATGGCGGTCTGGATATCAAAGTCGATAAAGCCAATTCAATGATCTGGACAGTGGCTGGTAAAAAATATCAAGACGTTGCGATTGATATCGATGGTGTTTTATTGAGCGGCTCAGCGAATGATGCGTTTGGTGTGGTTTGCCGCTTTCAAGATAACCAACATTTTTATGGATTCTTGGTCACGCACGATGGTTACGATGGGATATTTAAAATGCAAGATGGGCAATTAATTATGACCAACTCTGGGGGACAGTTAAATTACAGCGAAGCTATCCGCCAGGGAGGAGTAGTTAATCATATTCTGGCAGTTTGCCAGGGGGATACCCTGAGCCTCTCGGTTAATGGTCAATTACTGGCTGCGATTAAAGACGACAGTTATTCGCAAGGTCAGGTGGGGATAATTGCTGGTGCCTATGCAGTTCCAGAGGTTGAGTTATTCTTTGATAATTTAAAGGTGTCTCAACCCTGAAAATGAAATTATTCTTTGATAGTGTCGGCTGTCGATTAAATCAAGCTGAAATTGAAAGAATGGCACTGGACTTCCGCTCTGCAGGTCACGAAATTGTTGACGACATGGCAGAGGCGGAAATTGTGGTGGTCAATACCTGTGCAGTGACCGCTGCAGCGGCTTCAGATTCACGCCAGAAAATTCGCCAGGTGAATCGAATGGGCGTACCTCAGATTGTGGCTACCGGCTGCTGGGTATCGCTGGATCCTCAAGCAGCCAGAGAGATGACCGGGGTCACCCAGGTAATTCTGAACAACGAAAAATCCCAATTGGCTTCTCTTGTCATAGGGAAACAAGTAGCAGCATTCGAGCTGGAACCGCTCGAGAGAACCCCTTTGCCTGGAATTCACCGCCGCACCCGTGCCTTCATTAAAGTTCAGGATGGCTGCAACAACCATTGTACTTTTTGTGTCACCCGAATTGCGCGGGGTGCTTCTATCAGCGTACCTGAAAAAGAAATATTAAATGAAGTGCTCTCCGCAGAAAAGGGTGGAGCGCAGGAGATTGTTCTGAGCGGTGTCCATCTGGCTTCCTGGGGGCACGATTTCCAATCCCCTCTATCCCTAAGTGATCTCCTTCTCTTTTTACTCAAAGAAACCGGTATTCCGAGAATCCGTCTCTCTTCCATTGAACCCTGGGATTTGGATGAAGCTTTCTTCGATCTCTGGCAAAATCCGCGGCTGTGTCCTCATTTTCACCTGCCTTTACAATCAGGAAGTGAAGCGACGCTGCGGCGCATGTCCAGACATACGACTCCCGACCTTTATCGTAAGCTGGTTCAATTGATCCGTAGAAACTTGCCAGAAGCCGCCATCACAACAGATATCATTGTTGGGTTTCCCGGTGAAACAGAAGCTGAGTTTACTGAAAGTCTGGCGTTTGTAAAAGAAATGAGTTTTTCTGGCGGCCATGTGTTCAAATATTCAGCACGTGAAGGGACACCCGCTTTCAAACTGCCTGGGAGGATAAACGGGCAAACAGCCCGGCAGCGCAGCCAGGCGATGCGCAGCATACTGGCGCAAAGCCAGATTGAATATGAACAGAGATTTTACGATCGGAGACTGGATGTGCTTTGGGAGTCGGTCAGCCATAATGGAGACAAAGGTTGGTTAATGCACGGGCTGAGCCAAAATTATTTAACCGTTTGTGCCTGGAGCGAACAGAATATTTGGAATACAATCAGTCCGGTTAAAATTTGTAGAATCGATCAGGGAACCCTGGAAGGGGAGCTCCTGCCTGACATCATGCGAGTGGAGAAGAAATGATTTCTAAAAATAAATGGTGGCAAAGCGCAGTTTTTTATCAAATTTACCCTCGTTCTTTTGCCGATGGCAACGGGGACGGCATGGGCGATTTTACAGGCATGGTAGAGAAACTCGACTATTTACAAAACCTCGGAGTCGACGCTGTATGGCTTTCTCCACATTATCCTTCTCCGTTTATCGATTGCGGATATGATATTTCGGACTATGAAGACGTCGCACCGGAATACGGCGATCTCAAAGTATTCAAAAGGTTTTTAAATGGACTGCACCAACGCGGAATGCATCTGATTCTGGATCTGGTGTTGAACCATACCTCTGACAAACATCCCTGGTTTCTTGAATCCCGTTCCAGCCTGGACAATCCCAAACGCGATTGGTATATCTGGAAAAAAGGTAAAGACGGCAAACCCCCGACGAACTGGTACTCTACGTTTTGGGGAAGTGCCTGGGAATTGGACCCTGCAACGCAAGAATATTATTATCATTTCTTCTTTAAGGAACAGCCCGACTTGAACTGGAATAACCCGGAAGTAAAGGCAGCGATGTTCAACGCTGTACGATTCTGGCTGGACATGGGTGTGGATGGTTTTCGATTGGATGCAGTAGGAACAATCTTTGAAGATGAACATTATTTTGATCATCCCGAAAAAAGCACTCACGAAGAATTAATTCGGCTCGAATTATCGATTAAGAATTTGGAAGAGCAGTCGATTGTTACAAAAACCTGGGAGAAAATGTTTCAGTATCAGCATGATATGCCGGGTGTTCATGGCTTGATGCGCGAACTACGTAAAGTGCTGGATGAATATGATCAGCGGGTGTTAGTCGGTGAAACAGACGACATTGCTTTTTACGGAAACGGTGATGATGAATTAAATCTGGTGTTTAATTTTCCCTTGATGCGTGAAGCGCCGCTGAAAGCCAGCCAAATCCGCGCGAATCAAACAGAACGCTTGACCAAAATTCCAACGGGTGGCTGGCCGTGTAATACTCTGGGCAATCACGATAGTTCCCGTATTTACAGCCGCTTTGGCGATGGAACGCACAATTCCCTGCAGGCTCGTTTGAACTTGACACTGATGTTGACATTAAAAGGAACTCCATTCTTGTATAACGGCGAAGAAATCGGTATGACGGATTACCTGATTAATGATTCACGATTATTTCGTGATCCACTTAGCCTGGAGTACGCACGGATTATCCAACAATTAGAAGGGTTGAGCGAGAAAGAAGCTGTGCATATTGGCGCAGAAAAAGGACGCGATAAGTGCCGCACGCCTATGCAGTGGGCTGAGTCTGCCAATGCCGGATTTTGCCCGCAAGGAGTTACTCCGTGGCTGCCTGTGAATCCAGATTTTAAGCATGGAGTGAATGTTGCTGCAGAAATGATTGATCCCAACTCACTATGGAATTATTATCGTAATCTATTACAAATACGTCAACATTCAGCAGCATTATTATCAGGTGATTATCATGAAATAAAAGGGTTACCCAATGAAGTATTCGGATTTTCCCGAACCTCTGTGGATAAGACCCTTATTGTCTTATTAAATTTCAGCGCTGCTGTTCAAAATATTGAGCGAACAGCCCTTGGAGCACCCGTCTACCAGATTGTTATTGAAGGTGGAACAAATCAATGGGTTGATGGAGCCAAGACGGCGAGCTTACAACCTTACGGATGTGTCATTTTAGAGCCACAAAACTAAGAGAACTCGAAAAACAGCTAAATCCAGCTATAATCAATTCTGCACTCTAGTTGACCTTGAGCTTTGGAACGATTGACCTTGCTATCGGTTGGGTTTATAATCTTGCGCCTTGTGCAAATACATTGTTTTCGTGAGTTTTGGATGGCGGTATGAATATCGAACAAAAAAATGGCAGCACCGTATTTAAGAAAACCTCTGATTATAAACCAGGCCGAAACTGGCGTAATTATTTAATTGGCAGGCCGCTGCAAACAGCAGATGCTCCTCAGCAAACCATTGGTAAGTTTCTAGGGTTGGCAGTTTTTTCGTCCGATGCTCTTTCTTCAGTTGCATACGCGCCTCAAGAATTATTGTTAATTCTGTCCGTAGCGGGAGTAAGTGCATTTCATATTGCATTTCCGCTTGCCATTGCAATTTGTATTTTGCTCGCCATTTTAATCCTTTCATATGAGCAAACGATCCATGCCTACCCTGATGGGGGCGGTGCCTATATTGTTGCGCGGGATAATTTAGGGGAGATTCCTGCGGAAACAGCAGGTGCAGCCTTACTGACAGATTATATTTTGACGGTTGCGGTTTCTGTTTCGTCCGGTGTTGCTCAATTGGTTTCGGCTTTTCCGGCTCTGTTTCCTCATCGCGTGATCATCGCGGTTGTCCTGGTCATGTTGGTTATGGTGATCAATTTACGGGGTGTAAAAGAATCGGGAACCTTTTTCGCTATTCCGACCTATTATTTTCTCGTGGTCATGTATCTCACGATCATTGTTGGGTTCATTCGATTTTTTACAGGCAGTTTAGGCCTGGTTCCCAATGCGCCTCAAGATGTATTGAATCTGCATCAGACATTAGAACCCATCACACTTTTCTTGATTCTAAAGGCATTCTCAAGCGGTACGACTGCTTTAACCGGGGTTGAAGCAATTTCTAATGGAATTACCGCATTCAAAGAACCGCGAAGTACAAATGCCGGAAGAACATTAATTATCATGGGTGCGATTCTGGGTTCGATGATGTTGTCGATTACCTATTTAGCCAATAAAATGGGCGCTCTCCCATCCGAAGGAGAAACGCTCATTTCCCAAATTGCCAGAACCATATTCTCGGGTCAAGGTGTCTTGTATATTGCTGTCATCGCTGCTACCACTGTGATCCTGATCATGGCGGCAAATACGGCTTTTGCAGATTTCCCGCGGTTGAGTGCAATTGCGGCTAATGATGGCTTCTTGCCGCGCCAGTTGACTTATCGCGGCAGCCGCCTCGTTTTTTCCCGTGGAATTGCCACTCTATCTGTGGTTGCCTGCTTGCTGATCATTCTCTTCCAAGCTAGTGTCTCAAAACTCATTCCATTGTATGCAATCGGTGTTTTCCTTTCCTTTACCTTATCCCAGGCCGGCATGGCACATCGTTGGTGGAAATCTGGTCATCTCCTGGCTGATCAACAAATTAAGGAAAGAGGGTCTACTTTAGTTCACGAGCAAGGCTGGCAATTTAAAATGGTCATCAACGGTCTTGGATCAGTTTGTACCGGCGTTGTGATGTGTATATTCGCGATTACTAAATTCAAAGATGGCGCTTGGATTGTCGTGCTGTTGACTCCTCTGCTGGTGTTGATTTTCTCCACAATTCACCGTCACTATAAAAACCTCGCCAAACAGCTATCTCTGGATAATTTCGCACCAAGCCCACGAATAGCCCATCAAAAAGTAATCATGCCGGTGAGTGGAGTGCATAAAGGCACTTTAGCGGCATTACGGTATGCAAAGACTCTCTCGGATGATATTACGGCGATCCACATTTCAAGCGATCCGATTGAAACCAAGAAAGTCCAGGAAAAGTGGGAATTATGGGGAGATGGGTACCGCTTAGTTGTGCTTGATTCGCCTTACCGTTTATTTCTGGAACCGCTCCTGGCATACATCGATGAAATCGATGCACAAAAACAACCAAATGAGGTAATTAGTATCGTTGTGCCTCAATTTGTTCCAAAGCACTGGTATACGAGTTTATTACACACGCGCACTGCAGATACTTTGCGAAGGGTGCTGCTCTATCGAAAAGATATCGTGATATTGGAAGTTCCATATCAGGTGAATTGAAAGGAAGACTGAATCTATGAAAGCAATAATCGTAGGATGCGGCAGAATCGGCGCCGAATTAGCTTACAGGCTATACAAAAGAGGGCATGACGTTTCGATTATCGATAATGTAGCAGCTTCCTTTAATAATTTACCTGCAGATTTTGAAGGTCGGGTTCACGAAGGTGATGCTTTAAACCAGGATGTTCTCATTCGAGCCGGAATTCAACATTGTGATGTACTGGCTGCCGTTACCAATAATGATGCACTCAATTTGGTTGTGTGCCATATTGCCAAATCTGAATTTGCGGTTGGAAATATCGTGTCTCGAAATTACGATCCGCATGTGCGCGAACTTTTTGAGACCTTTGAAATTCAAGTTGTCAGTTCTACCAGTTGGGGAGCCCAACGTATCGAAGAATTAATGTATCACTCCTCCGCGCACACCGTATTTTCTGCCGGGAATGGTGAAGTAGAAATTTACGAACTCGCGATTAACAAAGAATGGGATGGAAAGCAAATCGCTGATTTGATTCCCTGCGATGATTGTCGACCCATTGCGATTACAAGGTCAGGGAAAGCCTTTTTGGCAAATGCCTCAACTTTGCTGCGTGATGGTGATTTATTAGATGTCGCGGCAACTTTTGATGGAATTGAAATGACTCGTAAAGTACTAAATAGCCAAGCGAAGGAGGCCTGACATGTTTGTTGTGATTGCCGGTGGTGGAAGAACAGGCGCTCAATTAGCTCGGTATTTACTGGATGAAGGACATCAGGTTCACCTGATTGAGGACCGAAAAGAAGTCCTGGCGAGGATTCATAAAGAGATCCCGACTGAAGTTATCTTTTCAGGTGACCCGATGAACCCGATCGTTATGGAAGAAGTGGGTATTTCAGAAGCGCAGGTTTTTGCTGCGACGACCACCTCAGATGAAGTGAACTTAGCTTTATGTTATTTTACCCGTGAAAAATATAATGTTCCCCGTACGATTGCGCGGGTCAACAATCCGCGTAATGCCTGGCTTTTTGACCAGAAATTCCATGTAGATGTCGCTGTCAACCAGGCGGAATTGCTTTCTAGACTCATCGAAGAGGAAATGTCTCTTGGGGATATGATGACCTTGCTGCAACTACGCAAAGGCCGCTATTCGGTGGTAGAGGAGAAAATTCCATCAGGAGCCAAAGCGTTGGGAACTGCCATCAAGGATCTGAAATTCCCGGAAAATTGTGTGATTGCTGCCATTATTCGCAATGGTGAAATTATCGTACCCCGAGGAACAACCACATTTGAAGTAGATGACGAAGTATTGGCTGTTACCGACGAAGAAGGCGCTAAATCACTTTCAGAATTATTCTCGAGATTAGCCAAGAAATAGAATTCCTTTGACCAACCAGTTGCCTTGCGGTATAATAGCAGGCTGCTGCGTATAAATAAAGACTGCTTTTGAGAGGAAATAGAATGACTAAACGGACCTACCAACCGAGAATTCACCGCCGCCTTCGTGTGCATGGTTTTCGCTCACGCATGGAAACTCAAGATGGGCGAGAAGTACTGAAACGGCGTCGTGCCAAAGGCCGTCGCAAGTTAACGGTTACGATGAACAACCACGTCAAGAGAATTCGCTGGTAATCACTGAACCCTTTGAGCATTGCATAAATTGTTGAATTATGTGGTGGTCGCTGGGAAGGTTAATGTTTGAATCGCAAGTTTTGGCTAACCAGTACAATTGATTTTAAGCGGGTGAGGCTTTATGGAAAATCTTATGCCCACCCGCTTATGGTCATAGTTTCTTTGAAGGGGGAGGCTCCAAACTCGCGAGCCGGTATTATCACAGGAAGATCAATAGGAAACGCAGTCAAACGAAACAAAGCGAGAAGGCGATTACGAGTGATAATGCAACAGTTTCTTCCCTTGGTTAAAACACCTACCGACCTGGTAATTATCGGGAGGACCGGGATGAATGAAGCGAGTTTTCAAGAAATAAATATTGTCGTGCAAAGATTATTGATACATGCAGGATTAATGGATTAAAATGGGTGTGTGTGAAGAAGATCAATTGGTTCGTGTAACTGAACCAAGGTTAAGAGATTTGCCTTTTTCAATTTGGAATATTCCGAGATTTGTGCTTCTGGCATTGATTAGAGGTTACCAACTCGTTATTTCACCAGCTCTACCTCCAGATACGTGTCGATTTTATCCGAGTTGTTCACATTATGGGTATCAAGCAATATACAAATATGGTGTGATAAAAGGCACTTTAATGGCTGTTTGGAGAGTGCTGCGATGCAATCCATTCAATCCTGGTGGATTCGATCCTGTTCCATGACCTTTGAGTTTCAAGTTATAATGGGCTTCATCCCATAAAAATAAGGGAATCAGAGCAATGAAAAATAAGCATATTATCATAGTGGTTTCTTTCCTTCTGCTGGGGATTTTACTGTCATCCTGTACTTCGGCGTCTGCCACGAACAGTTGGGCAGGTGCTTCAGCCAGCGACACGGCGGTATATTTTACCAATAGCACTTCGATTGTTGCCGCTCAGACAGATACTGGCGCAGCCATTTGGACTTACCCGGATAAACCGGCAGCGACGCGGCTTTTCTACGCAGCACCGGTCATTGACGGAGATCAATTAATCGTAGGTGATTATTCCGGTTTATTGGTGGCGTTAGGAATCCATGACGGAAAAGAACTCTGGCAATTTACTGGTGCCAAAGGACGGTATGTGGATTCGCCTCTGGTGGTTAATGACAAAATCATAGCTCCGAATGCTGATTCCCATATTTATGCATTGGACGCAAACGGGAAGCTGCTCTGGACCTTCACTGGCAGCCATGCATTTTGGGCTACACCGGTGAGTGATGGAACTACAGTTTTCGCTCCTTCATTAGATCATTTTCTATATGCTTTGAATTTGGCAGATGGAACTGTGAAGTGGAAGGTCGATTTGGGAGCTCCATTGGTCGGCAGATTGGTTTTATCCACCGACGGAACCTTATATCTTGGTTCTCTGGATAGCAAGTTGTATGCGGTAAGGGCTTCCGATGGCAGTGTTCTCTGGAAGCAAAGTTTATCTGGACGGATTTGGTCGGCGCCTGTTCTGGTGGAGAGCAGCCTTTATATCGGGGATGACTCTGGTAAAATTAATATTCTCAATACGAAGGATGGCAGCACCGTTCAATCCATTGATCTTCAATCAGCAATTCTGGGGTCTGGGGTTATGCTCAATGGTTCTATCGTTTTCAGTGATGAAAAAGGTGAGATCATTGCCATTGCGAAAGACGGAAAACGTGTCTGGACGAGATCGATAACCGGAAAATTATATTCTAATCTCGTATCCAACAAAACCTCGCTCTTTGTGCTTCCTACCAAAGGTGACCAGCCATTATCTGCTTTTGACGCTGATGGTAACCAAATTTGGAATTATACGGTTAGTAAATAAGGATCATGACCATGTGGGATTCTCTGATCATCACTCCATTCATCAATTTATTACTTTGGATTTATTCACTGGTAGGTAATCTTGCAGTAGCGATTATTATCTTTACTACCTTGACGAGAGTAATTCTTTATCCGCTCACAATGAAACAAATTAAATCCTCGCAGGCTATGCAAGAGCTGCAGAAGAATCCAAAATACCTGGATATGCAGAAGAAATATAAAGACGATAAGGAACGTCTGGCTCAAGAACAAATGGCGCTTTATAAAGAATTAGGTGTCAGTCCTTTTGCCTCTTGTTTGCCGACCTTGATTCAATTTCCAATCATTATTGGTCTTTACCAGGCATTAATTCAAACCATTGCTTCAGCACCTATGGATATGTTGAATTTGATTCGCCATTTATATCCTTGGGCGTTGAAAGTTTCGACACTTTTACCATTGAATACTAAATTCTTGTGGATGGATATGGGGCAAGTCGAGCGCCTGAATATTCCAGGAATTAGTTTCGGCATCCCAATATTGACCATTGTTGTTGTTGTCACTACCTATGTCTCCACAAAAATCATCACACCTCCCCCGCAGCCGGGTGGAGCAGGGGGCACTGATCAAAGCGCGATGATGACGAATATGATGAATATTTATATGCCCTTGCTAATGGGTTGGCTCGCTTATACTCTTTCATCCGGGCTGGCATTGTATTTTGTTGTGACCAATGTAATTCAAATTCTCCAATATGCAATTACCGGTAAGGTTTATTGGGGAAATCTTCTCCCCGGTAACAAAGGCGTTCAATCTAAACAAATCGTCAAAAAAAAATAAGTTGAGGCAAAACCATGAGTCAAGAAAAAACAACGCTTGAGATCATTGCACCCAGCGTAGAGGAAGCCATCAGCCGCGGGTTGGATCAATTAGGCCTTACAGAAGATTCAGTTGTTATCGAGGTTCTGGATAATGGCAGCCGAGGGTTGTTAGGAATTGGCGGCCGGCAATCTCGGGTCAGGCTGTCGATTAAGGATGCCCCGGTTGAAGCTGTAACGAGTGAAGTTGCTGAAACTGCCACTAGCGAAAGCGAGACCGAAAAAGAGGCCTCTCATTTTAAAGCGGTAGCTGAGCAAGATTTAACCGAAGAAGATCAAAAGTCGATGAAAGTGACTCAAGAGGTTGTTAAAGAGTTACTCGATCGGATGCATATCAAGGCGGTCGTGTCAGCTAAATTGATCGAGCCGGCGGATGAAAACGACGACAGATTAGTTTTGATTGACATTCAAGGGAATGATCTGAGTATTTTACTTGGACGACGCTCGGAAACCTTGAATGCTTTGCAATACATTACCAGTTTGATCGTGAGTAATGAACTGGATCGCTGGGTCCCGATGATGATCGACGTCCAAGGATACCGCGCTCGCCGAGAAAGACAACTGCGGCAGCTTGGGCGGCGAATGGCTGATCAGGCAGTCGAAACAGGTAAGCGCCAAATTTTAGAGCCAATGCCCGCGAATGAACGACGGGTAATCCACCTTGAATTGCGTAATCATCCACAGGTGACTACTGAGAGCACCGGGGATGAACCTTTCCGCAAGGTAACGATCGTTCCAAAAAAATAGCTCGCTCAGACAAGTTATTATTTAGATATCGACAGGTTAGTATCAATTACCCGATTTCCTGAATTCGGGTAATTGTGTTTAATTACCGGAATATCATCCTGTATTTTTCTTTCGCTTATAGTAAAATTATTGATTGTCTGACAAAATGGAGGAAGAATGAATCCGGTAGATATCATTATCAAAAAGCGCGATAAGCGAGAGCTTACCCGGGAAGAAATTAATTATTTCGTTCAGGGAATCACCAATAACGAGATTCCTGATTATCAAACGGCAGCCTGGGCGATGGCTGTTTTATTGAATGGCATGACGGACCAGGAAACGACTGACTTGACCATGGCCATGGCACATTCCGGACAAATGATCGATCTTTCTGCGGTCATTCCCATTGAGGTGGATAAACATTCGACGGGCGGGGTCGGTGATAAGACTACTTTAGTGGTGGAACCTACTGTGGCAGCCTGCGGGTTACCTGTCGCCAAGATGTCTGGCCGAGGTTTGGGCTTCAGCGGCGGCACGCTGGACAAGATGGAGTCCATCCCGGGATTCCGCACCAAACTCAGCGACGAAGAATTCATCCATTTAATTAAGACAACCGGTCTGGTTTTAGCTGGTCAAACTGCGGATCTTGCGCCCGCTGACGGTAAACTCTATTCGCTGCGCGATGTGACAGGGACGGTTCCTTCCATCCCTTTGATTGCTTCGTCAGTGATGAGCAAGAAAATAGCCGGAGGCGCGCAGGCAATCGTCCTGGACGTGAAGGTGGGGTTGGGCGCCTTTATGAAGAATCTGGATGATGCCCGCCAGCTTTCGCGATTGATGGTTTCGATTGGAAAATTAAGCGGCCTAAAAGTAGTGGCTGTTCTTTCGGATATGAATCAACCGCTCGGGAATGCGGTCGGGAATGCACTCGAAGTTAAAGAAGCGGTTGCCACACTGCACGGAAACGGCCCCGCTGATTTCACTGCCCACTGCATCGAAGTAGCCAGCCAAATGCTGGTCATTGGGCAAGAAGTTGGCTCTCTGGCTGAAGCACGGCAGATGGTAATCGAAACGTTAAAAAGCGGCCGCTCATGGGAGAAATTCCGCAGCCTGGTGATCAATCAGGGTGGGGATGTTTCATATATCGACGACCCTGAAAAATTAGCAAAAGCACGCTACATCGAAACGGTTCCAGCTCCCCGCAGCGGTTACCTCAAAGAGATCAATGCACAGGTCGTGGGTGAGACCTCTGTGGAGCTCGGAGCGGGGCGGATGAAAAAAAGCGATTCGGTTGATCCAGCTGTGGGAATCATCGTCTACCATAAGGTTGGCGACAAGGTGAACAAAGGGGATGCGCTGTTTACTATTCATGCCAATGATGAAGCGAAATTGGCTGCGGCGCGTGATCGGTTACTGGGTGCTCACTTGTGGAGTGCAGAAAAAGTGGAACCGCTGCCTTTGTTTTATGGTGTGATTCAGTAAGCAAACTTGAGAAAAATCATGCAATTCCCTGAACTAGTAGTCTTCTGGACAATAGTCTCTGGTCGAAGGGAATTAATCGGATTATTTGGTTTGCTTTATCAAAATAATTGTGAGATAATCATTTCTCACAGGCGTTGATAGAAACGAGTAGAGGTAAGACCCCTTTCAGCGAACCCGGAAAAGATGTGAGCCAGGGAAGGGATTAACCTTGAAAATCCTTCTGGAGCTGCAACCTGAAAGCTGGAGACAGCGAGTAAGTGCGCCGGTCTTTCTACCGTTATCCTTAAACAGGTTTAGATACCAGCGAACCTGACCAAGCGTCCTATTTATGGGAAGCAGGGTGGTACCACGGGATTTTTATCTCGCCCCTGATTGCGGGCGATTTTTTATTTAACAGGAGGCAGCATGTTTAAACCAGTCTCTCCCAGACTTAATGTCACCTTAACCGAAGAAGAGGTGCTGCGTTTCTGGAAGCATAAAGATATTTTTCATGAAACTTTGAAGAAGCGCGAAGGAGGTCCGGAATATGTTTTTTTTGAGGGACCCCCAACCGCAAATGGCAGACCAGGAGTGCATCACATACTGGCCAGAGCTTTCAAAGATATTTTCCCGCGCTATAAGACAATGCGCGGTTATCATGTCTCACGCCGCGGCGGTTGGGATACCCACGGTTTACCGGTAGAAATTGAAGTCGAAAAGAAACTTGGTTTCAACAATAAACGTCAAATCGAAGCCTACGGCATCGAAGAATTTAACAAATTGTGCAAGGAATCCGCTTTTACCTACATCCAGGAATGGGAAAAGTTGACCGACCGGATCGGTTACTGGGTGGACTTGAAAACAGCCTATGTGACCTATCACAATGAATATATTGAATCAATCTGGTGGATTCTGAAAAACTTCTGGGAAAAAGACCTTTTATATCAAGGCTATAAGGTCGTGCCGTATTGTCCCCGCTGCGGTACACCGCTCTCAGACCACGAAGTAGCCCAGGGGTATCGTGAAATCACCGACCCCTCTGTGTTCGTGCGTATGCCGCTGGTGGAGGAACCTGGCACGTCTCTGCTGGTGTGGACGACAACTCCGTGGACGCTGCCGGCGAACGTTGCAGTTGCCGCTGGCGCTGAAATTGATTATGTCAAGATCGAGCATGAGCTGGCTGAAGGCGGGAGTGAAAAATTAATCCTGGCTGAAGCGCTTTTGGGCAAGATTTTTGGCGATGAACCTGTAAAAGTACTTGAACATTTTAAAGGCAAAGAATTAAAAGGCAAGAAATACTCTCCGCTATATACATTCATGCCCTTGGTTAAATCCGCCCATTACATCGTGCTGGGTAATTTTGTGACCACTGAAGATGGGTCTGGTTTAGTCCATATTGCACCGGCTTTCGGTGAGGATGATATGGCAGTTTCGCTTGAAAATGATTTGCCCATCGTGAATACGATTGCCGAAGATGGCACTTTTATCTCGGATGTCAAACCCTGGGCAGGACTCTTCTTCAAAGACGCTGATCCGTTGATCACCAAAGACCTGCAAACCCGCGGGCTGCTGTTTAGAGTTGAAAAACATGTCCACACTTATCCGTTCTGCTGGCGCTGTGGTACACCGTTATTGTATTATGCGCGTCCGACGTGGTATGTTCGTACCAGCCAATTCAAGGACCGTTTGGTGGCATTGAACGACAAGATTAACTGGTATCCGGAACATATCAAGAACGGCCGTTTTGGGAACTGGTTAGCCAATAATGTAGACTGGGCGCTTGGCCGAGAACGCTATTGGGGGACTCCACTGCCGGTTTGGGAATGCGAAGAGTGTCATACCCAAATTTGTATCGGTTCGGTAAAAGAATTATCCGAGCACACTGGCCAGAATCTGGCGAACTCTGATTTGCACCGGCCCTATGTGGATGCAATCACTTTCAAGTGCGAGGAATGCGGTGGAAAGATGCACCGGGTTCCCGAATTGATTGATGTCTGGTTCGATTCCGGTTCTATGCCAGTAGCACAATGGCATTATCCGTTCGAGCACCAGGCAGAATTTAAGCAACAGTTTCCGGCGGATTTCATTTGCGAGGCTGTGGATCAAACACGCGGTTGGTTCTATTCACTGCATGCCATCAGCACTTTATTGTTTGATCAGGCAGCCTTCAAAAATGTCATCTGCCTGGGATTGATCCTAGACGGTAACGGACAGAAAATGTCAAAGACCAGAGGAAACGTAGTTTCCCCCTGGGAGGTGATCGATAAAAATGGTGCTGATGCCATGCGCTGGTATCTGTATACTGCCAGCCCTCCCGGACAGGAACGGCGTTTCTCCAGCGATCTGGTCGGAGAAGTACTGCGCAATTTTACCCTGACGCTGTGGAATACCTATTCCTTCTTTATTACTTATGCCAATCTGGACGGGTGGAAACCCGATCCGAACGCGAAGATCGAGTGCAGCCCGCTGGATCAATGGCTGCGTTCCTCGCTGCATGCATTGATCCGCGATGTGACGAATGCTCTGGAAAACTATGATGTCCTCGGTGCTACCCGGCCTATCGAAACCTTTGTGGATACTCTATCCAACTGGTACCTGCGCCGCTCGCGCCGCCGTTTCTGGAAGAGCGTTTCGGATGCAGATAAACAGGCGGCTTATGCAACCCTTTATGAAGCGTTAGTTGCTCTGAGTAAATTATTCGCCCCTACCATGCCATTTATGGCTGAGACTTTATACCAGAACCTGGTTCGCAGCGTGGACCCGAGTGCGGAAGAATCCGTACATTTATCCGCCTGGCCTGAATACGATCCGGCAGTCATTAATGATCAGCTCAACCGCGAGATGGCGCTGGTGATGCGTTTGGCCTCCCTCGGGCATGCAGCCCGCAATAAAGCCAACCGCAAAGTCCGCCAACCCCTGGCGGAAGTCGCTTTCGCTGTCAGCAACCGAGATGAAGCCAAAGTAGTAATTGACCATACCGATTTGCTCGAAGATGAACTGAATGTGAAGCAGGTTCGTCTGCTCAATGCCGCCGGAGAGGCTGTCAGTTTCGCCTTGAACCCGCTGCCTAAACAACTTGGACAAAAATATGGTAATCTCTACCCTGAGCTTCGCAAAGCGATTTTAGCATTGGATGTGGATAAGACCGCGACTACATTATTGGCTGGTCAAACCGCGCATGTCAAGGCTGCTGGTAAGGATTATGAGATTTTGCCAGAAGAGATCGAAGTGCGCATGCAAGCCAAGAGCGGTTATTCAGTGGCTGCCGAAGGTGCTTATCTGGCGGCTCTCGAGACTGAATTGACTCCTGCGCTCATTCAAGAAGGGTTGGCGCGTGAATTCGTCCGCCGCGTGCAGGATTTGCGCAAATCAGCAGATCTTGAAATAGCTGATCGCATACAGGTTTACTACACGGCAACGCCAGGCTTGTTGGAGGCGGTCAATGCCTTCAAAGAGTATGTCATGGGTGAGACGCTGGCAATCGAATTAATTCCCGGAACAAATCCTGAGGGGCTGCCATCCGTGGAAGATGAATTCGACAAAGAAAAAGTGACCGTCAGTTTGAAAAAAGCATAAACTAGAGCGGACTCCTCATAAGGGGGTCCGCATTATTTACGCAAGCACTGAATTTAGGGTAAAATTTAGTGACTTGATTCCCGGAGGAAAACTTGAAGGCTTATTTACACAAAACACGCTGGTTATACATTGTGGCAGCGATTATCGTTATTCTTGATCAGTTTACCAAGGAGTTAGTGCGAAATTTAATTCCTGCTGGAGGAACCTGGGTTCCCTGGCCGTGGTTGGCTCCGTACGCGCGGATCATCCATTGGTCCAATACCGGTGTGGCTTTCGGAATGTTCCAAGGGAAAAGTCTCTTTTTTGCAGTTTTAGCGGCAGTGGTCATTATTGCAATCATTTATTACTACCCAAACATTTCTGAGGCCGATAAAGTACTGCGCTTTGCACTTTCGATGGAATTAGGCGGTGCCCTGGGAAATTTTGCTGATCGGGTTTTCAATGCCGGCCAGGTAACCGATTTTATCTCTGTGGGTAATTTTGCAGTATTCAATGTTGCTGATGCATGCATCACGGTAGGTGTGGTTATTTTGTTATTTGGCGTCTGGCTGGAAGATAAACGTGAAAAAGCTCAGAAAAAATTAATTGAGACTGCTGAACAACCTTTAGATGATTCGAATCGATCTAACCCTTGAGTGAAACCCAAAGAAAATTTGTAGTAAATTCTTCAGAAGCAGATCGGCTGGATAAGTTCTTGGTCAGTCAATTTCCTGACCAATCCAGATCCAGATTGCAGGATTTAATCAAACAGAACTACGTGCAGGTGAATGGGAACACAGTGACCAAGACCGGTTTGCGGCTGGAAGCTGGCATGAGCGTCACCATAAGCATCCCCGAAGCAGTCCCCAGCGGTCTAATCCCTGAAAATATTCCCTTGGATATTATATTTGAAAACAAGGATCTGGCTGTAATCAATAAACCTGCAGGGATGGTCGTTCACCCTGCTGCCGGGCATGCAACCGGAACGTTGGTTCAGGCTGCACTGGCTGCCATCCCGGATTTACAGGGGATCAACGGCGAAGAACGCCCCGGAATCGTACACCGCCTGGATAAAGCCACTTCAGGTTTGATTGTACTGGCGAAAAATGAGCAGGCACACCGCTGGCTGCAAGATCAATTCCGGTTGAGGAAAGTAAAGAAGGTTTACCTGGCGCTTGTCGATGGCCGTCCACCGACCCCGGTGGGGCGCGTCGAAGCTGAAATTGCCCGAGACCCTTCCCACCGCAAGCAAATGGCAGTGGTTTCGAATGGCCGCGGTAGACCAGCCACAACGGAATACAGCACGCTGGAAGAATTCGACAAGTATACTTTGATCGAGGCCCATCCATTGACCGGAAGAACGCATCAAATTCGCCTGCATATGGCATTTTTGGGATGCCCAATTGTTGGCGACACCGTATATGGCAAGAAAAGATCGACGATCGAATTAAACCGTCATTTTTTACATGCAGCTCAATTGAGTTTTCGTTTTCCAGGAGAAAAAGAGATGCATACATTTAATGCCCCTCTACCCCCGGAACTTGAAGAGATTCTGGCGACTTTAAGACATTAACGAGGAAAAATGAAAGTAATTGACTTACGTTCGGATACAGTGACCCATCCCACACAGGCGATGCGCGAAGCAATGGCTGCTGCTGAGGTTGGGGATGATGTGTTTGGCGAGGACCCCACGATCAACCGGCTGCAGGAAATGGCAGCAGAGAAAATGGGAAAAGCAGCCGGACTTTTTGTACCATCGGGGACGATGGGAAATTTACTGGCTGTAATGGCGTTTTGTCAGCGCGGTGACGAAGCGATGATGGGCACGTTTGGACATACCTTCCTGCATGAAGCAGGCGGAGTCTCGGCGCTTGGGGGTGTTTTTGCGCACACGCTGCCTAACCAGGCGGACGGCACAATCAAACTGGAAGATATTGCCGAAGGAATTCGCTCGGATGACATTCACGAACCGCCTACTCGGTTGTTGATTCTGGAAAATACTCAAAATCGATGCGGTGGAGTTCCGTTAACCAGGGAATATACCGATGCAGCAGCGCATTTGGCTCATGCGCATGGGGTAAAAGTACACATTGATGGAGCCAGAATTTTCAATGCCGCAGCGGCGCTGAATGTTCCGGCGAAGAGATTGGTCAGTTCAGCCGACAGTGTCACATTCTGTCTGAGCAAGGGGTTATGTGCGCCGGTTGGTTCGGTCCTTTGCGGCGATAAGGAATTCATTTACAAGGCACGGCGTCTGCGAAAAATGTTGGGGGGTGGAATGCGTCAGGCAGGCATCCTGGCTGCGGCAGGAATTGTGGCTCTTGAGCAAATGACTGAGCGCCTGGTTGAAGACCATGCTCGGGCTAAGACACTGGCAATCGGGTTATCCAGAATTCAAGGTATCACTTTTAATATGGGTATGCCACAAACAAATATGGTTTTTCCTTCCCTTTCTCCATTTATGAAAATTACCACTAACCACGTTGAACAGGTATTAGCGCGAGAAGGAATTAAAGTAGATGCAATTAATGATCATCTTTTTCGTCTGGTGACCCATTATTGGATCACTGATGAAGACGTGGAAAAGACGATTGCTGCCTTTGAAGGCGTCATTCGGGAATAAGCCGGAATAATTGGCAATGACCTTTCGTTGATATAATTATGTCGGCACCGGTTGATAATCATTACATTCATTGGTAGTTATTAGTGAGAAGAAAAGGAATATTCCCATGAGCGAATTTGTGACCATCGAACAGATTGATGAAGCAGCAAATTTCCTGCGCGCGAAGGTTAGCATTTTACCCAAGATTGGTCTCGTGTTAGGTTCAGGATTGGGCGGCCTGGCAAATAGTGTAGAAAATCCCGTTGTAATTCAATTTAAAGAAATTCCAAACTGGCCTGTTTCTACTATACAAGGTCATGCCGGGCGCTTATTAATTGGGTCGCTGTTCGGAAAGCCCGCGATGGTTATGCAAGGACGTATCCATTATTATGAAGGGTATACGATGGGGCAGGTGACCTTCCCTATCCGGGTGATGCAGCGGTTGGGTATCGGTACGATCATCTTGACAAATGCTGCTGGCGCCATTTCACCCGATTTTGCACCCGGAGATGTAATGTTGATCACGGACCATATCAACATAGTCGGAATGTCGGGCTTAAATCCGCTGCGCGGACCAAACCTGGATGAATTCGGCGAACGATTCCCGGATATGAGCCAACCTTACGATAAAGAATTGATTCGATTAGCTAAAATTTCAGCCAAGGAAAAAGGGATTTCTTACCGAGAAGGCGTCTATATCTGCCTCTCCGGCCCATCCTTCGAATCTCCTGCAGACCTGCGATTCATGCGCATCATCGGCGCGGACGCTGTGGGGATGTCGACAGTCCCTGAAACAATCGTGGCACGGCAAGGGCATACGCGTGTTCTCGGAATTTCAGGAATCAGCAACAAGGCCAATCTGGATGGCAGTACAGAAACCACCCATGAAGAAGTTCTGGCTGCCGGCGAGATGATCGTCCCTAAGTTGACGGGGATCATCCAGGGCGTGATCGAAAAAATGGTAATTCCGGCTTAGATCAGCGAAAAATGCAAACAGTATTACGCTTCCTCTCGAAATATGAAGTTCTGTTTTATTTTGTATTGGCGATTGCGGTAGTCATTTCGCTCAGGAAAGTGATGATTTCCTGGAAGCAATGGCGCGTAGCCGTTTTTGGTATGGAAAAGGAAACAACGCAGCGCTCATTCAATCAAGGAATGACCATCCTCATTTTGGTTGGCTTTTTAGCGATGAGCTTATTTATCATCAATACCTTTATCACTCCCTCCATACCTGGCGTACAACAGGTAATCACACCGACGGTCGACCTGACGCAGCAACCGCCTACAGCAACGGTGAGTATCCAGGCCCTGATCACTCAGACAACTACCGGTTTGATTCCAACCCTCGCTTCATTTTTCTCGAAAGGCTGCATTCCGGGGCAGATTGAATGGACTGACCCTGTGGATGGGGATCGAATCAGCGGATCGGTGACTCTGGAAGGTACAGTTAATGTAACCGACTTTGGGTATTACAAATATGAATATCTGGTATCTGGCAGTGATACATGGACGACGATAGCCGCAGGGAATACAAAGGTGGTCAAACAACCGCTTGGTGGTACCTGGGATACCTCTCAACTCACCCCAGGTGATTATCAACTGCGTCTTGTGGTTACTGACCACCAGAATAACGTGCTGCCTGATTGTACAATTAAGATAACGATTGCTGCACCGTAAACTTGGGGAGGAAAAATGCCTGAAATTGAGATCAGACCGGCGATTTCATCTGATTTACCCATTTTGGGTAAGCTGGATCATTCAGTTGAAACCACTCATGTCTGGCAAATGGATTCAAATTCGGACCAAACCGAAATCGAAACCCGTTTTCGAGAAATCCGCCTGCCCAGAGCTATCCGGCTGGAATATCCACAAAATATTCAGGAAATGGCAGATAGCTGGACCAGGAAGGACCTCTTTCTTGTGGCTGCGGTAAAAGGTCAGCCGATCGCTTATTTAACCATAGAGATTGGTAAAAATAAGATCGCAAGAGTAACCGACCTGGTAGTGAGCGAAGGCTTGCGCAAAAAAGGGATCGCAACAGCATTACTCTTATCCACTCATGATTGGTTCATGCAGCGAAAGATCAAACGGATTTTGCTTGAAATGCAGGCAAAAAATCATGCTGCAATTCAATTGGCGCGAAAATTAGGTTATGAATTCTGTGGTTATTGCGATGATTATTTTGCCAATCATGACATCGCCATTTTTTTTATGGCTAACCTAAAATCATAGCGAAAGTGAACTGCTCTTGCTCATCTGGGTGGTAAGTATCACAAGAATATTGGTAACAATAAGCGAAATCTTGACCGCTGGTATCGCGATCACGGCATTTTCGCTCTTGCTTTATGCACTTACTTTCAATTTGCGGAATCGGGTCGCACGTTCCTTCGCATTTATTTTGATTTGCGTAGTGGTAATATTTTCGGCTGAATCCCTTGAAACTACTGCAACGACGACTCCCATTATTGATTTTTGGTTACATGTAGAATGGGTTGGAGTAATCCTCTTGCCAGCGGCTTATTTGCATTTTTCTGATGCTCTCCTTTCGACTACAGGGAAACCATCCCGCTGGCGCCGAAAATGGGCTGTAGCAATTTCTTATTTTATTTCACTGGTGCTCATTGCTTTACTCCCTACGAAATGGTTTTTGGGACCGGTGGTTGTCGATCAAAATCCAGTTGCTTATAATCAACCGACCCTGATCACTGAAGCATTTACGGTCTACTATCTGATCTTGATGATATTTTCATGGATCAATTTCATCCGCGCTTTCCGGCGGACGATTACTCAGACCAGCCGCCGGCGTATGACTTACCTTGTTGTGAGTGCGCTAGCACCTGCAATCGGAAGTTTTCCATTCTTACTATTTAGTTCCAGAATTGCCGATGATTATTCTCTGGTCTTCTGGTTGTTGACGATTTGTGTCAACCTGGTGACCGGTGTGTTTATCGTATTTATGGCATATGCGGTGGCTTTCTTTGGTGTTCCCTGGCCAGACCGGGTCATTAAGAGTCGTTTGATTAAATGGCTGTTACGCGGGCCTCTGACTGCAAGTTTGACTTTAGCAGTGGTGACGGTCATCCGGCGCGCCGGGGATATCTTTGGGAACCCATATACTGCCTTAGTACCCATCACCATGATCGTGATGGTGTTATTGTTTGAATACTCCATTACGCTATTTTTTCCAAAATTTGAGCAGGTTTTTTTGTTCGGAAATGATCGACAAGAATTGATTCAACTTAGGTCATTGGAAGAAAGGCTGATCACCAGAAGCGATTTAAATCAGTTTCTTGAAATGATTTTAGCGGCAATTTGCGATCAACTTCAGGCTTCCGGTGCTTACCTGGCTACAAATACAGAAGATACCTTTGAAATTATTACCACCACCGGAAATCCGAAATTATCTCCTGAATTTACAAGTGAGTTGGAAAAATTTGTACTTTCCTGTACTGAGGATCAGAGCCAGATTGTTTGGAATGATGATCTGTTATTCCCAATCAAAGATGGCGGAGATGAACCTCTTGTGGTCGGGTATCTTGGCGTCCAAAATGCGAACAAGCTGCTAATTGATGAAGAAGAAGTAATGACAGCAGTCCGTTTATTGAATCATCGGGCTGCCATCGCCTTGCGGGACCGGGAAATACAAGAACAGGTTTTCACCACACTCGAAAGAATGGATCCCCAGGTCGAAATGATCCAAGTCTTACGGGCAGCGGGGCGCTATGACCGCGAAGGTGTGCTGGCTGATGAAAAATCTCTTGAAGGTGACGAGATGAGCCAGTGGATAAAGGATGCCCTGACACATTATTGGGGTGGTCCTAAGTTAACCGAGAATCCATTGGTGGGTTTGGCGGTCGTGAAAAAAAACATGGACGGCCACGAGAACAATCCAACCAATGCCCTACGCAGCGTATTGAAACAGGCAATTGAAAAATTAAAACCGGAGGGTGAAAGAAAGTACACAAGTGAGTGGATCTTGTATAATATTCTTGATCTAAAATTCCTGGAGGGGAAGAAGGTACGCGAGATTGCCATGCGGTTAACCATGTCTGAAGCTGACCTTTATCGGAAACAACGTGTGGCGATTGATGCAGTTGCCAATGAAATAGTAAAGATGGAGACGAGCACCAAAGAAGAGCAAAAGGATTAACCAATATAGTTCTTATTAGTAGAGAAGGGGAGGCGGAATGACAGATAAGAAAGAAATCGAAGAAGTCGCTTGTGATTTACCTGAACTGGATGAAGGATGGTGGAATTCGGTACTTGCGGACGAAAGTGCGATATCCTCCGAACCGAAGCAGATTAATTGCAAACCATGCCAAACACCAGCTGCATCTTTGATCAATTGGAATTGCATCCAGGATTTGTTTGAGCGCGATGAAGTCGTACTGCTTCTGGTACAGGGATTCAATCGAGGCGGTCTTCTTGTCCAGGGAGAAGGTATTCAAGGATTTGTGCCAATTTCTCACATCGTTGACGCCCCAACGAATTTAACTGACGAAGAGCGTTATCACTTTTTAGAGCAATATGTAGGAAAATCCTTATATTTAAAGGTAATCGAGTGTGAACCAACCAGCGAAAGGGTTGTATTCTCCGAGCGAGCGGCGCAAGCCGGCCAGGGAAAGCGCAAGGAGCTTTTTGATGCACTGAAACCCGGTGTGACCGCCTGTGGGGTAATCACCAACGTGACTGATTTTGGAGCTTTTGTGGATCTGGGAGGTGTGGAAGGATTAATCCACGTCTCCGAGATTTCGTGGGGGCGGGTTGAAAAACCGACTGAAATCTTAAAAATTGGTCAAAATGTAAAGGTGATCATTCTCCAGGTACAGGAAGAAAACTCGCGAATCGCCCTAAGTATCAAACGCTTGACTCCCAATCCCTGGGAAGAATTACAGGCAGCTCATCAGCCTGGCGATATTGTTTCGGCAGAAATTACCTCAATTATGAAATTCGGGGCTTTTGCCAGGCTGCCAAATGGTATCGAAGGATTGATCCATGTCTCTTCATTGTCCCCCACTATCAATTCGAATAACTTAAATTCACTGTTTACAACCGGTCAAATGGTCCTGGTAAAGATCTTGCATATTGATGCCGAAAGGCGCAGATTGGGGCTGGGATTGGTTATTCCGGAATGAACAACCGGCAAAATCGTTATGCAGCTAAAGAACTCCATCCAAATGAGCTAAAGCCCAGTTTTCGCGATCGACTTTCAGCATTCTTTAAACATATCCGTCGATTTGGCTGGGATCTTTTAGGTACTTTTCTTTTGTTGATTGCGGTCCTTTCATTATTGGGATTAACGGGGATTACCAAAGGATATGAAATTGATAAATGGGTGATATTCCTGCGCCAATTTCTGGGGTGGGGAAGCTACCTATTCTTTGCAATCCTAGGCTACCTGGGTGTTGCCTGTTTCCTTTTTCGCCTCAGAAAGCCTTCAGGTCTTCGGCTGGGACGAATGGTAGCCCTTGAATGTGCTTTCTTCAGTTTATTGGCTTTGTTTTCGATATTTAATGGTGTTTCTCTTGATCGAGCCGAACAGGGATTGGACGGAGGAAGGATCGGGTTGGGTCTGGCAAATCTGCTCTGGCCGGTCTTGCCATTATTCCTGGCAGCCACTATTTTTATTCTGATTACAATTTTGTGCTTACTGGCCGGGTTTGGGCTGATGCGCCCCTTGTATCAGCAGCTGCTTAATTGGGCAGAATCCAAACCTGCGCAGCAAAAGGCGCCAATTAATCAAGCAGCGGTACAAAAGGCACAGGTGAATAACAATGTTCCACTGCAAAATAAAACTTCGCCGGCTGTTGTTCGAGAAGACAGCCTGCCGCCTTTGAATTTGCTTCTGCAGGATTACACCCACATTCCTGATGATCAACAAATCCGCACAAACGCGAGAACGATCGAGAAGACTTTAGCGGAATTTGGTATTCCGGTTAAAGTAATCGGTTTTCGGGTCGGACCAACAGTGACGCAATATGCCCTGGAACCTGGTTTCATCGAGCGCCAGGGGCCTGACGGTGTTCCCATACGGCAAAAAGTACGGGTGGCTCAAATATCTGCTTTGACACGCGACCTGACACTGGCCTTAGCAGCTTCGCGGCTGCGTATCGAAACTCCAGTCCCGGGGCGGTCATATGTAGGGATCGAGGTTCCTAACTCAAACAGTGAGATCGTGCGCTTACGTTCGCTGCTTGAGTCCAATGAATTCAGGCGGCTCTCTTCACCGCTGGCGTTGGCATTGGGCAGGAATGTATCCGGAGAACCGGTCGTAGGTGACCTGTCGAAAATGCCGCATTTATTAATTGCCGGGACGACGAATTCCGGCAAATCGGTTTGTATCACTGCGCTGACCGCTTGCCTGGTAATGAACAATACACCCAGCCAATTGAAGCTGGTCATGCTTGACCCGAAGATGGTTGAACTCGTTCGGTATAATGGCTTGCCCCATTTATTGGGGAAAGTCGAAACTGAAATTGACCGCATGCTGGCGGTTCTACGCTGGGCGCTTGTAGAAATGGACACGCGCTACCGGACTCTGGAAAATTCTCACGCGCGCGATCTGGCCGACTACAATCAAAAAATGCTGCGTAAAAAACAACCCACGCTCCCGCACATCGTTATCTTGATTGATGAATTGGCCGATCTGATGATGTCGGCACCTGACCAGACGGAGCAGTGTTTGATTCGACTGGCACAAATGGCGCGGGCGACAGGCATCCATCTGGTCGTTGCTACTCAAAGGCCTAGTGTCGATGTGGTGACAGGCTTAATAAAGGCTAATTTCCCTGCTCGAATTGCTTTCCTGGTAGCCAGCTCGGTGGATTCCCGGGTGATCCTGGATGCGAATGGTGCTGAAACGCTTTTAGGCAAGGGAGATATGCTATTCGTGGATCCACAAAAAAGCGCGATGCAGCGGGCACAGGGTACAATGGTGAGCGACCAGGAGATCGAAAAAATTCTCAATCACTGGCAGAGGATGAGCAAAATGCAGTCAGAACCGGCTCCCTGGGAAGCAATGCTCAGTGAGGCCAACCCTGATGAAGTTTCAGACGCTTTGATTGAACAGGCGATTGCCGTTGTGAAAACTGCCGGGAAAGCAAGTGCTTCTTTACTGCAAAGAAGATTGCGCGTTGGATATCCACGTGCCGCACGCTTACTCGATGAATTGGAAGAGCGCGGAATCGTAGGACCGCCGGTCGGCAGCGGTAAGGATCGAGATGTGTTGATTAATCCTGATGACGAAGATCCTGCAGAACCGAATTGAGCGCAGAACTTGACAATCAGTAACGAGCAAGTTAGTATTCCAAAGTTATTTATTCTGTATTATAGGTTGAGTTGATGAGTATGATTGAAGAAACGAAAGCAAAGACGCCGTGGTCTCTCGAAATGTTCTTACGCAAGGTTTTCAAGAATGTTCTCGATTCAATTTCCGGTTTCTTATTAAAGGTTGGCCTGACTCCTAATTCGGTCACAATTCTGGGAGTCGTATTGAGTACAGGGGTCGCTGTTTTGATCGGTTTTGGATATATACGCTGGGCAGGTTTATTGATTATTGTAGCTGCTCCCATGGACGCTTTAGACGGGTCAATGGCGCGCCTGAAGGGGATCTCTTCTCCATTCGGCGCCTTTTTGGATTCTGTTACAGACCGTTATTCCGAAATGATCATTCTGGGCGGATTACTGGTTTACTACCTGCAGAGGGGCAATGCTTTTCTTCCCTGCCTGTTGGTTTTTATCTCAGCAGTCGGTTCGATTATGGTTTCTTATACCAAAGCCAGAGCGGAATCACTGGGATTTTCAGCCAAAGTTGGAATTCTTACCAGAGTTGAAAGAGTCCTGGTTTTAGCACCTTGTTTGATTTTTAATATTCCCATGATAGCCTTATGGATTTTGGCTGTTCTGGGAAATTTTACAGCGATACAAAGAATATTATTCGTTCGACGGCAAGCCTTTCCTTCGTAATCCTTAAATATTGAAAGGAAAAAACATTCAATGTCTGACGGTTTTATGATCTTTAGTTTAAAAGTACATTATTACGGCATCATCATCATGGTTGGTGCCTTGCTGGCTGCATTCCTGGCAGCACGAGAAGCAAAGCGCCGTAACTTTGATACTGAGATGATCTGGGATATGCTCCCCTGGCTGCTAATAGCGGGGATCATTGGAGCCAGAATCTGGCATATATTCACACCGCCCGCCTCTATGTTGATTAGTGGAACCAATCCTTATTTAATTCACCCTCTTGACGCGTTTAAAATTTGGAATGGAGGCCTGGGTATTCCAGGGGCCGTGATGGGCGGCTCGTTGGCTTTGTACATCTATTGCCGGGTAAAAAAGACAAATTTCCTCGCCTGGATAGATATTATTGCTCCCGGGCTGGCACTGGCTCAGGCAATCGGACGCTGGGGTAATTTTGTCAACCAGGAAGTCTACGGATTACCGAGCAAATTTACCACTTTCCCACTGGCTATTTACATTGACCCCGCTCACCGTTTGGTTGGATATGAGAATTATGCCTATTACTACCCTACATTTTTTTATGAATCAGTGTGGAGTTTGCTGAATATGGGCCTGCTATTATTCCTCAGCCACAAATTTGCAGAAAAACTGAAGACTGGTGACATTTTCTTGATTTACCTGGTGTTTTATTCGTTCGGCAGATTTCTACTCGAATTCGTCCGTGTGGATTATTCGCCAATTGCGGGTCTGAATATCAACCAGACCTTGATGGCTGTTGTTTTCGTGGCAGCTGGAATCGGGTTAATCGTCCGTCATTTGATAAATAAATCGCCTCAGACAGTATAGACACTACGCGTAAAATGAGATGGTCACCTGAGTATAATAAAGGCGACCATTTTTTATTTTTGGAGGAAACATGAACCGATTAACGGTATTGGGCTCTGGTTTTGCGATCGCGAGTCAATTTCAGGAGAATGCGCATTTATTAGTTCAGTCCGATCAGCATACTGTCCTGATCGATTGCGGAAATAACCCAGTTGGAAAATTGCAGCAGGCTGGTGTCTCCATCAATCAAATCACCGACTTGATTCTCACTCATGCGCACGCGGATCACATGGGAGCGCTGCCTCTTTTATTGATGGATATGTGGTTATGCAAACGGAAGAGTCCGTTGAATATTTATGGGCTGGATTACACTCTGGAAAAAGCCAGAGCCTTGCTGGATATTTTCACGTGGAAAAATTGGGCGGAAATGTTCCCTGTGGTCTTCCACTCCATTGCCGATGATGGGATGCAATCTCTAATAAAGGCTGACGATCTCTTGATCAGTGCTATTTTAGTGAAGCATCTTATCCCGACAGTTGGGTTGAGGATCGTTTTTCCGCATACGCAGAAGATATTTGCCTATTCCTGCGATACCGAACCCTGCCCTAATGTGTTGACATTAGCTAAAGGGGCCGATATATTGATCCAGGAGGCAGCCGGCCCGGCCAAAGGGCATACTTCCCCTGAAGAAGCTGGAACTAATGCCAGGGAGGCGAAAGTACACTCACTGGTGCTCATCCATTATGATTCAGGCCGAGCGGAATCCGATTTGATTAGTGAAGCGCACAAACAATTTAATGGGGAAGTTCTGGCGGCAAAAGATTTGATGCAGTTCGAATAAAGTAATTTACCAACCGGTTAGGAAAACATTCCATTCATCATTGTTGGTGAGGTGCCGGGCAAATACATACGTTGCTGAACTGGATGGAGTACGCGGCTGTCGCAGCAAACTCATTCCCGTCTCAGAAAGCGGACGTCCGCCTTTACGGTGATTGCAGGCCGGGCAAGCTGCCACAACATTGGTCCATTCGTGTTTGCCGCCCAGGTGCCGCGGAATCACATGGTCGATGGTAAGCTCAGTAGTGACTTTTTCGCAATACTGGCAAGTGTAGTTGTCCCGGCGGAAGATTTCTCGTTTTGAAAGGTGTACCTGAGGTTTAGGCGCATGAACCATGTTTTGCAGGCGAATGACGGAAGGAATTGGATACGTCGAATTGGCGGAATGCAGAATTCCCCGTCCGTTCATCACTAACGCAGCTTTTTCGGTTAACATCAAACCAATAGCGCGTTGTAAATTACACACGTTGATCGGTTCGAAGTTGGCATTGAGGACAAGCACCGCGTTTTCCATAATAAAATAAAATTATAGCACCGGATAATTGATTATCCGTCAAAATTGTCCAAGTGAAGAATCGAGGAAATATGCGCGTAGTCATAATAGGAGGAAAGGGGATGATCGGAAATGCGCTTGGACTTGAATTAACGGCGCAGGGTCATCAGGTGACAATTCTTACCAGGGGCGAAAACGGAAGAGGTAAAAAACACTGGGATGGCAAAGACGCAAAGAAATTAGCCAGCCTGATTGAAGGGCAGCAGGCTGTGGTAAACCTGGCAGGGGAGAGCATCGGGAAGAGCCGGTGGACGACCAAACGGAAAGAGACTATTTTATCAAGCCGCCTTGAGCCCGGGAGAGCCCTTGCAGAGGCGATTCAATCATCCAAGGTAAAACCGCAAGTGGTCATTCAAGCCAGTGCCATTGGTTATTATGGAACTGGGGACGATGACTTTGATGAGAGCAGTCCGGCAGGTGCTGATTGGCTGTCTGGAGTATGTCAAAAATGGGAAGGTTCATTGGCTGTAATCGGCACTGATTCGGTGCGAAAGGTTATCATCCGCAGCGGAGTGGTTCTGGCACGCCAGGGGGGAGTTCTGGCACAGTTAGTTTTGCCAGTCCGCTTTTTTATTGGCGGGCGGGTAGGCAGTGGACAACAATGGACATCGTGGATTCATTTGAATGATGAAGTGAGGGCAATTCGCTTCTTAATGGAAACAGAGGATTGCCAGGGAGTATATAACCTAACTGCTCCCGATCCGGTGACCAATCAAGAAATGGAAAAAATTCTAGTGCGTGTGCTGCATAAACCCTATTGGTTTCCTGTGCCGGCAGTGGCTTTACGGCTGGTACTGGGGGAGATGAGCACGCTCATACTGGAAGGTCAGCGGGTATTGCCGGTTCGGTTGCTGCAAAAAGGTTTCAAATTTAATTTTCCGGATCTTGAACCCGCTTTGAAAGATCTTTTAACAGCAATACCTTAAAAAAGGGTGCAGCAAGGCGAGGGTTGGTATAATCGAGTCTTAAGAATTAATTCACGCCAAAGGAGGCCAAAATGAACATTAACGAACAGGTCGAATATCTGATGCAGGGCACAGAGTACGGCGATGCGAAATTAAAGCAAAACATGGCGGATGAACTTCGCGATCGACTTATCCTCTGCGAAAAAGAAGGTCGTCCTTTGCGTGTCTATTGTGGTTTCGATCCCCGCAAAGCCGATTTACATCTTGGTCACACGGTACCGATGCGCAAGCTGCGCCAGTTTCAGGAGCTGGGTCACGATGTCAGCTTTGTAGTGGGTAATTACACCTCGCGAATTGGAGACCCTTCCGACAAGGATGTGCTGCGTCCGCAGTTGACTGAAGCTGAAATCCAGGAAAACGCAAAGACTTATGCTGAGCAAGCTTTTCGTATTCTCGATCCAGCTAAAACCAAAATCCGCTATAACGCCGATTGGTTAGCAGGGCTTACCTTCGAACAATTGATCAAACTTGCATCAAATTTTACGATTCAACAGTTCCTGACGCGTGAAAACTTCAAGTTACGCTGGGATAAAGGCGACGCTGTTTATTTGCATGAAACTTTCTATTCCATTATGCAGGGATATGATGCCTACACTTTGAAGGCTGATGTTCAGATCGGTGGCACCGACCAACTCTTCAATATTATGACAGCAGCCAGAAAAATCATGACCTATATGGGGGAGCTACCGAACATCGCTTTGATCCTGGGTATTTTGCCTGGTACGGATGGTGTCGTCAAGATGAGCAAGTCACTCGGGAATCACATCCCCATCAACACCGATGCCAATGACATGTTCGGAAAAGTGATGAGTATTCCCGATTTTGCCATGGGATCGTTCTTCCGACTGGTAACTCCGTTGACTCCACCTGAAATTGCTGACATAGAAAATGGAGTCAAAAACGGGAGTCTACACCCGCGTGATGCCAAGATGAAACTCGCCAATGCAATTGTGGGTTCGTTTTACAGTCCAGCGGAAGCGGAAACTGCACAAAAAGTGTTCATTGAGACTTTTCAAAAAGGCGGCATTCCTGACGATATTCCTTCACGAAAGCTCGTGAGCGGACAAAATATTCTGGATCTCTTGGTAGATCAAGGCCTGGCGAAGAGTAAGACCGATGGACGCCATTTGATCGAACAAAATGGTGTGAAGTTTGCAGGTGCAACACTGACTGATGCAGCCCAAATCATCGACAGTGAAGGGATCCTACAGGTAGGGAAGCGGCATTTTGTGAAGCTGGTCAAGTAAACAGAATTAAAAAGAATGACAACTCCCGGTTTTCGTGAAAATTCCGGGAGTTGTTTATTTTTGCAATATACTATTCTGGATAAGCTGTTGCCCGATGCGCTCAGCTTCACCGGGGGAGTCATTTTCGAGGGCAATCACGATGACAAGCGGGACTCCCTGCCATTTTGCAGGTGTACCTGCGACATACCAGGAGAGCGTATTGCCTTTATCCGCTACCTCGGCTACGATTTGCCAAACAGGCAGACTGTTTTGTAAGAGTAGATTGGTTGCTCCCCTGGCATCCAGATTAGCCAGTTGAGTATCGGGTTCAATTTTTGGATAAAGGACCCAATCACCCTTAGGTGATTGATAAGCAGAAATCAGCCTGGGGGTAACGGTTTGACCGCCATTGGTTAATTCAGCGGCAGCAACGGCCATTTGTAACGGTGAAATTCTGATACTGTCACCAGAGACATACTGAGATACATCGGAAAGCGAGGGTATTAAAGGCGCAGAACCAGTTTCGATTTGAATCTGAGGTTTGGAGGAAAAACCCAGTTCTTTGTAAAGGGCGGTCAACTCGGGAGTTGTCGACGATTGTATCAGGCTAGTGATCGGACCGGTACAACCCGATGCGAGTAAAACATTCCAACCGGCATCACTGCCAGGTAAAACTGCGCAAGAGTTAAGGCTTCCTGGTTTCTCAGTCCAGTTCAAAGTAGGAGTTACTCTGGGAAGTGCAAACTTGGAAAGATAATTGGCTAAAATAAATGGACTCAACGCTGTCCCTGCCGGGTATTGAGCCATAGTAACTCGATTGAGCAAAGGAGCTGAAGTTTCTTTCATCCAACTTTGCCATTCTGCATCCAGTTGATTTGCATCAAAAGTCGGTGAATTGGCCACAGCTAAAATCTCTCCACTTTTGGCGTTCATTAAAATCAATCCGCCGGTTTTTCCTTTCATCAATGTGTCAGCTTTTTCTTGCATTTCGAGATCGAGGCTGAGCCGAATATTTAATCCGACCGGATACTGGCTGTACAATTCCCGATTGATCCAAATTGTAGTGACATCATTTCCATCAACACCGCGGAGATAACTATCCATGCTGGCTTCTACCCCGGTTTGCCCATAATTGGGGTTGCTGTAACCGACCGTAGCACTCAAAAGCGGGTAAGTGAGAGTACGGATATAAGATCCGCTCACTCCGCTGTCTTGTGCCAGGACGGTATTATTGCGATCGAGAATTTCTCCCCGCAGGACAAATTTATCCGAGATGACCCGGCGCGGATTATCCGTACGAGTTAAAAGAGCATCGGCACGGATCATTGACCACCAACCGGTAAATAATGCGACAAGAGTTAATCCGAGTAAGAAAATAGAACCCACGAAGACATAGGAGCGTGCATTTTCGATCGAGGCGGGTTGGTCTTCGGATTGGTTGCTGATTAACATAAGTAGAAAAGCGGATAAGAAAGCGGTTACCAATGAAGAGCCGCCGTAAGAAATAAACGGCAGAGTTACCCCGGTGAGAGGTAACATTCGAATCGTTCCACCCAATATAAGAAGGGATTGGGCGGTCAGGTACGAAGTTAACCCGGCAGCCAGGAACCGCTGGAATTTATTAGGCGCGTGCAGTGCAATCCCTAACCCACGGATTACCAGGACTGCCAGCAGGACGATCAGGGCAACTGCCCCAACCAAACCAAACTCTTCACAGATGGCTGAGAAAATAAAATCCGACTGGGCGACCGGGACAACACTCGGGCTTCCCAGGCCAATTCCCCGGCCAAATAAGCCGCCATTGGCGATTGCGAGCAGAGATTGGACGATCTGATAGGAGCGACCGCTGGGGTCAAGCCAGGGATTGATCCAGGCTTCAATGCGCAGGCGAATGACATCAAAGAGAAAATACCCGGCTACCATTGCGATTACCATGATAATAAAACTGATCAACAGCAGGCGGCGTTTCCCTGAAGCAAGGTAAACGATTAAGGTATAAATGACGATGAAAAGCAAAGCTGTTCCAAGATCGCGCTGCACAACCAGGATCAGCAGAGAAGCTCCGCCCAGAATGAGAGTCGGGGTCAAGAGCTGCATCATGTGAAAATGTGCAGGCAGGCTATCCGCCAAATAGGCTGCCAGATAAATAATTAGAAATATCTTTAAAAACTCGGAAGGCTGTAAATAGATACTGCCGATTTTCAACCATAGGCGCGGACCATTCCCTCCAGGATAAGTGCCTAGAAAGAAAGTCAGGACTGCCAGAATAAGCCCGGCGAAGAGCCAGACATATTTGTAGCGGCGCAGGATATTGAAAAGCTGGGGAATGCGTAAGCCAATCACCATTGCCAGAAGACAGATACCCAGCCAGGCGGTTTGGCGAAAACCCAGGCTTGTATCCAGCCGGAATATCTCAACTATGCCCCAACCCGAAAGCAGGGCAATGATCGGCAGTAAATAGGGATCACGGTCAGGTAAGTACCGATTTACTTGCCTGTAAACGATGGAAAATCCGATCAACCAGACCCCGAACCCTACCCATTGTTCCCACCGGTATTGTCCCTGCCAGGAATGCAACCTCACCGCGGGGGCAGCCGTCAGCACCAGGCAGCACAAGAAAATAAAGGCGGAGGCAAGTTTCATCAACCGGCTTTGCAGCAGATCTTTTGGGGCTGGGGTTGAGGGGAAGAAAAGATTCACTTCAGATATTTACCCACCAGTAAACCTAGTTTTTGTTTTTCCTGAACCGACATCGCACCCGGGTAGGTGATAAACGTATTTTCCAGAGCATTCGGGCAGGACGTACACATTGTCTTCTCAGGTAATTTCTCAACCAGCGAAAGGATTGTTTTTTGAGCCACTTCAGTGTTTTTGCGTAAAGTATTCACCACAAGGTCAACACTCACGGACTCTTCAGTAACATGCCAGACGTCGTAATCTGTGACATGGGCCATCACGGCGTAGCAAATTTCAGCTTCGCGGGCCAGGAATGCTTCAGGAGAAGTGGTCATGCCAATCAGCGACATGCCCCAGGATCGAAATACATTGGATTCAGCCTTGGTGGAGAAGCGCGGTCCTTCAATGGTGATCAAAGTACCGCCCAAATGAGCGGTTGTTCCAAATGCTGTCACAGTTTGGTAAAGGGTTGTGGAGAGTTCTTTGCAGAATGGGTCAGCAGCGCCAATATGGACTACCAGACCTTCACCGAAAAAGGATCGCTGCCGCTCCCTGGTAAAATCAAAGAGCTGGTCGGGAATCACGATTTCGCCCGGAACAAAATCTTCGCGTAATGATCCGACCGCGCTGACGCTGACGATACGATCAACGCCTACGCTCTTCAAGGCCCAGATATTAGCCCGGTAATTTATTGAGGATGGGGGCAGGGTGTGCCCAATGCCGTGGCGAGCCAGAAAGGCGACCTTGCGGCCCGAAAGACGTCCCAGGGCGATTGGGGCGGAAGGTTTTCCAAAAGGGGTTTCCGGTAAAACAGTTTCGATATTCTCGAGTGCTGGAAAATCGTATAATCCAGAACCACCAATCACGCCTAATATGGGTTTTTCAGTCATTAAATCACTTTTCCTTCTTTAGTCATTGGTTTCAATGTTGATTAATATCACTTGTCTACCAATTTGCAGTTCATCTCCTTTGATGACTACTGTTGCGGTCTCTACACGCTGTTCATTCAGAAAGGTTCCATTTGTGGACTGCAGGTCTTCAACCCACCATTGCAAGTACCGGTATGATAGGCGAGCATGTTGAGAAGAGACAGACTCCTCAGGAATCTGAAAATCACAATCCGGTTCGCGTCCGATAATCAATTCAGGTTGGCTGAAAATTTTCTTTGTAGCATCAGGATCTGATTCAAGTGATAAGGTGATTTGCGGAATTTTCTGCGTCGTTACAATTTGACTTTGAACTCTTAGATCACGCCAAAGAGTATAAATGATCCATCCCAAGAAAACAAAAAGAATGATCATCAAGAAATAACGAAGAAGTAAAATTAGAATTGCTAACATGAGGAATCCGCCTGAGAAGATGTCGTTTTTATTTCTGATGTTATTTGACGCTGGTGCTCAATAGCCGCTGGTTGTTCTTCGGTATAAATCAGTTTCACTCCAGCCAAAGAGATCACATCGCCAGGGGATAATTTGCGCTGATTAATTCGCTCTCCATTTACGTATGTTCCTCCTGATGAACCAATATCGAAAATGATAAATCCGTCAGAAACATTACGAATTTGAGCATGGGTTCGCGAGACGCGAAAGTCATCAATAATCAAGTGATTCGTACTTTTTCGACCTATGTTGATAACAGATTTATCCAAATTAAAGAATTGCTCATCTTCCAACAATAAAGATGCCTTGCATGAAGGCAATTCCTTAGATTCAGCATGAAAATCGACATTGATAGGAACAGCTTCTGTTTGCTCATTCGTAACCGAACCAACTTTTGTTTTTACCTGAACTTCCCCCCGAGAAAGAGAGTGCCGGATCACAAGTTCAATCTCCGGTTTTTGTTCCTGGTGAAATCCAAGATCAGCAGAAAGCTCGGTTATGAATTTGGTTACCGCTGTTCGCCAATCGGGTTGTTTTTCTATAAAGGTTCGGTCGTCAGGGTTCAAATAGATGATGAAATAGTTTGGGAGGACATCCACTTCCCCTTCCAATTCAACCAGACAGCTATGAATGGATTCGAGAAGTTTTTGGATCAACATAGATTGTTCGTCGATCCAGGGAAAAAGAGAAGAATTTCCCTCGAACAAAGACTTAATTGTACCTTCCAGAATATCGAGGCGTGATTTCATATATAGTTATTATAACCAAGGAAAGGAATCATTTTTGAGAAGATTATCAAAATATCATGGAGGATTACTGATATCAGGATAATGAGTTGGTGCTGGGGATGCTTATGGATGCAACGCGCGCATTGGTCAACGATATCAGGGAAGCAACCGAAAGCTTAATATTGAGGCCTCTTTGGCCGCCCGAAATATGAATGGCCTGGTATTTTTTGGCAGATTCATCCAGAATCACAGAAAATCCTTTATTGATCAATGCCAGAGGAGAAATTCCGCCGGCGAGAAGACCGGTCAATTCTTCGGCTTCTTTTTGAGTGGGTAGATGGACCTTTTTTTCGCTGCATACCGCTGCCACTGCTTTAAGCTCGACTTCATTCGGGCCGGGGATGACGCATAAAAGCGGTTTTTTCTTTTCGCGAGTGATGACGATGGTCTTGAACACAATCTCTGGAGCGACACCCATAATCTGTGCCGTTTCCAGAGCGCCTAATTTCTCGGTAGGTAATTCGAAGGCTTCGAAAGGAATCTTTTTTGACTCCAGCAAGCGGGTGACATTATTCGTGGTTGTCATTAGGTGCTGACCCTTATATCACGTAGATCGGATTACTGAAAATCCATCCACGTTTTTGACCTAGATATTCGCAATAACATTCGACACGATAAGCTCCCGGTTTGACCAATGAATTCGACAATCGATCTTTTCCAAATTGATGAATTACTTCTTCCCCGTTTTGGATAAGACGAATTTCAGCCGGGTAGGGCAGATGGATTTGAGCCGTGGCACCCCTTGAAAGCTCTATGGTATCGCCCATATTGGCAACTGTCTCGTCACTTGTAATCGTGAAAGAAAATCCAGTAGTTTTCGCTGGCAAATCATAACCGATAAAAGAGGACCCTTTCCGCAGAGCAGCGTAGATTAGCTGTTTATCGTGCTCCAGCTCCCCTGAGAGCGCTTCGGCGAGTAAAAGGTGGTTATTGAGCGCTGAAAAGTGAAAACGATATGGAAATATGGTCTTAATGAATGGGCCAAGATGATATCGCAGTGCATGGGCATCTGCGCCGCAAATGACTGCCAAATGTTGACCGGTTGATAGAAATTTGTCCCAACGAGTCAATGTCTCAACAGCCGGTCCAGTGGCAATATACTGCGGGAAAAATACATTGCGCAGAAGATTAATTGGAGTCCGCGAAACCGTTTTTAATTCACTAAATTGATTCCATAACTCGAAGCCAGTATATCCATTGGCATTCCAATCTACCCAGGTGATGTCGGTTTCATTGACTAACTTAAGAGCCATTTCGTCAGGATGAGCCAGAAAAGACAGGCCGCCGTGCTGCCGGACTGCATTGATAAGGTCCTGGGGCTGGGAAGCAAATGTGGCTAATTCAGCTTCTGCTCCGAGGACCAACATGTGATTCTTTTGCGGGTAACGGTCTTGATTGTGGATCTCCTCACCGGTGAGAACTAAAACACGTTTTCCAGCATTTTCATAATACCCCTCAAGACCTTTTACCCAGACGTTATGGTCGGTCAGGATAATCACGTCCAGATTGGCAGCAATGGCAGCGGCAGAAATAGAGGAATACGTGCCAAAGCCATCGGAATATGTGGAATGCAGGTGAATATTACAAGTAATTTCTTTCATCAGGTTGACGGTTTAGTCAAATCGACGGTATAATTTTGACTGCTCGATAATTCAGGAGGTGAAAATTGAAACAATATGTTGATATTGCGTTGATTATAACGTCAATTGCTTTGATCGCCAGTGTAATTCTTCAGAACAAGGGAACCAGCATCGGTGGGTTAACTGGCGGCGATACAGGCGGTGTTTTTACTGCACGCCGGGGCATCGAAAAGACGTTGTTCTGGGTTACAGTGGTATTGAGCGCTCTCTTTTTCATCTTAACCATGACGGCGGTTTTAGTTCCCTAATTTCTGTCCAGCGAACAGAAAAAATATCCCATAATTTCGAGGACGACTCACCTTGAAGAAAGGGAGCCGTCTTTTCGTTTATAATAATGCTATGAAAAAATATCGTTGGCAAATAATTATCCTGTGCTTGACAGGTCTTGTTGTTGGTCTGCTTCTGATCCTCGAGCGCCAGGGGGGATTGCTGAATAATACTACTCCTCGAGCGACGGCAGGTGGTATTTATACCGAAGCGTTGGTCGGGTCTTTGGACAGGCTTAATCCACTGCTCGATAGTAATAACGAAGCTGATCATGACATTGACCGGTTGATCTTCTCAGGGTTGGTGCAGTTTGATTCCAGGGGGCTACCACAACCCGACCTGGCTGAATCCTGGACGATCTCTCAAGATGGAACCTTATATAATTTTGTACTAAAAAAGGGAATCACCTGGCATGACGGTGAACCTTTTACGGCAGATGATATTGTTTTTACTACCGGTCTTTTAGGCAAAGGTGGGGATGGAATTGCCGCTGATTTGAGTAAATTCTGGTCACAAATTAAAGTGATCAAATTAGATGATACTCATCTTCAATTTGTTTTACCCCAGGCTTATGCCCCATTCATGGATTACCTCACTTTCGGAATTCTGCCGAAACATTTGTTGGGGAACATGACATACGACCAGATTGTAGCCTCTAGTTTCAATCTGCAACCCATTGGCACTGGCCCTTATCAATTTGATTCAATCACCGTTGAGAATAAGACGATCACAGGGGTAACGCTGAAGGCATTCAGCAGTTATTCCGGAAATAAACCTTACATCGAAAAGATTATTTTCCGGTATTACCCCGATTCACAATCAGCTTTTCAGGCTTACCAGGATGGGTACGTACAGGGAATCAGCAGCATCAGCAGCGACGTTTTGCCGAAGGCTCTAGCTGATACGAACCTATCTCTCTATACCAGCCGAATGCCAAAAATTAGCATGGTTCTATTCAACTTAAATGACAGTTCGGTAAAGTTCTTTCAAGAGAAAGAAGTAAGGAAAGCTTTATATTTAGCTATAAACCGGCAGATGATCATCAACAAGGTCTACAATGGTCAGGCAATCCTGGCTAACGGCGTGATTTTTCCGGGAAGCTGGGCTTATTTAGACAGCTTAACTACTGTCGGGTATGACCCTGACCAAGCTCAATCGCTTTTAAAAGGACAAGGGTACGTTGTTACCGGCGATACCAATCCGGTCCGTAAAAATGGGGACACGAGTCTGTCATTTGTACTTTCCTACCCGGATGATGATTTACATAAACAGATCGCCCAGATGATCCAGCAGGATTGGCTGTCAATCAATGTTAATGTCACTCTGGAGGCTGTTCCGGTGGATAAATTTGTCAGTGACAAACTGGATTCACGCGGATACCAGGCGGCTTTGGTCGACTTGAATTTAGCTGGTTCTCCTGATCCGGACCCGTACCCGTTTTGGGATCAAGGACAAATTACTAGCGGGCAAAACTATTCCCAATGGTCAGATCGCACCGTGAGTGACACACTGGAACAAGCCCGCGTAACTACGGATTTCAACGAACGGGTAAGGTTGTATCATAATTTCCAGTACTTATTTGCAGACCAGAACCCGGCTCTACCCCTTTTCTATCCGGTTTACACTTTTGCCATTGATTCACAGGTTCAAGGTGTTTCGGTAGGACCCATGTATTCAACCAGTGATCGTTTTGGGTCTGTGACTTCCTGGTTCCTGGTTTCTAAACGTACCGCAGCGGGAACACCAACCCCTGGAAAATAGTCTGTACCGGGAATAAAGAAGAATCTTCCACCAGACTATTGGAAGAATCTAAATATAAAATTTAAATATCAGCAACTTTCTTTTGAATATAATGAAAGTTGCTGATTAATTATTTTTATTTTGTTAGCATTTTTCTGTGCAATTAGTAAAAAGGAGTGCGTATGGTCAAGCAGTTCACTGGCAAAGGAGATGATGGAACAACGGGTTTATTGAATTCAGACCGTCTATCAAAAGCGGATGCAGTGATCGAAGCAATTGGTACTTTGGATGAACTCAGTTCATTCTTAGGAAATGCGAAGAGCTTGATAGGCGAAGGATCCATCCACCAATCTCTGGAAAATATTCAAAGGGATTTATACCTCGTTATGGCTGAACTGGCTTCCACCAATGAAAATAGATTAATGTCTTCCCCATTATCCGAAGCTCGTGTGCTTTATTTGGAGGAATTGATCGATCAGCAGGGGAAATCTATCGAGATGCCAAAAGGGTTTATCCTCCCCGGAGAAACTCGCGAAGCAGCTGTTTTTGGTATTTGCCGGTCGGTGTGCAGACGTGCTGAGCGTAGAGTGGTCGAGGTGAAGGACCAGGGAAAAATAGCAAACCCGCAAGTTTTACGTTATTTAAACCGGTTATCGTCTATGCTCTTTTTATTTGAAGTCAGGTTCTCACTGGTTGGAAACAATAAAAAATTCAGGTATGCGAAAGAATAACAATGATTGGTACCTTTCTCAATGTAGCTTCTATTCTTGTAGGCGGCTGTCTCGGACTGTTACTGGGCACTAAGCTGAGCGAACGGTTGAAGGAAACTGTGATGGCCGGGCTGGGCCTATTCACCCTTGTTTATGGTGTCTCTCTCTTCCTAAAAACTGAGAATTCCTTGATTGTCTTGGGAAGTGTTCTTGTTGGAGTGTTACTGGGGGAATGGTGGCACATTGAGGATGGATTAACAAAACTTGGTATCTGGTTGGAGCGGCAATTCAACAAATCTTCCGCAGAAGACCAGAATCAGAACTTTATTAAAGGCTTCGTTACCGCCTCACTGGTATTTTGCATTGGCCCAATGGCTATTTTAGGTTCCATTCAGGATGGATTAACTGGAAACTACAATACGCTTGCGGTGAAGTCAATTCTGGATGGTTTTGGCGCGATGGCGTTTGCATCCAGCCTTGGTGTGGGAGTACTTTTTTCGGCAGCAATGATTCTAATTTATCAGGGAAGCATCACATTATTGGCTGGGACTGTGCAGAATGTGATTACAGCCAGCATGATGAACGAACTGAGTGCCACAGGTGGAGTAATATTGGTGGCGATTGCAATCAGCAGCCTGCTTGAAATCAAGAAGATTCGCACCGGCAGCTTTTTGCCTGCCCTTTTGCTCGCGCCAATCATAGTTTGGATTCTTTCATTGTTTAAATGATAAAAAAAACCGGAGCCGTGAAATGGCTCCGGTTAATCTTTTTACGCAAAAACTATTTTCCAGCTACCGCATCTGCAATCGCTTGCTCTACATTTGAAGAATTATAAACAGTACCATTAACCAAAAACGAAGGAGTGGAATTTACTCCTTGCTGAGAAGCATAGGTATTGTCATCATTAACTTTTGTGGCATATTGTCCAGAGGTTAAACAAGATGTAAAGGTGTTGACATCCAAATTGAGCTTCTTGGCAAATGCAATGAGATGGGCCTGAGAAAAATCGCCAGCATTCTCACCGGTTTGATTAGAGAACAGGTAATCTCGATATTCCCAGAATTTATTCTGGTCATTTGCACAATAGGATGCCTCTACCGCATCAATCGATTCCTGACCAATAAATGCCATAGGTGAATACGTGTAATAGACTTTATTTGTCGCGACATAGGTGCTGATGATGGTCGGTTCAAGCTGTTTCCAGTACAACCCACAATAAGGGCATTGGAAATCGGCAAATTCAATTACTTTTACCGGGGCGTTTGGATCCCCTAAATTCAAGGCATTTTCCATCGGTTTTGCAGAAACATCTACCGTTTTGATAGATTTTGGAAGTTTAGATATTACGATTACTGCAATAATCGCTACAGCGATGATCGAAATAATCAGGATTACCCATAAGTCCTGTTTCTTTTTTTGTTCGCGTTTCTGTTTGATTAGGTCTTTTTTTCCCATTATTACCTCCAAAGGTAAACGAATTTTCTCATAAACCAAAGGCTTTGTCCAGTAAAAAGTAGTGTTTGGAGTTTAGCTTCAGCGTTCTTTAATATAAACCGGAAATTCTTCAAAGGTTGGATGGAAACCGATGCTGGTATAAAGCTGCAAAGAAGTATGGTTATCACTTTGGGTATTTACCGTTAATTGCAAGATTCCCCGACCCGAAAAGAAAGCAAGCATTTGTGTAACCAGCGTTTTTCCGATTTTTTGACTGCGAAATTCAGGTAAAACAGCCAGACGAGCCAAATGGGCGGTATATTGGGCAGAAGTGCTCAATTCATAACCAACGATTTTCCCCTGGCATTCAGCAACAGCCGCGTGATCAGATTGTAAAAAGGCTGCCTCAAGTGCCGGAAGTGTATTTACCCATAATGGTTCAAAAGAGAGTCGATCTACTTCGCTCACTTCGATCAAGTCGGCCTGTTCCATGGGACGGAAAGTGATCCCTTCGGGCATGGAAGCTGGAGCGGGTAAGTGGTGATTCCATTCCAAAACGACTATTTTTTGGCGTAAAGTGAAATCATGATGAAGTAAAACATTGCTGAACCAGTCTTGCAAACCCACCCCCACCATGGCTGCTTTCTGGGCGTTTAGTGAAATTTGGGCTTGTTCGGAAAGTATTTCCCATGCAATACTGGGAGAAAGAGATTTTCCAACCGCAAAACAATGAATCCAGGCAAAACCCGGCGGATCAGGAACCGCAACCAGAATTGCTTGAATTTCATCTTCTTTTAAAAGCATCAAGAAAGGGGAACCATCCAACCATTCGAAGGTATTACGCCAATCCAGGTGGCGATGAATAAAGGGGGAGGAATGTAGAAATGAAGCAATTCGAGATATGTCTTTGGGGGCAGCCTGACGAATTTGAGCAGTGTTTGACATTGGATTTGGGGAAGTTTAAGAAAGGTTAGTGAGAAATAATTTATTCATCAACTGTCCAAGAGCTGATGCAAAGAATTTATCTTTTAAGGTGGCATGGGGTTTTTCTGAATATGCAGCCTGAAGGGTGCTGATGGCTGAATATTTCTTGCCAGTCTTAAGTTGCAAATTGGACAGCGAACGCAAGGTGATGGATTGTAATTGTTTATCACCAGAGATTTTGAAACATTCTATTGCACTTTGATAGAGACCTGCGGCAAGATCATTCTCTTTTAGAACTTCATAGGCACTGGCAGTATTTGCCAAGGCCATGCCCTGTTTTTGAACGTCACCGACCTGGGCGAAAGTTTGATCTGTCCCCAACACTGCATCCAGCGCAGCCTGTGGCTTCAAATCACGAAGCAAAGCCACACTCAAATTATTGCGCATTTCGGCAATTTCTAGAGGCTGGTTTTCTATAATCAATTGGTCCAGACAGGCTTGAAAATCAGCAGCCGCTTCGGAGAATCTATTACTTTGAAATTCAGATTTCGCTTTTTCAGTGAGCGCTGTGATATCAATAGACATAATGGTTAATAGGTAATTTCCAGCAGGCTCGCTGCAATCGACCGTAATTTATCTGCTTCCATCTCGCTGAGGCGCATCGCCAATTCGAGATAGGGACGGTTGACTGATCTGGAAATGAATTCCTGTAATTCTGCCGGGAGCTCTTCCTTTTGTACAGCATCGTTATGAGATTCCTGAACGGTTTCATGACTGAACGGTCCATGCGTAGAAAAGAAAGCATCAGGGGTCAGGTCAAGCATTTCAAAAATTCTCTCCAGAGTGATAAAAGGAATTGCTACTAAACCAGTTTCGAAACTCTCAAGTTCCTCAACTGGGGTTCCAGTCAAAGCGGCAAGTTTTTCCAAAGAAATTTCTTTTTGTTCACGGTTCTGCTTTAATTGAGCTGCAATTACACGATTGCGTAAATCGAGCAAATGGTTGTTCATTTCACGAGAGAAATTCTCGGGTCTTTTCGTATCTTCAGATGGACCTTTCAAGAGATAGTCGAAGGATGTATTCATTAAATAAGCTAACGACTCTAATTGAGGCAGTGAAGGTGATTCTTTGCCATTTTCAAGAGCCTTGTATTCTTTCGGGTCAATTGCTAACCAAACCGCGATTTCCTCAATTGATTGTCCGCTTTTTTCGCGGGCATCTTTGATGAAAAGGCCGATTTTTTTTGTTTGAAGAATGGCTAATTTGTCATCCATAATCACTGCCTTAAGATTCTTAGAATAGGAAGGGAAGTCATTTTTATATTATAGCATTTCTGCTCGAGCATCCTTTTAGACTTTCCCGTTTAATAAATCAAACAGATTCGCCCCAAAAGTTTCCGGATTCAACTTATAGCCGTTATTTTCGAGACGTGATCCAAAAATAGGGCGGATTCCATTGGGCACGAGAGTGCCAAGTATTTTTCCATTAGGGTCGATTCCACTTTGTTTGAAGCGAAAAATATCTGTCAGGATGATATCTTCCGATTCCATGCCTGAAATTTCAGTAATTGCGATAATTTTCAGGCTACTATCTTTTATTTGAGATACCTGAATGATTAAATCCAAGGCGGAGGCAATTTGCTCATTAATGATATTTACAGGTAGATTTTTACCGGACATCAAACATAAGGTTGCCATCCGTTGAACCGCATCTCTTGGAGAACTGGCATGGATTGTATAAATGGAACCGTTAATTCCAGTATTCATGGCTTGCATCAATGCCAGGCACTCTCCACCGCGTAGCTCATCCACAATGATCCTATCTGGATGTAAATTAATGCTCAGGTGGATCATTTCTTCAGGTGTCGGAAGGTTTGTTTTTTCCAATCTGGGCAATTTTGTTTCCAAACGGATGATTTGTTTATGGGGAAAATTCAATTCCGGGGTTTCTTCAAGAGTTAGAAGACGTTCGTTAATGGGGATGAACTCAGAAAAACAGTTCAAGAGGGATGTTTTCCCGCTCTTCTCGAGGCCAGAAATTAATATATTCAATTTTGAAGCGACACAGGCGTGCAGAAATTCCGCTATGCTATCGCTGAAAACTCCAGATTCCAATAAATCGGCAATTGTATATTTGCATGGGATAAATTTTTGAATTAAAAGGACTGGTGATTCGATGGCAACCGGCGGGAGCATGATGTACATTCTCGATCCATCAGACAGCCGTTCATCTACCACTGGATTTTCGGAATTTAGATCGAAGCCTAAATGTTTGCAGATACGTATGCAGGTCTGGGTAATTTCTTCATCACTTCTGAAACGTGAATTTGATAAGACAATCTGATGATTTGTCTTTATGAAAATACTATTCTTCCCATTTACCAGAATTTCAGTGATATTTGGATCATCAATCAATGGTTGCAGGATACCAAACCCCAGAACTTCATCGATGATTTGGTGAAAAAGAATATTTCGCTGCTCATCCGGGATTTGGAATTTTGAGGTTTTAAATTTTCGTAAAATTAGGTCGATAAGAACCTGGTTATAATCTTCTGGGGCAACCGAAGCCGAATCAAACTCCTGTATAATTTGTTTGACCAGAGTCTCTTTTAGAGAGTTAAACCCCTCAGTGTTCTTATCGGAAGATAAAGGCGAAACCATCGTCATTCCATTCTAACATTTTCAGAATCAGGAAAAATCCAGATAATTTGAGACTTGCTTATGGCTAAAAAGTTAGTTCTTATTTCGATTTCTGACCCATCTACAGTAGAAATCTCCACTTGTGTCAACGCCAGGAATTCTTCGGCAGAATCGAGTGATTCTTTTAGCCGCTCATTACTCCGAATATGAATCAATCCATGAATTCGTGATTGAGCCAGTTGGATCGTCACCCAGACCGCTTGTTTTTGGATGATATCTGTGAAGATTTTACCTTTTTCATCGAAATGTGTAACCATAAGTTTCTCAGCAATTCTTTATAAAGATGGCATTTGATAACCAAGCCCGGTACGCGTGACAATGTGAACGGGTGCATGGGGGTTATCTTCTAATTTCTGACGTAAACGAGCGATACTGACCCATAAAATTTCTTTTTCATCTTTGTAACTCTTTCCCCAGGTTGCTTCCAGTAATTCTTCTGCAGTTAATACTTGGCCAAGATGATGAGCAAAGAAAATAAGCAGTTTATATTCGGTAGCTGAAAGGTAAATTTGTTTTTCATCTTTCCACACTTCGGCTTTGGCAATGTCGATACGCAAATTGCCATGAACGAAAAGACGAGACTCAACACTTTCCGGCTGATTGTTGGCTCTGCGGAGAACAGCTCGAACTCTGGCGATGAGTTCAGTCGCAGAAAACGGTTTTACGACATAGTCATCCGCCCCGATATTTAACCCATTCACGCGATCATGCTCTTCGCCAAGGGCTGTGAGTAAGATGATTGGCACAGTGGAGAATTGCCGGATACGAATACATGTCGTCACGCCATCTAATTTGGGCATCATTACATCCAAAATTATTAAATCTGGATGTGCTGGGGATAGCAATTCAAGAGCTTCTTCGCCATTTGTGGCAGTAAAGACTTCGTACCCCTCTGCTTCCAAATTGACCTTTAATAAACGAACGTATAATGGTTCGTCATCCACCACAAGAATTCTGATTGTCATTTAATCTCCGATTGAAAGGTCTCAGGAGTTCTTGATATTGACGGTAGATAAATGGTAAAGGAAAGCCCCGAACCGGGGGGAGAACTGGCAATGATTTGGCCAGAATGATGTTCAATGATTTCTTTGCAAATTGAAAGGCCAAGGCCTGATCCATGAATTTTCAGAGATTGATTCGGGTTCCGGAAGAAGCGGTTGAAAATTAACCCTAGAAATTGCTCTGAAATTCCCGGACCCATATCTCGAAAATCAATTTTTACTCGCGATCTCTCTTGATGCACGGCAATAAAGATCTCTGCTCCAGGGGCGTATTTAATTGAGTTATTAATCAAGTTATCGAATACCTGAGCCAAGCGGTCCGGATCACCAAGAATTGACTGCAGATTTGGATCAAAATCGAGGTGAAATATCAAATCGGGGTTATTTATGAGAGCCCGCTTCACTTCGTCACCGATCAAAGAATCTATGCCTACAATCTGGGTATCAAACCGCATCTGTCCGCTCTGGAGCCTGGAAGAATCAAGAAGGTTGTCGATCAATTCCTGTAGATGATTGGTTTCCCTCTCGATGATTCGCAAGAACTCATTTTGGGTATTCGAATCCCATTGGGCATCTTCGCGTAAGAGGGTCGTGGTATATCCCTTAATAAATCCCAATGGGTTGCGCAACTCGTGTGAGATTGTATTGATAAAATTCTGCTGTAATTCTGTCATACTGGTTTGTTTGCTTATTTTTTCTGAACATTCTTGCAGTAAATTCTTTTGTAAGATTCCTTCGACCTGGTGACTTAAGTACACAGCAAAATTGGTTTCTTCGGGAGTAAAACGCGGACCGCCAAAACGGATAAAGACGATAGCTCCGTTAATCACAGCGGATGTGCGTAAAGGCAATCCAAGTGTGAATGGAGAATTCAATCGATCATTTGTATCAATTTGAGCAGGTTCATCGTTAACACGCCCCATCTCTTGAATCACCTGGTTGCCTACCGTAACTCCCCATGAGACGTCTGCTTCACCAGCTTTACCGCGGCCAAAAGCTTTGGCGTAAATAACATCGACTCGTTTGGAATCATCTTCCAGTAGGTAAATAGCCAGGTTATCGACGACGAAAAAGTCTCTGGAACAATTCAGCAACTCATCCAGCAGATTCTTCATAGGCTTATTCTGCGAACCAATTTCGCTTAAAGAATATAAAATTTCCTGAGAAAAATGAGAAGTTTCGGTCGATTTTTTCATATAACCCCATTATACAATATTCGCGAGTTTAGTTTTTCAATAATTGAAATGAGAAAGTACTCCCTTTCCCAAGGATACTCTTTACAACAATCCTGGAATTGTGGGCCTTAATAATATTATTCGCCAGGGCTAAACCGAGGCCGGTTCCTCCTTGTGAGCGGGTGGAAGAACCATCCAACTGCGTAAATTGTTCAAAGATTTCTTCGAATTTATCCGAGGGAATACCAATTCCTGTATCGGTTACTTCAAAAAGGTAACCCTCGGTGTTCTCCCGAAGATTGAGCAATATTTTCCCTTTAGGATTGGTAAACTTAATTGCGTTATCGACGAGTTGATTTAACACCCAATGAATCTTCTCACGGTCAAAATATAGAGGCGTGTGTTCGATTTCCAGATTTTCAGATAGAAGGATATTCTTTTTGGCAGCAGCTTCTTTATTCCGTTCGATTACCTCTTTAAAGAGTGCAGCAGGATCGACTACTTCCTTCATAATGGTGAGTTTATTGGTTTCGCTCGTGGCAAATAAAATCAGATTGTCTATTAAATTTTCCAACCGAATTGATGCCCGTTTAATCACATCAACGGATTGTTTTTGACCGGAAGTCAGCGGATTGACATTATCGGAAAGCAGCAGATCTACATATCCAAACAGGTGAGTGAGAGGTGTGCGTAATTCATGCGAAATGTTTGAAATAAAATTAGCTTTCAATTGGGAGACTTCAGAAAGTTTTCTATAGGCAATTTCTAATTCTTGGGTTCGTTCCTTGACTTTATTCTCAAGGGTTTCATTTGCCTGTCGCAAATTATTCTGAAGAACCAAAATTTGCTGGGTAATAGACCTATCCAAAGTTGCCTGGTCAAGCATACCCGTCTCGACCAAAATTTGACCAATCAGGGCAGAGTCACCCGACAGGCGTTGTTTTTTTTGATATTCAAGGGCTTGTTGCAACTGTTCCTTGGTGATATTGCCTTGTTCAACTAGCACTTGCCCAAGCAAGGGGATTAATATTTCGGGAGTGACTGGCATTAAATTCTCCTATCTACACTGCTGTAGTTATCCGCCTAGAATCAGCATACTGTTAATCATGACATTATTTGGTCGAATTGTAAATAAATTTTGAGTATAGATTTGAGCCGGATCGATCGTTAAATAAATGTAAAAGCTCAAACCCCAGAAGTCAGTCGGCCGGAAAAGTTGCGTAAATTTTTCAGAGATGCGAGCGAACTTAAATGGGCAGCTTGCAAATGACAGCTTTTCAGCAACCCGATGCAAGGACAACACGCAGAGAGGAGTTTCACATTCCGGTATCTGGAGATTAATAGGATACATTTCGGGGTGGACGTGAGAATTATTCAGGCCAGGCCAGACAAATTTGCTGGCCAAGTTCATTTTATTTAAACTTAGGGGTTCAAGGTCAATGATTTCTGCACTGGAAACGAGCCCAACGACTTGCTTTCCATCAATAGCGATAGTTGTCAGTTCCGCCCTTGCCTTACACAAGAGCAGCATTTTACTCCCCTAATAATTGCGATACCAATGAATTCAATTCTTCGTCGGAATAATAATGAATCGTCAACGAGCCCCCCCTGGCGCTGTGGTGTAAAGAAACGCGGGTACCCAATTTGGTTTGCAAACGTTCTTCTATTTCTTTTATTTCGGGTTCGACCGATTTCTCTACAACCGATTCGGGTTTATGCCCGGTCATTTTGCGGACCAACTCTTCGGTCTGGCGGACATTAAGTTCGTGCGCCAAAATAGATTGAAGTGCGGCGTTTTGCGCCTGGGTATTGCTCAAGCCAAGTAAGGCGCGAGCGTGCCCTTCGCTAATTAAATTATCAGAAAGAGCTTTTAATACAGAATCGGATAATTTTAACAATCGCAGGGTATTTGTCACAGTGACCCGGCTTTTGCCAACCCGGTCACTGATTTCTTCATGAGAAAGGTTGAAATCTTCAGCTAATTCTCGATAAGCTTCAGCCGTCTCGAGCGGGGAAAGATCAGCACGTTGAACATTTTCGATAAGTGCCAGTTCCAGACGTTCCTGATCGCTGACTTCACGAACGATCACGGGCACACGATCAAGCCCGGCCAGAGAGGAAGCCCGCAGGCGGCGTTCTCCGGCGATAAGTGTATACATACCGGAAATGGGATCGAAAGAAACCACTAATGGCTGCAAAATGCCGTGTTCGCGAATGGAATCAGCCAGTTCAGCCAGTTCATCACTGTCCATCTTTGAGCGAGGCTGGTGCGGATTAGGAATAATGAGTTCCCGCTGCACAAAAACTTCGCTTGAAGTTGCGGATTGTTCGGTTACCTCGCTGGGAATCAGCGCATCCAAACCTTTACCAAGTCCACCTTTACGAGCCATGAGCACCTGCCTGAGCCAAATTGGCATCAAAATTAATGCCATCCTGATTGAGTATTTCACGAGCCAGGGCAGCATACATCCTGGCTGCATTCGATTCGGGAGCATAACTCGAAATGGGAAGGCCGTATGAAGGGGCTTCTGCCAGACGAATACTGCGCGGAATCACTGAGTTCATTACTTGCGTGGGGAAATGTTTCTTTACTTCTCCGACCACATCCACAGCCAGATTCGTACGGCCGTCAAACATGGTAAGAACAACTCCGCGTACTTTGAGTTCCGGAAATAATGATACGCGGATACGATTCAACGTCTGGGTCAACTGCCCGATTCCTTCAAGTGCCAGATACTCACACTGTACCGGGATGATGACCCCATCTCGAGCTGCCATCAAACCATTGACAGTGAGCAAGCTCAAAGAAGGCGGGCAATCTACCAGAATATAATCAAAATGGTCGATAACGGGTTTCAATGCTTTGCGTAAACAAAATTCACGCTTGTCCATATCGATCAATTCCACTTCAGCGCCTGCCAAGGATGGAGAGGCTGGCAGTAAATTGATCTTTAATTTGGGATTGAAGAGAATCTGCGGAGTAATGGGTTCCTGACCCAACAAAACTTCATAAGTGCCTTTTTTAACCCCATATTTATCGATCCCGAGCGATGAGGTGGCGTTTGCCTGTGGGTCGAGGTCGACCAGCAGCACTCGCTGCCCATACAGAGCCAAATAAGCTCCGAGGTTAATCGCGGTTGTGGTTTTACCAACACCACCTTTTTGATTTACGAGCGTGTAAATGCGTGTCATAGGCCTGTCAAATAAGTACTTCGGTTAAGCAGGATTGAACTTCAGCAGGGGTGGGAACACCCGCCAGGGATCTGCGAGTGACAGATCGTGCTGCGATCTTGGTGGCTACTCGAGCTGACTCCCAGGGGTCATGCGTGGAAGCATAACGGATAAAAAAGGAGGAGGCAAATATATCTCCAGCTCCGACGGGGTCAATTTCTTGCTCCAACGGTGGACGAAAGTGGCGAACATCGCCATTCCAATAGACACGCGCCCCGCGGGAACCTTCGGTGACAACGAGAACAGGTACTTCGGCTACATATTCTTGAATGACGTCCTCGTTGCCGCGAATATCTTCAATACTGAGAACAACAATATTGGCGTGTTTCAACACCGAAGTAGCTCCCGGCCAATCGATAAATGAGACCAAACCGGACTCATTCCAACCGCGCAGCCAACCTTGAGGAGTGATGCCTACCAGAGAATGCGGAAAAGCCTGCGCAAGGGCGGGATCGAGCTCTGCCGCGACAGGACCCAGGTGAACGATGGGAGAATTCAACCAAACGGAAGGAATATCTGCCAGGGTGATTGTTTCTGCCACGGCGCGGATGTGCTGCACGCGTCCACCTGGTAGATAGAGATTTTCAAAGGTTGTATTCTTCAGCGACGTTTTACGCAGCACCGGAATTCCCTCCAATTCAGGTAAAGCCAGATCACGTGTACACGCGGTCACTATGCCGACTTTTTTCCCGAAAGCGAGTGCTGTCAGCCCGGCGTACGAGACAGTCCCGCCTAATGCGAAACCATCCGCGGTGAGATCTTGAGTGACGTGACCGATCAGTAAATAATCAACCGGCTCGAATTGGGCAAGAGAATTCATCAATCAGGGTATCCAATCAGGAGTTTTGTTCTTCCTCGTTGTCGAGGGAGGTTGTCTGCATTGTTTCTTCTGTTGAATTTTCAACCCGGCCGGGTACTGGGGTACCGCAGTAAGGGCATAAATTCCAGGGCAATTCGAGGTTTTTACCGCAATGGCTGCAAGGTTTTTTGAGCTGAATGTGGCAGCTCGGGCAAGCCACCCAATCTTTTTGGACCCGGCGGTTGCAACCCGGGCAAACATTCGCATCATCGATGGTCTGAAGCAAAACTTCTTCTTCGAGTGAGTGCTGGTATTCTTCTTCCAGGGTTTGGGTAGGGCGAAGCACCAGGTATACCAAAATTCCAGGAAGAAAAAGAACCGCCACGATGACGACAGCCAAAATACGCATGAAAGGGTCGCGGCTGCGGGAGCGGATGTCGCGGAAGGTCCAAAAGATCAAACTCAACCATAAGGCTGCTAAAAAAGCGGCGGCGAATCCGGTGCCAATCATGGAGAGCTGTTTGAGTAAGGTTGGATCAAGATTCATGGCATTCTCCCACGCTGAAATTATAGCATGGAAGGATTCAAACCGAGGGCTTCGAAGCGAGTTTTTTTACGCAGGTCGGAAAAATGGAAATGATTTAAGATCTCCAAGAATAAGTCGTTTAGACTTTGCCAAACCCGAAAAAAAAATGCAGCGACTTGCGTATAAGAACAAGTTGCTATATAAAGAAGAAAGCATTGCACCTCACAAGGAGGAGACACGATGGTGAGAGAAAACCCTGGAAATTACCGCATTACTGACCTGGCAGCCGAAGAAAGACCGCGCGAACGTCTGACGCAAGTGGGCGCAAACGCGTTAAGTAAAGCGGAACTGCTGGCTATTTTGCTGCGCGTAGGGGTAAAGGGTGAAAATTCAGTGCAGCTGGCTCAACGGATCCTGGATGAACTGGGAGGTCTGGCCGGGATTCAACGGGCTAGCATCAGTGAAATGTGCGAAATCCACGGGCTGGGTCCGGCAAAGGCAGCACAAATAAAAGCAGCTATCGAACTGGGTTCCCGGTTGGTCAGGGAGCAAGCCGATGAACGGGGTGCAATCAGCTCACCGGCGGACGCAGCAGCGCTGTTACAGTTGGAAATGCAGGGGTTGAATCAGGAGAACCTGGTAGTTTTGGCCCTGGACACTCGCAACCGATTAATCAGCAAGGAAACGGTCTACAAAGGATCGCTCAACCTGTCACTGGTGCGGGTAGGTGAACTTTTCCGGACGGCCATTCAGAAGAATGCCGCCTCTATCATCTTGGCGCACAATCATCCCAGCGGGGACCCATCCCCGAGCCCAGAGGATGTGGCGCTGACGCGTTCGGTCATCCAGGCCGGCAAGCTGTTGGATATAGAGGTATTGGACCATTTGGTGATCGGTAATGCCCGTTTCGTTTCGATGAAGGAGAAAGGGATGGGGTTTGGATAATTAATAGAGCCTTTCTATGATTTGATATGGAATATAGTTATATAATTACTTTGTTTCACCCTGCGAAAAGCATTTGAAATTGAATATGTTCCTCACAAAGCCCACTGGACTCAGGTCCATTCGGCCAAAAAAACAAAAGGAGAACCTTCCCCATGTTCAGTCCAAAAATGAAGTCATTTAATTATGCCATAGGTATGTTTGGCACCTCGATCCCGATCAATATGCTCAAGACATATGCAGCTATTTATTATGTCGACACACTGGGAATGACCACACCTCAATTCGCGTTGATGCTCTTTATCTACGCTTTTATTGATGCGGTGGATAACCTGGTGTATGGTTTTCTCTCCGACCGCACTCGCTCACGCTGGGGCAGGCGCCGTCCCTGGTTGGTGATCGGCACACCACTGCTGATCCTGGGTTTCATCTTTTTCTACAACCAACCCGCTTTTCTGGCCGGAAATTCACTTGTGGCCTATTGTATGTTCTTCTATATGTTCACCGGTACTCTCGATTCGGTGATCAATGCCAACTACGGCGCGCTCTTCCCTGAAATGTTCACCACGGACGCCAGCAGGGCTTCGACCAACGCTTTACGCCAGGCCTTTCAATTGGTAGCTATGATCATCAGTATTGCTCTGACCCCATTGGTGACCAAGGCAATTGGATACGGTTGGACAGCTATCATTTACGGTATTTTAGGCGGCGTGGTCATCCTGTATATGTCATTCACCAGCCAAGAGGTACCCTTTACTGAAGCAGAGCCTACTCCACGGTTATGGGAAAGTGTCAAAGATCTGCTGATGACCAAAAAATTCTGGATCGCCGGCCTGACAGGCGCTTTCTACAGCGCGGCCATGTCTCTGGTGCTGGCAGCCATGCCCTTCTTTACGAAATATACTTTGAAGATCGGTTCGGGCGAGACGACGATTCTGTTCGCCTCTGTTTTGCTCGTAGCCATTGCAGGCGTCACTTTTTGGGCCTGGATGGTGCGGAAATTCTCGCTTATCCCGGTATGGCGCGCCGCTTTGGCAGCCCTGGCGGTATCGTTTATTCCTCTGTATTTTGCCAACTCCCTGGTCACGGCGGTGATCGGTTCTATTTTGGTCGGCTTCGGATTTTCTGGAGCCATCACCACCATGGATTTGATCGGCGCTAAAATCATGGACGAAGACAAGGCCAAGCACAATCAGCGGCGTGAAGGCATCATCTCCAACGCGCTGGGCTTTATGAACCGGTTGAATGGCCTGTTCACCAGTGCTGCATTCAGCCTGGTTTTTGTCTTTTATGGTTTCTCAAGCGGTACGAACCCCGGTACGCAGCCGGGTAACGCGGCTCGTTTCTTACTCACCATGTTCCCCTTTGTGATGATGGTGATCAGCGTGGGGTTCTCATTCTTTATCAACTTTAAGAATACAGAATCTGTTCGAGAGGCTCCCCAAGCGGAGTAATCTGGAGGTAAAAAATGGCACTTATTCATATCGATCACACTCCGAGTACCACACAGGTATGCCAGGCATTGAATTTAATCGTGCCTGACCCTGGCAGGATGAACGGCAGAGCTGTCAGCCAGCGCAAGGTGCTCTACCTGCTTCACGGTCTGAGCGACGATGCCAGCGCCTGGCAGCGTTATTCACCCATCGAAGCTCTGGCAAACGACTACGGCCTGGTGGTGGTCATGCCCTCCTTTGGGCGCAGTTTTTACATCGACCAACCGAACGGACAGCGCTACTTCACTTATCTGGTTGAGGAACTGCCGCAGTATCTGGCAGACGTTTTCAACCTTAAGCCGCGCCGCGAAGATACCTACCTGGCCGGGCTCTCCATGGGCGGTTATGGCGCCTTCAAGGCGGGTCTGCTGCATCCGGAACTGTATAGCGCCGTTGCCAGTTTTTCTGGCGTCTTGTCGCTGGCAGGGTTCAATCCGGGGATCGTCACAGAGGAACGGCGGCAGGAATTTACCGCCATTTTCGGCGACTTCGCCAGGCTCCCCGGAGGCGAACACGACCCGGCGTTATGGCTGCAGAAAGCGGCCGCAAACCCGGCTGCCTTGCCGCGCCTTTTCATTGCTTGCGGACGGCAGGATGACCTGTACCCGATGAGTGTGCTTTACGCCGCGGCCTGCCAGAAACTTGGGGTAGCGGTAGATTACCATGAAGAAGACGGCAAACATGATTGGTTCTTTTGGAATGACCAGATTCGCCGCTTCTTAACTTCAGTCTTGGGAGAAAAACCATGAGCACAGCAAATAAAGACTTCAACCAATCCAGCCTGGTGATACCCCTGTTCATTGAAAAACCTCGTGAGGGGAGCTATTTTACGGTACCGTTTCAGATGCCGGCGAATACAGAAAAGCTGACTCTGAATTACCGTTACGAGCGCTTCCATGAGGGTAACGCAGCGGTGAGCGCGGGAAATTACACCGGGCGTAAGCAGGTGAATATCATCGACCTGGGCTTGATCGCCCCTGACGGCACACAGGTAGGAGCCTCCGGCTCGGATAAGAGCGAATTTTTTGTCAGTGAAATCAGCGCTACGCCAGGTTACAAACCCCACGCTTTGGTGCCGGGTGAGTGGCAGATTTTAGTCGGCGCGTATCAGGTAGATGCTGAAGGCGTGAATGTGACCTATGAACTGAAATTCGACGCCAAACAAGCCGGCTGGCTCAAGGGCGATTTACACGCCCATACGGTGGCTTCTGATGGGGTGCAGACAGTCAAAGAATTGGCTGAGCGCGCTTTGCGCCACGGTCTGGACTTTCTGGCGATCACGGACCATAACCAGACGATTTCCTCTGATTCCTTGCCCAAAGTGGATGGGGTCACGCTGATCCCTGGGTTGGAATGGACACACTATAAAGGGCACTCCAATTTTTTGGGCTGCGACCAACCCTACGACGGCTCGTTTATGGCTAACACCCCCGCGGAAGTGCAGGCCCATTTTGAGTCGGCTCATCAGCGCGGCGCGACCATCGTCATCAATCACCCCTTCGATGAAGGCTGCCCGTTCCTGTTCGATTTGAATACGCTGCCCTTCGATGTGTTGGAAGTTTGGAACGGCCCGATGCGGGAATCCAATATCAAAGCGGTGGGGCTCTGGCACAGTCTGCTCGCGGCAGGCAAGAAAGTAGCCATGTGCGGCGGCAGCGATTTCCACCGCGATTCTCTGTTCCTCTTCCCGGGGGGGCCGACCACCCACATCTTTTCAATGTCGAAGGCGCCTGGGGATATTCTGGCAGCGCTGCGGCAGGGGCATGCTTACGTCACCTTTGCCCCCGACGGCCCGACCCTGGAAATGCAGGCCGGAGAGGCGATTTTGGGTGATACCGCCGACTGGGCGCAGACGAAAACACTGCAGCTCAGCCTGGACGGACTGCTGGCTGGAGATGTGGTGCGCGTAGCCACGGCAAGTGCCACGACACCTGTGCTGCAGGCGCCTGCCAACGGACGTTTTGAATTGACCTACCCAGTGCAGGCACCCGGTTTTGCCCGCGTTGAAGTGCTGCGCGCCTTCTTACCCGGCCTGCCTTTGCTGCCGGCGCTGCTCTCGAACCCGATCTATTTTAAGGGGTAGCGGAGAAAATTCTTTCAGACTCGAAAGGGAGTGGTTTTCTAGACTGGATAACAAATTTGTTGACAAATCAAGGGGGGTCAAGTAAAATTTACCTTCGTTGGCGAGGTAGCTCAACGGTGGAGCAGTGGACTCATAAGCCATTGGTTGTGGGTTCAAATCCCACCCTCGCCACTTTTTTATTTAAGTATTGAATTATATTGTTTTGGTCATGTTTGATGACGCCAGAGTGGATCATCAAGGAAAAATCTTGATAGTCCACTGTTCTATTAATGCATGAATCGCCAGTCATTTTATCTCTCTGATCGTTTGATAATTCTTATTCCATAACGAACCATAAAAAATATAACAACAACGAATGGAAGTCCGCAAAGAAGATTTTTATATGCTATAACGCCGACAAACCCGACCAATCCTACTATGAAGGCGTATACAAGCCAAACAATGCCAGCTGTTTTTCCGTAAACGATCAGATTAAAACCCCCTTCGCCGTTCCATTTCCTCTTTTGCCATTTTAACAAGTTTCGGATATCCGACGGTCACAACCACATAAGGATGACTGCATCCATCATAATATTCACTTTTATTAATTTTTGTTCCTCCAGGGTCCAGTTTACTCAAAGCCTGAAGATCCTCCAGTGATATATCATTCCGGAAGAACTTGAACAAAGCATCAGATACTTCATTCCTCACATGATATGAAAAGGGCCAATCTGAAGTTATTACAGAAACCAGCGTACCAATAGCTCTAGCATCCCTAATTTCTCCAAGGGCTCTGACGACAAACTCATAATTATATGAAGTGCCTAACCTAGTATGCGATTCTAATACTTCGCAGAGAAGTGGTACAGCAACCATACCAAAGGCGATTAGAGAATCCATACTACTCTTGGCTAGATTTAACTGTTCTGCTTTCAACCTGTAATAACCAGGATCATTCTCAAAAACATCGAGAAGTTTTAGGATGCGGTCTTTTGGGTCACTAGATTCCGGGATTTTTCTGGAAATAATCTTCTTGGGGTATTTTTTATATGCTAGTTCAGATGTATAATCCTTCACTCCCATGGGGGCATAAATATCAAGGATAAATTCCATTGGAATTGTTCCATCGGTATTAAGCTTGCTAGAAGCTATACCTCGGACTCCTTCTTGAATTTCGCTGGAATACACACATTTTTGTGAACAATGGTAACCATGACTCAGAATTGAATGTTCACAAACCAACAATAAGACTTCACCCTCTTGGATATGAAGAATATTTACGTCGTATTGGTTTATTTTGCAAAATCTTCTATCGTTATTCAAATTTGATTATCCTGATAAGTTGCTAAATTCTATAGTTGGAGTAAATGGGAATAGTTTTTGTTTGATATTCCTGATTGGTGGTGGATTTCGTGGTTGGTAAGAAGATATCCTCCTTTGACGATATCTAAGGTGTTAATTCGGATGTGTGATCCTTAATTTCGGGTGAACCACCTATTTGACTAATATATTCAATTGGGAATCCACTTCGAATAAATATTACCAACCTTTTCACTCCGAATAGATAATGGCTGTGACAGAACTCATGAACTTCCCCAGGAAAAATGGACTGCAAGTTAATGAGGCCATATAATGAAAACGGAGGAAGTTCATGACCAGAGAACGCAAAAAGTACAGCAAGGAATTCAAGATGGAAACCATTCGGATGTACGAGAATGGCGAACGCTCAGCATCAGAGATTGAGCGAGAACTAGGAATTACCAACGGACTGTTGGGAAAATGGAAACTGGAACTGAATCGACAGCCCAAAAAGGAAGAGGCATTTCCTGGAAATGGGAGACTGACTGATACGGAAGCACGCATCCGGCAATTGGAACGAGAAAATGCGTTACTGAAAGAGGATAAAGAAATCCTAAAAAAAGTGCTCACGATGTACTCGAAGGACGGCAGATGAAATACCGTTTCATCGAGAAGCACCAGGATAGGTATTCGGTAGGACGTGTATGTACCCTTCTTGGGGTCAGCCGAAGTGGCTATTATGCCTGGAAGAACCGCAAACCAAGCCAACGGGAACAAATCAATCAGGCATTGATCGATCATATTCGTCGGATCCACAGGATGAGCCGTAAGGCTTATGGCAGCCCAAGAGTATATGCACAATTGAAAAAGCAAGGATACACATGCAATCAGAAGACTGTAGCCCGTTTAATGCGTCAGGATGGGCTACAAGGGCAGCGAAAGTACCGAAAAGTGATCACCACGAACAGTAACCACAAATTTCCTATAGCTTCCAATGTGCTCAATCGGGAGTTTAAGGCTGATGGACCCAATCAAAAATGGGTGGCTGATATCACTTATATTCCCACTGAAGAAGGTTGGCTGTATTTGGCCGGTGTGCTTGACTTGTTTTCACGTAAAATTGTAGGCTGGGATATGTCGAGTCAGATTGATGCAACACTGGTGGAAAGAGCCTTGAGAATGGCCTTATACCAACGCCATCCGGGTAAAGGGCTGCTGCATCACTCAGACCGAGGGGTTCAATACGCAAGCCACCAGATCCGTGATATTTTGGCAGCTAATCAAATTCAGGTCAGTATGAGTGGAAAAGGTAATTGTTATGACAATGCAGTAATAGAGAGTTTTTGGGGAACATTGAAAAACGAGTGGGTTCACCACCAGAAATATAAAACCCGATCTCAGGCACGAACTGATATATTTGGTTACATAGAAGGGTTTTATAATACTGTCAGGCTGCATTCAACATTGGGGTACTTATCACCGGTTGAATTCGAAACCCAATATCAAAAATCTCCTTAACTCTGTGTCCATTAAATGGGGTGAAGTTCATCACTTAAGTTTAGCATAATTTACGTCTAGGAATTAATATTTTTCAATTTGGGTTCATCTACTGCCCTACCAAAAATGACTGAATGTTTTAATAACAAATAGAATTGGTGGAATCAATTTCACCTGATAAGAAAGGATTTTTATGTTTCTATCCATTCCTATATAGTGAATAAACAACGAATTTGCTGACTGACTCTTTTTTCTTTACCAGACAAGACGAACCCAGTATATGGTATTATCCAATGCCCTGCTGCAACCCCAGCTATGACTCAACACACCTATTAGTTGTTATCACCCAAGTGGATATTTCTAATTGTCGCCCGCGGAGTTTTCTTTCTTCTCTTCAATTTTATCTTCGTATCGATGAATAGACCCCCAAAAATTGAAGCAAAACCCAATACTTCCATACCAATTGTTAGGTACTTACCCATTTAATTAATAATTAAGAAGCCTTTTGGGCGTGCTCCCACCAGAAAGAACCCGCCTTAGATAAAAAGAGAGAATATATTTTTTGGGAGAGGAAAATCCCCTATGTAATGCATTCCTGAAGAAAGGATGTTTTATTTCTACTTTTTTTACATGCGGGTATAAACATTGTTTGTAGGATATTCTCTTGACTTATAAACTATGTTCGCCTCAGCCGATCAGTCGAGAGTAAAGATCACTACTCCATTTGTAGCCGCCTGTTGGGTGAGAGCTTTCTGGATAACTGCCAGTGCTTCAGCATCGGTCATCCCTGAGGGTTTTTGAGTGATCTGAAAGTCACTGGTGTGGCTAAGGAGGATGTACTTGAACACAATTCCCTGCTTGGCGACCTGATCGAGGGCTTGCTGGATCATTTCGGGCGAGAATATTTCAGGCTGGTCTTTGGTTAATCCCAGCAGCCAGAGCGCAAGTTTGGGTTGGGGATTTTCACTCAGGTTTACCGGGATAGCAAACTTTAACCGGTAGCACAGCAGTCCTGTTTGCGGATCGGCGTTTCCAGAAATGAGGTTGGCGCCTAATAATTGGTAACTCTTCCCGTCATACAGGATACTGGCAGCGGGCAGCCATTGTTCATCCTCTGGATCGCTGATGCACAAGAAGGCATAAGTCTCTGTGAGGTTCACTTCCATTTTGGTGAAGGTGATGGTTTTGTCCAGAATTTTGGCCGTCTGGTTAGTGGTAAAAGTAAGCGAACCAGGATAGAAAGAAGTGGCTGTAAGAGTGAAGGTGGTCGCGGTGAGCTCCACCGCTTTGCTGTTCTCATCATAAACCTGACCACCGACAGGGATGACAATTTTATAACTGACTCCGGGGGCGATCACCTGATTGGGATTCGTGAAGGTAGCAGCAAAAGCAGTTTCGAAGTTTTGCGGAACGGGTTCTGCGTCTGTTCCGCCGCTGGTATATTGATCCAATTGAATGGCCAGAGCGCTCCCATCCGAGTTGAAGAAGTGGATATTCTGGTTTGCCACCAGGTACGAAATCTTTTCACCTGACGGAATGGAATATCCGGAGATTGAGAATTGCAAATACAGGCGTCCCGAATCGATATAGAACCATTCCAGGTTGAGGGTGACCGTTGTGGATCCGACAGTTTGTGTATAGGCTTGTTCAGGGACAACAACCGGGGCTGCGGAAATGGCAGAGGGATTGGGCGAGGTCGTTAGCGAAGGTGTCAACCCGGGGGTTACCTGGTTTGGGGTATTGGTCGATGGCAGTGGGGTTGGTTCTGCCGAGGAACGCTGGACAAGGAAGTATGCGTCGAACAGCACCACAATAATCACAATTAGGATCACATTGAATATTATTCTATGTTTCATGGGAAACCTTTCCTGACGATGAGGGATGTTCCCATTTTCAATGGTTTGAGGCGGATTTACTACTGGCGATTCCCGCAGTACCGGGTCAGCAGTGTTTATCTGGTCCTGCGTGACAGCAGGACCAGAAAGTTTCAGCACCGCTTCGGTACGCGAATTCACCCCCAATTTGGAAAAGATATTGCTCAGGTGAAATTCGACTGTGCGTTCGGAAATACCCAGAGACTTCGCCATTTGCTTGTTCTCAAGACCACGGAGCAGCAGATGGACGACTTCGTTTTCGCGTTCAGTAAATGGATTTGGTTGCATTTCGGCTCCACTCATACATAGAATTGTACCGATTGTTTAAGTATCCCGGCTGACCGTAGAATTATCAACTGTGGATGGGGAAAAATGGGTGAAAAACGACCTGTGGATTTCCACAGGTAAAGAAGTGCTGCTGTTCAGTTTTTCCCCGCCGCTGTCTGGGACGATGAATTTTAGAAGAATACTGAAATCAAGAATAACAGGCTGAACAGCAGTGCCAGTTGACCGGTCTGCGCCAACGCTGCATTCAAGGCGGAGCCTGTTCTGGTCAGCACGATCCGGGCAGTGAGATAAGTCAGCGGCAGGCTGAGCCAGGTGAGAAGCGCGCTCCAGGGCAGGATGGCGAGTGTAGAATATCCGACGCAAAAGCCGGTAAGCATGAGGACTTACTTGATTTTGTGAAGAAGATTCACAAGGATTGAAAAAAGCGAATACAACGATTTTCAGGGTAGATCAGAAAAGTGCATCAGTCTGTATCCGCGCTATTTAAGGTGTAGGCTGGACAAAGATCACATCCGCGTAACCCAGGCTAAGAAAGAAACGAGTGAGATAAGTCTCCGCATTCTGCCGGGCAATATTTAGGATCCCATCATCAATGGCGGCTTTTTGGATTTCTTGTTCAGCGGACTGGCGGGCCAGCGTTTCAAGGTTTTGGTCGGGACTTCTCAAAACACCGGTATCCCGTTCGTAAACATAAGTTTTATCGTTATCAAGTGTGGCGATAAACACTTCCGCACTTGGTAGACGGACATTGAGAACACTCCCATCCAGCCACATATCCTCCGGCTTTAATTTCCCCAGGTCAACACCGGCGATAACTGTACCGTGTGCCACTAAAAGAAGCTTGTCCGCAAAAAGGAATCCGAAGGTTCCCTGATTTGTTTCAGCGGTGATTACTTTTTCGACGGTATATTGAATCGTCTCCAGCCGTGCCAGGGCGCGCACATCATGTATGATCGTAACGGGGTCGGGGATGATCGTGGGAGTGGGATGCAGCAATTCTGAGATCTGTGTGCTTGCGGCATTATTTGCCTGTTTCAAGGGATTGACTGCGTTCGTGATGCTCTTATTGACCGAAGTGATCACAATCCAGGCCAGGACAATAAGAACGATAACTACCAGAAGCTGAGCGTATCTTTTAATCATAATTAAATTATACCTATTTTTTCCCCCGGTGTCTGAGAAGATGAATATTAGAAGAATACTGAAATCAAGAATAACAGGCTGAACAGCAGCGCCAGTTGTCCGGTCCGCGCCAATGCTTCATTTAAGGCAGAGCCTGTCCGGGTCAGCACGATCCGGGCGGTGAAATAAGCCAGCGGCAGACTGAGCCAGGTAATCAGCGCGCTCCAGGGTAGGAAGGCGAGAGTGCAATAAACGGGGATGGCCAGGAAAGCCAGGATCAGACAGGTGAGATATTCAGTTTTGGCAAAGCGGCTGCCAAAGCGCACGGCCAGGGTATGCTTCCCGGAGGCTGCATCTGTCTCGCGGTCGCGCAGGTTATTGACGATCAGGATGCCCACGATGATCAGCCCCACCGGAACCGACAACAACCAGGCAGCCGGTGAAAGGACGCGGGTTTGCACAAAATACGTCCCGGTGACTGAGGCGATACCAAAAAAGAGAAAGACAAAAAGTTCCCCCAGACCGTGATAACCTAATGGGTAGGGTCCTGCCGTATAAGCGATTGCGGCTAAAATGGCAGCCGCACCAATTGGAATGACCACCCAACCAGCCACAAAGGCCAGATACAGGCCGCACAGAGCCGCCAGCGCAAAAACAAGCGCCATCACCCTCTTTATCTGTCCCGGCTGCAATAAACCCGCCTGAGCGACGCGCAGCGGTCCCAGGCGCGGGCCGGAATCAACACCGCGTTCGTAGTCAAATACATCGTTCGCCAGGTTGCTGCCAATTTGCAGCAGCAGTGCCACCATCAGTGCCGCCAGGGCAGGGAGCCAATGAAATTCTTCCACCCGCACCGCTAGCGCTGAACCAACGATGACTCCGGAAACAGCGGCAGGCAGCGTGCGCGGACGAATGGCCAGCCACCAGGCATGAAAGACGTTTTTACGTTGTGAGATTGTTTTATCCATTGGCTGTCAGTTATCCAAATGCAAATTATAATGCAAGCACGATGAAGACGATGTTAACCGGGCAAAAAAGGGCCCTTTACGTGCGCGGCATTTTTACTCGGATTGCCGGTCAATACGACCGCATGAACCGCTTGATGACAGGTGGGCAGGACCGGCGCTGGCGCAGTGAAGCGATTCGAACTCTTGCATTGCAGCCGGGACAGCAGCTTCTCGACCTGGGCACGGGTACAGGCGATCTGGCGCGAGAAGCTCTCAAGCAGGAGGCCGCGATCAAAGTTGCCGCTGCGGATTTCACCCTGCAAATGATGCTGACCGGTAAACAGCGGGGTGAGCTGCCTTTTTTATGCACCGACGCGCTGCAAGTCCCGTTTGCTGATAATACTTTTGACGGAGTTGTCTCCGGTTTTCTGATGCGCAATGTCGGCGATCTCGATCGGGCATTAGCGGAACAATTCCGCGTTCTCAAGCCGGGGGGTAGATTGGTCATATTGGAAACGACCCGGCCGCGGCGGAATCTGCTTTCTCCCTTTATTTGGCTGCATATGCACCTGGTGATTCCACTTCTGGGCGGGACGGTCTCGGGATTTCGTGAAGCCTACCGGTATTTGCCGGATTCTTCCGAACAATTTCTAAGCGCGGAAGAATTAGCTGCCCGCATGTCAGCGGCAGGGTTCAAGCAAGTGGGTTTCAGGCTATTGATGTTCGGAACCATCGCTATCCATTGGGGAAGTAAGGTTTAAGCGCCTCCAGAAACAGTCAATAATCGAAACCGCTTTGCAGCGGTTTTTTTATTTAACCAAAAGTTAACCTCCTGTTTGAATTTCATTAAAAACGGCCGGCTATCCTGTAATCATGAATGAAACATCGATTGAGATCAGGAGGAATGAATGGGTGCATATTTCTTGTTTATTACTGTTTTTTTGATGACAATCGCCGTATTTGCTGTTGATCTGCACCAAAAAAGACAGCAAAGCTTAACAAAACGTTAATCCGTTGTTCCCAACCTCTTAAGCAGAGGTTGTTATTCTAAGGAAGATAAAAATATTTAAGGAGAAGTTATGCGTAAGAGTCTGTTCGTTACAATGTTTGTTCTTTTAGTCGCTGCCATGGTTTTAACCGCCTGTGGTCAGGCTGCCACGCCGACAGCAACAACTGCGCCTACCACTGAAGTTATGAATACTTCAGCACCTGCTACCACCCCAATGCCTGCCCCTACGGCTACTTTGGCTCCAGGGTCTGTGCAAGTAAACGCTGGTGGTGGAACTTTCCCGCTGCCTGTGTACACCCAGTGGACCTATGCTTATCAGTATGTTGACCCCTCTGTTGTGATTAACTATCAGGGGATTGGTTCTGGCGCAGGCAAATCCGGAATATTGGATAACACACTCGATTTTGCCGGTTCAGATTCCTTGCTGTCTGCTGACCAATATACTCAGGGCAAAGACCTGCAAATGTACCCGACTTTAGCTGGTGCAGTTGTCCCGGTCTACAATCTCAGTTGGGCCAAAGCTTTCGATGCTACCGCCAAAATTCCCGCGTTAGTTCTGGATCGCCAGACCCTCGTCGATATCTACAACGCCAAAGTGACCAAGTGGAATGATCCTGCAATCGTCAAGTTGAATCCCGGTTTGGATGGTTACCTGCCCGATGCCACGATCACTGCTGTACACCGCAGCGATGGCTCTGGTACGACTGAAATCTTCACCAAAGCCTTAACTGCTTTCAGCGCCGATTGGACCGCCGGCGGCGCCCAGTCAGTTGAATGGCCAGTCGATAAAAACGGCAACGGCATCGGTGGAAAAGGAAATCAGGGTGTTGCAGCAGCAGTCATCAACACGAAGAACTCTATCGGTTATGTTGAGTTATCCTATGCCATCGCCAACAGCATGCCTATGGTTTCATTGGTCAACAAAGCCGGCAAGACAGTTGTTGCCAATGCTGACAGTGTAGCTGCGGATATGGCCGATTTTGCCACTGCTTTCGACGACAAACTGAACGCGACAATCGTTGATGGCAGCAGTGATGGTTCCTGGCCAATTACTGGGTATACTTACTTCATCCTGCACACTACTTCGATGACTGATTGTGTCAAAGCATCCAAAATTGTCGAATTCTTCACCTGGGCATTGACCGATTCTTCCGCTGGTCAGGCTGCAGCGAAGTTAGGTTATTCAGTCCTGCCCACCACAGTACGTGACCAGGTTATTGCAAAATTAAGCGCTGTGACCTGCGACGGTCAACCTGTGAAATAGGGAACTCCAACTCAATACTCTTCTGGAGGTACGCAAGTAGTACCTCCAGATTTTGCCAAATAATGGACCAATATGAAGATATCTAAGACAAATATACAGAAATTGCTAAAAAAATTTGGACAGCTATTCAATCATGGAGACAGACCCTGGTTTGGTTTACTTATCTTAATGTCTATACTGGTATTGGTATTAATGGTTGGCATCGGTTATTTACTCTGGCGGGATTCGGCGTTATCACGAAGTTCGTTCGGGTTATCTTTTTTACTCCCTACCAAAGATCCTTCCTGGGACCCGGTCAACAGCGATTTCCAGGCCTGGCCTTTTATTTACGGAACGCTCTTGACTTCGGTTGTGGCTTTGCTGATCGCCATTCCTATCAGTTTAGGAATTGCGATATTTTTGGCGGAACTGTGCCCTGCGTGGTTGAGAACCCCGCTTAATTGGTTGGTCGAATTACTGGCGGCTATCCCAAGCGTGGTATTTGGCCTGTGGGGAATTTTTATTTTCTTGCCCCAAGTAGTCACGCCGATTGGAAATGCGCTCTATTCAGCCTTTAAAAATGTTCCCGGACTCAGCGCCTTCTTTGCCGGGCCGATTCCGCAATCGGGGTCTTCCAGGCTGGCAGCGAGCCTTATCCTGGCAATCATGATCATTCCCACCATCTCCGCGGTCAGTCGCGATGTGTTGAATGCCATCCCGCCTTCACAGCGTGAAGCTTCTCTGGCGCTTGGCTCTACACAGTGGGAGACGATCTGGCAAATCCTGATTCCTTATGGTTCTTCGGGTATCCTGGGTGCAGTGATTTTAGGGTTGGGCCGGGCTCTGGGTGAAACCATGGCGGTCACGATGGTGATCGGGAACAGTATCGAAGGGACTATTTCCATATTACGGCCTGGCTACACAATGGCAAGTATTATTGCCAACGAATTTGCAGAAGCTGTTTCAAAATTGCATACCTCCTCCTTAATCGAAATCGGTTTTATCCTATTCGTTTTGACTTTATCGTTGAATGTTATTGCCCGTCTGCTAGTCTGGAGTGTGACACGAAAGAATCCTCAGGAGGCCAGATCATGACCACCAATTACAGTGAATTATTAAAAAGAGGCGTCCAGACCAGAAGATTACGCCGCAAAAGTGTCAATGGATTCATGCTCAGTTTAACCGGTATCTTGACGCTTCTAGCATTAGTTCCTTTATTTTGGATTATCGGATATGTCATTTATCGCGGAGGGAAAACACTCAATTTAGCATTCTTCACCCAATTACCCAAACCGATGGGTATGGCCGGGGGAGGAGTTCTGCATGCTATTGAAGGCTCCTTGATCGTCACTTTAATGGCGACGGTCCTGGCTTTTGTACCAGGAGTGTTGGCGGCTTTTTATGCTGCCAGAAACCCTAATACGCCGCTGGGAATTGCGCTTAGGTTCAGCACCGACGTTTTATCCGGTGTCCCTTCCATTGTGGTGGGTCTTTTTGGATATACTTTGATTGTCAAACCACAGGGGCACTATTCGGCTTTTGCGGGAAGTGTAGCCCTGGCGATTCTAATGCTTCCGACCATCATCCGTACGACTGAAGAAATGCTCAAGCTTGTGCCAGGCGCATTACGCGAAGGGTCGCTGGCTTTAGGTGCCTCGGAATGGAAAACATCGCTTAATGTGCTGCTGCCTGCGGCAATGGATGGAGTGATTACGGGTGTTTTGTTAGCGATCGCCCGCGCAGCCGGTGAAACCGCACCGCTACTTTTTACGACACTGGGTAATGAACGGTTTGACCTGGGGAGTATCATCAAAAGCGGCGTCCAGAACCATCAAGGGATCTTTCAAATCATGGGACGCATTTTTAATTCTCCAATAGATTCGCTGCCCCTCACCTTATGGAAATATGCCCAACAACCCTATCCAGAGAGGGTGGACCAGGCCTGGGGAGTAGCGTTAATTTTGATGATATTGGTTTTGACAATCAACGTCATCGCCCGAATATGGATAGAACTGCGAAAAAAGAAATTACGAGGGTAAATATGGATATGAAAATTGAGATCAAGCAAAAAGGCGATTGGGTAGTGGACGATAACCCTAATATCAAAATGAAGACCACCTACCTTTCAGTGAATTATGGAAAATTCCGTGCGTTGACAGACATTAATATGGAGATCAGCGAACAAAAAATCACTGCCATTATCGGCCCTTCTGGTTGTGGAAAATCGACCTTATTGCGCTCTTTCAATCGGATGAATGATCTCACTCCAAGCGCAAGGATCGAAGGGGAAATTGCCTTGGATGGAGAAAATATCTACGGAAAGAATGTGGATGTCGTGGATGTTCGCAGGAGAATCGGCATGGTCTTTCAGCGTCCCAATCCATTTCCCAAAAGTATATATGACAATGTGTCCTATGGACCGCGTTTATATGGCATTAGAGACCGTAATAATTTGGACGGAATTGTCGAGAGCAGCCTTCGTCAGAGTGCTTTATGGGATGAAGTGAAAGATAAATTGCATCAATCCGGCATGTCCCTTTCAGGAGGCCAGCAGCAGCGGCTGTGCATCGCCAGAGCTCTGGCAGTGCAACCGGAGGTTATTTTGATGGATGAGCCGGCCTCCGCTCTTGACCCAATCTCAACACTGCGTATTGAAGAGCTTATGCACGACCTGGCGAAATCCTATACGATCATTATCGTTACTCACAATATGCAGCAGGCAGCTCGTGTTTCTGATTTCACAGCTATGATGATGATAGATGAGACTCGATCTGGGCGATTAATCGAATATAATGCGACAAATATTATTTTTACAAGACCTCAGGACAAACGCACCGAGGATTACGTGACGGGCCGCTTCGGTTAAACCAGGGAGTAAAAAAATGGAAAACATACCACAAGAAGCAAGAACCTCGGTCAGGCGTACGCTTGAAATTGAAATTCAAGAGTTACGCGATGCGCTTTTATATCTGGGAAGTATGGTTGAGTCACAAATCCTCAACTCAGTGGCCGCGCTGAAAAATCGAGATTTCGATTCTTCCAGGAAGATTATTGAAGCAGATCTCGACATAAACCGAAAACGTTACGCTATCGAAGAAAAAGTCATGATCGCCATTGCCACTCAACAACCCATGGCTCATGATTTACGTTTGTTGGCATCCATTTTGGAAATCTCGGGTGAATTGGAACGGATGGGGGATTATGCAAAGGGAATTGCCACCATCAATATTCGGATGAAAAATGATCCATTACTCAAACCGTTGGTTGACATTCCGGTTATGGCGCAAAAAAGCACGAGCATGCTGCACAGGGCATTGACTGCTTTTATTGATGAGGATGTTGAGGTAGCGCGAGCCATTCCTCAAGAAGATGATGAGGTCGATTATCTATATGATCAGGTCTACTGTGACCTAATGGCCCTTATTATTCAGGACCCTACTACAATTCAACGCGCGAACTGGCTGCTGTGGACAGCGCATAACCTTGAACGTGTTGCAGACCGGGTAACGAACATCTGTGAGCGCACTATCTTTAGCGCGACCGGAGTGATGCGCGAAATAGAAACGGAGAATGATAAAAAGTAATGCTAGAAGGTTAATCAAAAAATCATTGGTGAAAAACCAATGATTTTTGTTTTAAAGATTTATGAATGCAGATATCGTATTTAACTGATATTGCTTGCTGCAGAGGTTTCGGTAAATGGATTGAAAACCACTTCCATTTGTTCGCGGAATTGTTGTGTGTAGAGTTGGAAGTACTTTCCTTTGGCACGCAATAACTCAGCGTGTGTACCCATCTCGCTAATGCGGCCCTCTTCAATTACCAGGATTCGATCCGCTTTACGAATGGTCGAAAGCCTGTGGGCAATAATAAAACTGGTGCAGCGCTCCAATAGGGGTTCCATGCCTTTTTGAATCAAAGCTTCAGTAAGGGTATCGACGCTGCTGGTTGCTTCATCCATGACAAATATATCCGGTTTGGCAAGAATTGCACGAGCCAGGCTGAGCAATTGTTTCTGCCCGACCGATAATAAATTGCCGCCTTCCCCAACTTCCTCATCGAAGCCGTGAGGGAAACGCATAATGAAATCGTAAGCACCGACCAGGCGGGTGGCTTGTTCTACTTCAAAATCGGTTGAATCCAGCCTCCCATAGCGGATATTCTCACGGATTGGACCCGAAAACAGGTGAGGCGTTTGCAGAACGACCCCGATGCGGGATTGAATCGCCTGCAAGGATAAACTGGTGTAATCATGCCCTCCGATGAAAATCTTGCCGGATCGAGGTTCATAGAACCGGCACAAAAGATTGACGATGGTGGATTTTCCTCCACCGGTTGGACCGACCAGGGCTATGGTTTCACCTCGGCGAACCGTCAAAGAAAAATCAGTCAGCACCGGTTCGTTGTCTTCATAGGAGAAATTGACATGGTCAAAAACGATATCGCCGTTGATTGTCCCCGGATCATATGAATCCGGACGATCCGCGACTGCCGGCTGGGAATCGATGAGCGAAAACATACGCTCAGCTGAGGCGATCGCCTGCTGCATTTCAGAAAATACACGGGCGAGGTCTTGAATCGGCCACATCATGAAAGTGATATACGAAACAAAAGCTTGAATTCCGCCAATCGTCATGCCGCCAATTTGGGCTTGATAGCCGCCATACCAGACGACGGCTCCCACCCCCAGGGCTGACACAATTTGAACGGTTGGGAGAAAGAGGGCGCTCAGCCAGGCTGCCCGGTAGGAAGAACGATACATACCGTTCGTCAACTGCTGAAATTCACCTAGATTGGTTTTTTCTCTCCCCAGGGCTTTTATGACACGAACACCGGTGATATTTTCGTTGTAAGCACCGACAATTTTTGAATTCATTCTGCGAACCCGACGGTACTCTGACAGGATATGTTTGCGAAATTCGTAGGCGATATAAAACAATACCGGCAGCATCACCATCACTATTAACGCAAGGCGCCAATTGATACTGAACATGAAAATCATAGAGCTGATGATGCTCATAACCGCATAAGTCGAATCGACCGCTCCCCAGGTGATCAAGTCAGCGACTTTTTCAGAATCCGAGGTTACCCTGGCCATGATCCAGCCAACCGGGGTCTTACTGTAATAATCCAGAGACAGCGCCTGTAAATGGACGAACATTTTTCTACGCAAGTCGTAGCGGATGCGTTCTCCGAGAATCCCTGCCAGGTAAATGAAAAGGAAAACAGCGCCTGCTTGCACTATCACCAGGGAGGCATAGATGATTAGAACCTGACTTGCTCACTTTTGCCAAAAAACTCAGATTTTGAGATCAAAAATGGTGGTTTGGGGACACTAAGAGCTGTTCCAGATACGCTAAAATTGAGGT
>Ga0224522_1000039_pt1 | contig 76975 bp, 71 predicted proteins | sample CFST25metaG_FD_182733 | JGI IMG/M metagenome (GOLD analysis project Ga0224522, IMG submission 182733) | Peat soil microbial communities from Stordalen Mire, Sweden - C.F.S.T25 | ecosystem: Environmental > Terrestrial > Soil > Wetlands > Peat | place: Sweden: Norrbotten County, Stordalen Mire...
TATACACATCTCCTTTATTCGATTAATAGAACCTGGGAATCTGTTTTGTTTTTGACATTTTAAGCCACGAAGTGGCTATATATGAATAACCCCCGGCGCCAGCCGGGGGTAAGCTAATACTCTGATCTCAAACCCCGAAGGGGTGTAATATAGTTGGATTTAATTAAGGTTTTTCATAACTTAGTACTCTCTCGCTGAGTTTGCTTAATAATTTACATCATGTCAAGTTATCGTCAACATCTGTATCATCTTGTATTTAGGACAAAACACAGTTTGCCAAATATTAAACAAGATCAAGTGTATGAACTCTACCCCTATATCACTGGAACAGTAAAGAACATGAACAGTCAAAAAATGACATTTGAGGAAGAGTACCGAAAAATCCTCTTGGAGTCTGGGATAACACCGGATGAGAAGTTCTTTCCATGATCATTTATATTTCGCTCCTTCGGAGCTAAGAAGGGCATGTTACATCGTCCCCCGGCTGGCGCCGGGGGTTATTCATATTTGGCTCTTTCAGAGCCGAGAAGTCCTTAAACTGAAGGTAATTTTAAAATCCTCTATTTTTAGCTACCCTGATTAACTATGAAAATGTTAATCATCTAATAAAGATGTTTATAAAGATTAGCTTCAAAAGGAGGGGAAATGTATCAGGCTTAAATCAATAGTTTACATTCTGTTTTGTTCTAAATTCTCTCCATATTTTACTATATTCAACTCCTTAGGTTGACGGCTATGGGGCAGGGGGGCCGGCCTGAATTAGAGTTCCGTCCCAGGGTCCCAAAACTTTTCATCGAAATTGATAATCCGGTCATTTTCAATGATGATGCCTTCATTTTCAAGAAGCTGTTCCATAGTAGTTGAATTACCGAAATGATGTTTGCCGGTGAGAAGGCCATTCCGGTTAACAACCCTGTGGGCAGGGATGAATTCCCGGCCACTATGGCTTACATTAAGTGCCCATCCGACCATTCGCGCCGACCTGTCGGAACCAAGGTATCTCGCGATTGCGCCATATGAGGTTATTCTTCCATAAGGTATGCACTTTGTCACTTTATATACCTTTGAGAAAAAATCGTCATTTACTTTTTGCTTTGGAGGGGGCATTTTCGATCATTTTTTCTTTATCCAGTCTGAATGAGATATAGGTTATTTTAAGACCTGCATCGAGAAAGATCTTTTCATAATGTGTCCTGATTGAAAGAATATCATCAGTATTATGTAAATGCAGATCATTTGTCGAGATAATAGTTTCAAGGTTATTATAACTTAAAACTTTGCATGTGAAATCATAGAGCTCCTGGTTATCGGTTTTCAGATGAATTAATCCCTTATCCTTTAGAAAAAGACGATAAGTATTAAGGAACCAGGGAGATGTCAGTCTTTTATTTGAGTTTCGTCCGCCAGGATGAGGATCGGGGAAAGTGATCCAGATCTCATCAACCTCATCTGTTGAAAAGAAAGAGTTTATGAATTCAATGCGAGTACGGATAAAAGCTACGTTAGCCAATTTCTGTTCATTGGCTGTTTTTGCACCCCGCCACATTCTGGCTCCCTTTATATCAATTCCAATAAAATTGTTATGAGGGAAATTAGTCGCAAGGCCTACGGTATATTCACCTTTGCCACATCCAAGTTCAAGTACTATTGGATTTTTATTTTTGAAGAGATCCTGCTTCCATCTACCCTTTATCGGGTGATCCTTGCCTGAAATTTCATCGATTTCTGGCTGAATAACATTATTGTACGATCCCAGTTCAGTCCATCTGGCCAGTTTGTTCTTTCCCACCTCCTGAGATTTATTTTCTGATCTTTTCTATCCTTAATCCAAAGTCATATACTCCTTTCAGATTTTCAATCCGCATGCCATGCTGGATCTTAAACTGATAATTGCCTTTTTTGGGAAAAAAGACATTTGATTTATATGGCAGATTCAGTTCATGTATATCGCCAAATCCTTTTCCATACCACTTTCCCTTTTCATCAGCCAGGTTGTACTGAAGAGTATCGGTGATTCTTTTTCCATCAGGGGATGTTGTTGTAACGAACAGATAAATATTGCTGAATGGATAAGAAGAGCCATTTCTGATAGTAAAAAACACATTATTGCTATTGATGGTATCTGTTATCGGAACTTTAAAAGCAGCGATATCCATAAGTTTCCAGGTTTCTTCCGGCATAGCCTGGGAATTTGTATAAACAACCTTACTATTACAGGATAAGAGTAAAAACAGGGATGTCAATATTAAAATAAATGAAAATCTATTTATTCCTTTTATCATTGAATCTTCTGTTTTTTCTTTTGTTTGGATTCTTGTTCTGCTGATTTTTATTTTCAGGAGGGTCAAATCTTGTAAGACTGTTGTTTTTCAATAAGTCCTGAGATACCGGTGTCACCTCCCATGATTCATCGACCAGTTTAAGCTTATCGACTTTTACCCCTTTCCTGTTTATAGTTTGAATCTCTCTCACCCTCTGAACCGGCAATGCTATAAGATTAGCATTTGAATGCGGATCTGTGGAATACCAGTACAGACCTTTATGAACTTCCAGCTTCTGAAAATAAGCTGTGCAGTCAAGTGCTTCAAGAGGTACGTCACGTGGCGGAAATGACCTTTGCGCATCAACATAGCAATCCAGTTCAAAATTTAGGCAGCATTTCAGTTTGCTGCACTGTCCGGCGAGTTTCTGCGGATTAAGTGACAACTCCTGGTATTTTGCGTGTGTTGTTGTGACTGAAATAAAATTTGTGATATGCGTCGCGCAGCAAAGTTCCCTTCCGCATGAGCCTATTCCTCCGATTCTTCCTGCTTCCTGGCGTGCACCTATCTGACGCATCTCAATTCTTACCCTGAATTCATCGGCGAGCACTTTAATTAACTGGCGGAAATCAACTCTCTCATCGGCAATGTAATAGAATATGGCTTTTGTCTTATCACCCTGATATTCAACATCTCCGATCTTCATATTAAGCTTTAGCTCTTCAGAAATCTTTCTTGACCGCAACATGGTAGGAGTCTCCAGTTTCTTTGCCTCCTCCCATTTCTGAATGTCAACAGCCTTTGCCTTCCTGTAAACTTTTTTCAGATCATCAGGAGATGGATGCACCTTTAATCTTTTCAATTGTTCCTGGACAAGATGTCCAACCATAGAGATCCTTCCTATATCATGTCCGGGAGAAGCCTCTACTGCCACCACATCCCCAATCTCCAGTCGTAATCCGTTTACATTCCTGAAAAATCCCTTTCGGGTATTTTTGAACCGGATTTCTATTATATCATTTAACTCCGGAGTTTCCGGCAGGTCTTTCAGCCAGTTAAATGAATCCAGTTTATTATATCCGGGCTTGTATGTTATATCAGGCATCCGGATCTCTTCCCCGGGCTGCCCTTGAATATCTTCATTATCTGTCATAAGAATCTTTAGATTCAGAAATTATTCTGCAAAAGTAGTGAATAATTGAATCAATTTCAATATTCGATGTATTGTTCAACGGATTAGCCTGGTAACCTTTAATGCAAGATCAAGGAAAATTATTTTTGCATTTCCGTTTGATTCGATATGGGAATGAACCAGGTTAAGCTCTTCATTAAGAGGATAAATATTATTCAGATTGATGGAAGGATGAAACTTTCCGGAAAAGTCAGCTTCATTGCCGGTCAGGTAAACCAGACTGTTCTTCATCTGATCGAGTGATAGCATAAGGTTTTCCCTGAGAAGTCTGAGTGAAAAGGAGATGAAATTTTTCTGTGCTTCCCTTCCTGTTGCTGCCATTTCTTCCGACCAGTTTATTAAGGCAATGATGTCGCGTTTCCAGGCAAATCTCATTAGACTCTTAAATCTTTCAAGATTCTCAAGGGAAGAGTCTTCGTTTTCACAAAGCTCAATTGCCCTGGTTATATTCCCGTTTGAAACTCGCGATATATCATCAGCTTTCTCCATTGAGAGTTTATACCTGCCAGACAGATAATTTTCAATGTCGCGGGTATTGAAAGAAGGGATTTTAACCAGCTGACATCTTGAAAGGATAGTGGGAATTACCTTATCGGGCTCTTCCGAAACCAAAAGGAAAAGAGTTTTTTCAGGCGGCTCCTCAATCATCTTAAGAAGTTTATTGGCAGTTGCCTGATGCATTTTCTCCGGTAGCCAGATTATCATTATCTTAAAGTCTGATTCAAAAGTCTTAAGACTCAGCTTTTTTATTATTTCAGATGCTTCTGAAGCAAATATCATCCCCTGGGCATTTCCTACTTCTATGGAGTCCATCCAGTTATTCAGAGTAAAATAAGGAGACTTTTTTACAAACTCTCTCCATTCTTCCAGATAATTATCACTGACCGGATCGGTTGCTTTCTTCCCTTTTATTACCGGAAAAACAAAATGAAGATCGGGGTGTATCAGTTTCTCATATTTGACGCACGACTTGCAAATACCACACGAATCATAGTCAGTACGGTTCTCGCAACTGATATACCTTGCATACGCAAGAGCCAGAGCCATGCTGCCACATCCTTCCGGCCCAGCAAATAGCTGTGCATGGCTGACCCTCTCTTCCTTAACCGAGCGGAGCAGCTTTCTCTTTATCTCTTTTTGACCGGGAATCTGCGAAAAATTCATTTTCAAATTTAATCATTCTTTTATGAAGTCGGAACATTGAAAACTAAGATGTGTTCAATCCCACGAGAATATCAGTTCTCTGTGGCTTCTCTGTGTTCCCCCGTGTAACAAAAATGCAAAGAACTGACACTAAGTTTCACAGAGTCCCGATAGCTATCGGGATCACAGAGTTACACAGAGGTAAATATTTTGAGACCTGATGACAAATGAATATTTCCAAAAAAAATGTAGGTTTGTAATTGAGAATTTCTTGTATAAAATAAAAATATGTGATCTATGAAAATGATTCAGGACTTTAATTTCAAAGGAAAAAAGGCAATAGTCAGGGTCGATTTCAATGTACCCCTCGACAAAAAGACTTTTACAGTAACTGATGATACCCGGATCAGGGGGGCATTACTGACAATAAATAAAATTCTTAACGATGGCGGATGTTTGATCCTTATGTCTCATCTCGGAAGACCTGAAGGACGAATGGAGAAATATTCACTTAAGCCTGTTCTTCCGGTTCTGGAAAAACTACTTGGTAAAAAAGTGCTTTTTGCAGATGATTGCCTTGGGGAATCTGCTGTGAAAATGTCAGCTGCATTGAAACCAGGAGAAATATTACTTCTTGAGAATGTGCGTTTTTATCCCGAAGAAGAAGGAAAACCCATTCTTCCTGAGACAGCTACTGACGAGGAGAAGAAAGCCGCAAAAGCTGAGATGAAGATCAAGCAGAAAGAGATGGCAAAAAAACTGGCCGGTTATGCAGAAATATATGTTAATGACGCATTTGGTACTGCTCATCGCGCCCATGCTACCACCGCTGTAATGGCTGATTTTTTTGATACAGATAAGAGAATGTTTGGTTTCCTTATCAACAGTGAACTTGCTGCAATGGATAAAGTTCTGAAAGATCCTCAGCGTCCGTTTACTGCAATAATGGGAGGAGCAAAGGTTTCTGATAAAATCATGCTAATCGAAAACCTGCTTAACAGAGTTGATAATCTGATTATCGGAGGAGGGATGACATATACCTTCATTAAAGCAATGGGAGGAAAAATCGGTAAATCTCTTTGTGAAGAAGACAAACTTGATCTGGCTTTGAAGCTTATTGAAAAAGCAAAAGAAAAGAAAGTTAAACTTTACCTTCCGGTTGACAGCCTGAATGCTGATAAGTTTGATAATGATGCCAATACAAAAGTTACCGCTGTCGACGCTATTGAAGATGGATGGCTGGGATTGGATATTGCTGAGAAAACGATAAAGGAATTTTCATCGGTTATTGAAAATTCAAAAACAATTCTATGGAACGGGCCAATGGGAGTTTTTGAAATGGAAAAATTCTCGAAGGGTACAACCGCTGTTGCAAAAGCTATTGCAGAAGCCACATCTAAGGGGGCTTACAGTCTCATAGGTGGAGGCGACTCTGTAGCGGCAATCAACAAAAATGGTCTCGCTGACAAAGTAAGCTACGTTTCAACCGGCGGCGGTGCAATGCTGGAGTATATGGAAGGTAAAAAGCTTCCCGGCATTACAGCAATTCGCGGAGAATAAAAGACTTAAGGACAAAGGGACTAAAAGACTCGGAGGCATAGATTATTGTTTAATCACCGGAATTCCGATCATTACTATTCCGTGTAACTCCATGTAACTCCGTGGTGAATGGATTTCTTATTTCTTCTTATATTCTGATTTGTATTTTTGAGATCATCTAAAACTGTTACCTTTGCAGAATGAAAAGGATAGTAATTATATTATTTACGATATATTCTCTTCTTACTGGTTGCACAAAAACAGCGCCTACTCGTACATCCGGTACTGATACTATTGACAATATCACTTATTTTTCTTCAACTTACTACAACTTTGGTTTTACATTTTCCTCTGCAAAACTGGTCTCTACAAGTACTAATCCGGGGCCGGATATTACCATATACGTTAATGTTGACATCACTGGATCCAGATTAACGCTACAGACTAATAATCTGAAACCGTCATTTTTTAAAGTTGGTGGTTTTGCTGATGCGGTAACAGCCCAGGCAGCATTCGATAATCTGAAAACTGTTTCTGTTACACAATGGCAAGAAATGGCCGATACAATAAATGCCAACCAGGTGTGGATCTACAAATCCGGAACAGATAACTATACTAAATTCAGAATTGTAAGTACTGTTAATGAAACGAGGCAAAGCATACCTTATGGGGAATGCACCTTTCAATGGGTCTATCAGCCGGACGGCTCATTAACTTTTCCAGGCAAATGATAATGCAATTGCAGAATCTGCAGAAGAGGATATTCAGGATTAAAAGCAAGACAGAATTTTGGGATACAGCTCTGGAAATATTTAATTATCAATATCGTTATAATATTGTCTATCAAGATTTTATAAAAAGTCTTGGGAAAGATATTTCCAAAATAAAATCTCCGGATGAAATACCTTTTCTCCCGGTTGAATTCTTTAGAAATCATAAAATAATTACCGGGGCTCTTCCTGTTGAAATGATCTTCGAAAGCAGCGGAACAACAGGGATCGTTCCGGGGAAACATTTCGTAAATGATTTACTTTTATATGAGGAGAGTTTCCTGGGATCTTTCAGACAGTTTTACGGAGACCCGGAACAATTTCTAATTGCCGCTTTACTTCCATCTTACACAGAAAGGGAAGGATCCTCACTAGTTTATATGGCTGATAATCTGATCAGGAGAAGTAAAAACCCTCTAAGCGGTTTCTACAAAAACAACCTCAAAGACCTGATTCTGACAATCGGTAAGGCCAAAAAAGAAAAACAAAAAGTGTTATTACTCGGTGTAACCTTTGCTTTACTTGATCTGGCTGAAAACTATTCGCCCGATCTTTCGGGAGTAATTGTGATGGAGACTGGTGGAATGAAAGGGAGAAGAAAAGAACTGACCCGTTCAGAACTTCATTCTGTCCTGAAAGAAAAGATGAATGTGAGTACCATTCATTCGGAATATGGGATGACAGAATTATTGAGTCAGGCTTATTCAAAGGGAGATGGACTGTTTTATTGTCCGCCCTGGATGAAAATAGTTATCAGGGATCCCCAGGATCCGCTTGCGATTTATGCTGGTCCGGAGAAAACTGGCGGGATAAATATTATAGATCTGGCGAATATAAACTCATGCTCCTTTATTGCTACCGGCGATCTTGGCAAGCTTCATAAGGATGAAGGTTTCGAGGTTCTTGGAAGGTTCGATAATTCGGACATTAGAGGCTGCAACCTGATGATGGAATAGTTGGCCCCTTCTTTTTGACCCCTAATCACGTATAGTGGGACTAATACCCCTTCGCCGCTTTGCGGCACCTCCCCTGAAAGGGTAGGCAAATCTCACACATTTAGTGAATTAATCCCGCTTAATGGGGAGCAGAGGGCCTATAAGCCAAGTTTTGTCTTTATCTCAGCAGGTACAGCATTTTTATTCACCATAATAAATATGGTTTTTGCCCTGACATAATTTTCGGACATGTTCAGGTAACCTCCGAAAGGATTCTTGTCAATTCCATAAGAGTTCTTGGTAATATAATATTTGGTACCGTTCTGATCTTTCATAATACCGGTAATATGCATACCATGATCATCAGTTGTCGTTTTATTTTCATATCCTGTTTCACGTGATTCCTGAGTTACTTTAACTTCGGGGAAAGGTCTGCTGAATTTATATGCTTCTTCTGCTCGCTCCTCCATGGTCATCTTTCCGAATCTGGCCTTGTCGTCACTTGAATAAAGTTCAGTATTTTCAATTTCCGGGATAATTGCAATGCCTTTTGAGTGAGAGAACCCCTTTTCGCTTACATCACCATCCCAGTTAACTGTATAACCGTTTTTTAGTGAATAATCCATTATTTCTATCAACTCATCGAGAGGAACATTATAGTTATTTGCATTTCTCCAGTTGTCAGGAAACGGGACAACCCCCTTAGTATAGAACGGGAAAAGGGTAAATGAAGATATTTCTACATAGTCATCAGGATTGATCTCAAGACCGGCTGCAAACGATTTTGGAGTATAGCCTATACCTTTATATGTAAAGGTTTCCGGCAATTTGCCAAGATAAACATCAAGTACTGCATTCACTACGCTAAAATACTGGTCACTTTCACTTCCTATCTGTACAGGAACGGCAGCGATTGCATTAATAAAAGCATTAAGTTCACTATGGTTATGATATGGCATACCATAGTTGAGACCCGTATAAACTTCATAGGGTACAATGCCATTCTTCAGGAATTCTGCCATCCAATCATGTCCCTGACCGCCACCAACGATATTCCCTTTTCCTTCTTTTATGAAGTTATCTTTAAGCCTGTCAATATAGTTACACCTGATAATATACATTTCCGAAAGATCATATTCTCCTTTTCCTTTCCGAATCAGTTCAGATTCAATAAATGAAGTTGTCGCAAAATCCCAGCAGGAATTTGTGCTTGCCTGGTTTTTTACAGGGGTTGCTTTCAATTCCACAACAGGAGTAAACTTGTAACCCTCTTCAGTTTTCTGTGCAGAAGAATTTTTCTTTTGTGCGAATGTTGGCGCAATAAATAGCGATAGCATAAATGCCAGCAGGATACGGGTTTTCATAATATCAGGATTTACTAACAAATTAAAGTTTGAGGACTAATAATGTTAAATAGAATGAAACGCAAGCTAGAAAAATAACGGAGAGATAGAATTGATTAATTTCAATTTGTAATTTATTTTAATACATAAAAAGGGGCAAAACCCTTTTAATATCATCAACATTGAAACTTGGTATAGTATTTGCCATTCTAACTTCAGGACGATATTTATACTACTCCTGGATTTAGTAAATAATTCGACTTAATCTTTTAAGCAATGAAACGCACTTATAAACACAAAATCATAACGATTATAGCAATAATCGCTGTTACTTTTATATTAATGTGCCGGAATACAAATGCCCAGCCAGGTTATCCTCCCTGGTTGAGTAGGCCACTTTACCCTTCAGTCATTGTTCCATATCAGTCGGCACAAAGTAACCGGCAAGTTAACGATCCATATATTCATACGGACGGTGTTCAGCCTTTCATAAACTTCAGCATTCATTTTGATCCTCTAATCAGCTGGTTTTCAACTGACAGTTATGATACCCGTAGTGATGGGGTGGTTCCCGGATTTAATTTCGGCATTTCATATAACAGGTATTTTACTCCCAACTATTCCTTTTCTTCAGGGATAAATATTATTAATGTTGGCGGAAGACTTATCAACAAAGAGACCACCCGTTTCGAGCTGAAAGATTACAGCAGCTCAATTCTTACCGTTCAGCCCGGAGAAGCAATTACATATAAAATAACCTATCTTGCCATACCTTTGGGCTTGAAACTCCAGACAAACCAGATCGGTTACGGGAGATTTTTTACAGATGTTGGATTCGATCCGGAAATCTTAATCGGAGGCAGGGCAGACATACCATCACTCGATATAAAAGGAGGTAATGCTTTGCCGGAACTGAACACATTCAACCTTTCATTCCATATTATGGCGGGCATGGAATATCCTTTTGCAGGAAACAATAGTTTTATTGTTGGTATTGGATTTGAAAAAAGCTTATTTGACATTACAAGCGATAACGGAGATCAGCCATCGAATGTGGTTACTCAGAAATATTTATCATTCCGCTTAGGAATGACCTTTTAAATCTGGACTAAAAGGGGAAATTTTCTTGCTGTCTGGCACAAGATATTTAATATATTTTCCAAAGAAAAACACCGCAAGAGTCACTATTGCCAATATAAGAATGACAGGAAGCCCCCAGAACAAAGTGGCGATCGGATTAGACGATATTCCTGTTTCATAAGCTTTTAAAACAGGCGAATAGAGAAATCTGTGATCAGGATAAAAGATTAACAGGCCATAGAAGAATAAAGGCAAAATTAGAAAAGCTAAAAATACGATCCATCTTCGACTGTTTGCAATTGATTTATATGCAGCTATCAATGGTGGCACCAATATAAGAAGTACAATAAATATGCTTAAAATCATTGAGGAATTTTCATTTAAACCAGATAATTGACTGATCCACAAACCGTAAAATCTTTCATCACCGCCCGTCAAAGCCCAAAATCTGCCCAACGGCATGCTTGCTAAAATTAATGAAAAGCCAGCTAAGCTGTATTTACTTGATCGCAACATAACCATACCAATCCACATAAACATATAATCGCTAAATAAAGGACCTGCGATAGTAGCCAATTTATAAGATGTACCAGTAAGTGTTGGTGAAAAAAAGTGTCGGTCAAAAGTTAGAAAACCCACTTTACCACATAGAATTTCTCCAGCAATATGGTGTATTAATTGATGCATCTGCGTAAGAAGAAACAAAAGCAGGATGAATGCAATAAAGAATTTACTACTCAAAGGAATTCTAATTTTCTGTAATTTTTGATACATGTTTTTTAAATTCTTTATAATAATTAATAAGAACTTATTAAAGACTGATGTTTTATTTTATTGTTGCTGGTTACATTAAATTCATTAAATAAACTCCTTCCCCTAAAAGTCTTATATGTAATTAATATATTATAATTCAAGCACATAATATAATATTCCGGTGCTTTGCACCTTCACATTTCCATTCACTCAATTAACTTCAAATAGTCAGGTTGTTTCAAACCGAACGGGTTTTATGAAAAGCAGCAGAGCTGCGAAACCTGCCTGCCTGCCGGCAGGCATTTGTAGAAATTATATTGAAAAGCAGAACCCGAGGTGAATAGCACCGTAATATTTAAACCCAATCAATAATATGGATGATGTTTTTGAAGTAAGAACATTTGAACATTCGAATTAAGAATGCAGAAATTATTATATAATTAAATAGTTCTGTTTTCTAACTTCGATTGTTCTATTGTTCGTTTGTTTTTTTAATCAGGTCATAAGAATGATCTATCCATGAAAATACCTCTTTATCAGGAACTGTCCCATCGAGATTTATTGTATTCCAATGTTTTTTATTCATATGGTATCCGGGCGTAACGGAAGCATATCTTTCCCTTAGCTCTAAAGCCAGAGCCGGGTCACATTTCAGATTTATGCTAAGGTCACCATCGAGGTTGATAAGTGCAAATATCTTTTCTTTCACTTTAAAGACAAGAGTGTCATCCCCGAACGGAAAACTTTCTTTTGAGCCTCTTTTTGAGATACAATATTCTCGCAAGGTTACTATATCCATTGATGCTGTTATTTAAAATGGAACAATCATTGACAATTTATATTCATTTGTGTGATGGTAGAGACAGGTCTCAGACCTGACTCTACATTATTGCATTTTGATTATCTCAACGTAGGATAAAACGCTCCTTCAATATGATCGATCTCATATGAATCTGCCGATTTGATGACAGTAATTATATCAAATCTGCCCTCTTTATCTATGTTGAATTTTTGCAGATAGCCATTGGCTGCCCAGATTATTGATTTTTGTTTTTCTTTGGTTACGGCTGTCACGGGATGCATCTGGAAATCATCATTCCGGGTCTTTACCTCAACAAAAATGATGAAATCCGCGTTTTCAGCTACGATATCAATTTCATGTTTACCCCATTTCCAGTTCCGGAAGAGTATTTTAAAACCTGCTTTTTTTAGGTGATCTGTGGCAAGGTCTTCTCCTTTCTGACCCAGGTTGTGCGATTCAGCCATATTTAGATCTCAATAAGTTTATTTCTTATAGCAAACAGGATAAGACTTGCTGTATTTTTGGAGTTTGTTTTTCCCAGAAGATTTGCCCGATGTTTATCTACCGTTCTTTTACTTATAAAAAGGGTCTCTGCTATTTCCTGGTTAGAGAATCCTTCACAGATTTTAAACAATATTTCTTTTTCTCTCTTTGAGAGGTTGGCCGATTTGCTTTCCTGTTCACGGTATTTGATCTTCTGTATGACATGATAAAGTAATTCCTGGGAAAAGTAACTGCCCCCCTTTCTTACGGTAAGTATTGCTTCCTTAACTTCTGAGATGTCGGAATCTTTAAGAAGGAAACCTTTTGCCCCGGCATCAACCATTTTATAATAATATTCTTCCTCTCCATACATAGATAGAGCTATAATATCAATACCGGGACAAATCTTCAGGCCTTTTCGTGTTGCTTCAATACCGTCCATTTCAGGCATATTAATATCCATTAGTGCAACATCTGCCTCTGTAATCTTTAAAATTTTCAGGAATTCTTCTCCGTTAGAAGCTTCAGCTGTCACTTCGAATTCGGGGAATGCATTCAGTAGTATCTTCAATCCGTTGCGAAATAGCTGGTGATCATCTGCAATGATTATCCGTATCTTTTCCATTTTAGTCAATTCCGAGTTAAATTGAATCACTCAATCAGTTTGATTAGGGCACTTGTTCCCTTACCGGGAGTGCTTTCCAGGATAAAAACACCTTCAACGGTTTTTACTCGGGTCTCAATGTTTGATAATCCCATGCCTTTGGTGTCTTCCCTGCGTAATGAAGATGTATCAAAACCACGACCGTTATCATAAAACTGCAAGGTAACAAATTTTTCGTGTTTGTTTAATTCTATCTCAATCCTGGAAGCTCCGGAATGTAGAATTGAATTATTAATCAGCTCACAAACAGCACGATAAACTACAACTTCCTTCTCATTGTCAAGCCGCTGGGCTTCCATGTTAGACTTAAAATCAATCTCAACAGCTTTAGTCTGATTAATTTTTTTGGTAAATGCACTGATAGCACTTGCCAGTCCAAAATTTGACAGTACATGCGGGCTCAGGTTATTTGAGATATCTTTGATAGTACTTATAGCTTCATTAACGAGATGGTTTGTATTATTGAGAATCACCAAACCGGATGGATCTTTTATTCTGTCAGTAAGGGCGGAAAGTGACATTTTTACAGTTGACAGAATAGGTCCGAGCCCGTCGTGCAGATCTTTCGCAAACCGTTTTCTCTCATTTTCCTCAGTGTTAATTATAGCATTTATTATCCTTTTTTCAGAACGAATCCGATCTGTTTCAGCGCGTTTAAGAGAGTAAAATAATTCGCGGATCAGAATAACACCTCCAATAATCATAATTGAGACAAGAACTCCTGTCCATTCATCGATCATCCGCCATGTATAAGAAGGAGTTCCCCTGAAAAATTCAAAAAGCTGGATGATTGAACGTACAGTCATGAAAACAAAAGAGAGTGAAAGCAGGATCCACGATAATCTGTATTTGGTAAGTTTCATGAATCCCAATGCAATGGATGCAGCAATGATCTGCAATATAATTGAGATAATCAGGGCAATAAGTCGTACCATAAAAATGGCTTTATAATTGTACAAAAATAGGAGTAAATTTATCTATTACACCAAATGAAAGGCATAAAATATATGTATACCATTTTTGCCCCCTCATCCCCCTAAAGGGGGGCTAATTCCGTAATATTAAGAGAATTACTTTTAAACTGGAGGATTAATCCCGCCTAAGCGGGAGCAGGGGGGCCATTAACATTACGTTTTTGCGCCTTTGCGCCGTTTTTATTACATTTGGCAATTCGATGACATATCTATGAAATTTCTGTACAACCTGGGAATTAGTATATTCTCAACACTTGCTCATCTTGCATCTCTGTTTAACTCAAGGGCATCACTATGGGTAAACGGAAGAAAAAATTGGGAAGATAAGATTACTGATAAGATAAAATCAGGAGACAAGGTTTTTTGGATACATTGCGCATCACTCGGTGAATTTGAACAGGGAAGACCGGTAATTGAAGAGATTAAGAAAAAAATGCCGGAGTTTAAAATTGTACTTACTTTTTTTTCTCCTTCGGGGTATGAAATAAGAAAGAATTATAGCTATGCTGATTGTATAAGTTATCTCCCTTCAGATACTCCTGCAAATGCTGCAAAATTCATTGATCTCATTAAACCGGAATTTGTGATATTTGTGAAATATGAATTCTGGAATAATTATATATCAGTGCTTTACAGGTATAAGATTCCTTTGTACCTTATATCCGGAATATTTCGTCCAAATCAACATTTTTTTAAATGGTACGGGGAGTTTTTCAGGTCCATGTTACGAAAATTTGAAAAGATATTCGTACAGGATCAGCGGTCTTTGGAACTTCTAAAGAGCATTGGTATTGAGAAGGTTTCTGTTGCAGGTGATACAAGGTTCGACAGAGTGATTCAAATAGTGGGTACAGCCAGGAATATTGTACAAATTGAGCAATTCAGAGGGGAAGAAAAATTATTTCTTGCTGGAAGCAGCTGGCGGCAGGATGAAGAGATAATTACTGAATATATCAACCGTTTCCCTTTAAAGATGAAATGGGTCTTCGCGCCGCACGAAATTGATAAATCAAATATAGAACGGCTGGAAAAGCTTTTCAAGGTTAAGAGTGTAAAATTTTCAGAGTTTAATGAATCCTATGCTGATTCGCGCGTACTTATTATAGATAATATCGGTATGCTTTCTTCGGCTTACAGATATGCTTATATAGCCGCAATTGGCGGGGGATTCGGGAAGGGGATCCACAATATTCTGGAACCGGCATGTTGGGGAATTCCGGTACTTTTTGGGCCAAATCATCAAAAATTCAGAGAAGCAGTTGAACTTTTAGACAAAGGAGCGGCAAAATCATTCAGCACATTTGATGAATTTAAAAAAATATTGGATTTATGGCTCACAGATGAGAAAATCTATACAATTTCAGCTGAAACAGCATCAAAATATGTAAAAGAAAATGCCGGTGCTACAGAAATTATAATCAAAGAAATATCAGAAAAAGATATTAACAGGCCACACTCATAATTTGTTAAAAACTAATCAATTCTTCTTTCGTCAGTTTCATATAAAGAGCCGTAAATTGATCCGCCTGATTTAACATTTTTGTAATTCCGATGTAACCAAATAATCAAGTATTTACGATAACCTTGCATCTATTAAAATAATCCTTAAATCTAATATTCATGAATATGAAAAAAGTTTTATTACACCTAAGTCTGACTATTCTCCTGGTTGGGGCTTTGTTTTCAAATGTCTTTGGCCAGGTGACAACTTCGGGTCTTAAAGGACTTGTTGTTGACGAAAAAAAGGAAGCCCTTGCAGGAGCTACCATTGTTGCTGTACATGTTCCTTCAGGAACACAGTATGGCGTTCTGACTAATAAAGATGGTCGTTTTACGATTTCGAACATGAGGGTAGGTGGACCTTATCAGGTTACTATCTCATTTATCGGTTATAAACAGGAAGTTTATAATGATATTAATTTAAGTCTTGGAAACGTTGCTGATATGTCAGTCATCCTCGCTTCATCGGTTACGAGTCTCAGTGAAGTTATTGTTTCAGCAGGGAAACACAGTATTATAAATTCGGGGAGAACAGGTGCAGCCATTAACGTATCCAATGAAACAGTTAATACAGTACCTACAATTTCAAGAGGTTTAAAAGATTTTACCAAGATCAGTCCTCTGGCCAATAATTCCGGTTCCGGTACCTCTTTTGCCGGATCAAACAACAGGTATAATCAATTCGCAATAGATGGATTGGTTAATAATGATGTATTTGGTCTGACTTCTTCAGGTACAAACGGAGGACAGGCTGGTATTGAGCCGATAAGTCTAGATGCAATTGAAGAGTTCCAGATAAACATAGCACCTTATGATGTCCGGCAGGGTGGTTTTACAGGAGGAGGTATCAATGCAATAACAAAAAGCGGTACAAATAAATTTAGCGGAACAGCTTATGCTTATGGGAACAATGAAAGTCTGGTAGGGAAATATGAACCAAAAACCGAAACAAAATCTCCTGTGTCAAACTATTCAGATTATCAGGGTGGTTTCACATTTGGCGGTCCAATCGTAAAGAACAAAGTGTTCTTCTTTGTAAGCGGGGAAATTACAAGGAAATCTTATCCGCTGTCAAATGTTCCGGGTACAGCTACTTCAAATATTACTCTTGATGATGTAAATAATGTCCTTGAAGTACTGAACAGAGTTGCTCCTACGTATGATCCCGGAAGCTATCTGAATATAAATAGTAAAACTAACAGCAATAAAATACTTGCAAAGATCAACTGGAATATAAATGACAAAAACAAATTGATTCTAAGGCATAGTTATACCTATGGTGAGACTTTTGTTATCAGTCGCAATGCAAATGCCCTTCAATTCTATAATGATGGATACGATTTCCCAAGTACCACAAATTCAACCGGTTTAGAGTTGAGTAGTATCCTGGGCAACAATATGTCCAATCGCGTCATGCTGGGATATACTACTGTCCTGGATGATCGTAATCCGGTCGGTGCTGATTTCCCAACCGTTCTGATTAATCTGTCTGGTGGAAGAACAATAACATTGGGAAGTGAATACTCATCTGTAGCCAACCTGCTTAAACAGAAGATTTTTTCATTAGATGATGAATTCAGTATTTTCAGCGGGAAACATTCAATAACGATAGGAACTCATAATGAATTCTATTCATTCTATAATCTATTTGTTCAGAATATTTACGGGAGTTACGCATATAATTCACTAGCTAATTTCCAAACCGTCGGAACACCGGGTGAGGTTGCTCCAACCTATTATGCAATTGGTTATTCTTTTGATGCAACTGATAATCCTTCACAAAGTAAAGGAGCAGCCAAGTTTAATGCCATGCAGTACGGGTTATATGCACAGGACGAGTATCAGTTAGCAAAAAACATGCAGATAACAGGAGGTCTCCGTATTGACATACCTGTATTCCCCGATAAACCCGGAACAAATGATGCATTTAACTCAGTTTATTATCCGCAGAATGGAGTTTCTACAGGCGCCTTGCCAAAATCAAGGATCATGTGGTCTCCCCGTTTAGGATTCAACTTGGATGTATTTGGCAATAAATCAACACAACTCAGGGGAGGATCGGGCCTGTTTACAGGAAGAGTGCCTTTTGTCTGGATTTCAAATCAGTTCTCAAATAATGGTGAACTTAACGGGACATATAGCGTAGGAAGCTCAGCTTCCAGCGCAACTCCGATTCCTAATCCTGCAGGATTGAAATTTAATGCAGATCCTTATTCTCAGAAACTTGCTGAGGACCTTGGAAAAGTAGCAGGAAGAGGCGCTATTAATGTTGTCGATAAGAGTCTCAGATTCCCTCAGGTTTTCAGATCTAACCTTGCTGTTGATCAGAAACTTCCATGGGGTGTTGTAGGAACTGTAGAAGGAATTTTCAGCAAAACTTTCAATAATGTCAATTTCATTGACCTGAACAGAACAGTTGATCCAAACTTTGTATTTACCGGAGTTGACCAGAGACCACGTTACCTGACAGGCAGAATCGATCCTAATTATGATGAGATCATAAAGTTTGAAAACACCAATTTGGGATATTCCTATAATTTTGTTTTCCAGTTGCAGAAACAATTTGATAATGGTTTCAATGCACAGGTTTCATATACCTATGGAAAATCGACTGACCTGAACTCGGGTACTTCGAGTGTGGCATATTCGAACTGGCGTTATGTAAATCAGGTTAATGGTCTGAATGATCTTAGTCTGACAAGGTCAAACTTCGATCTTGGGTCAAGAATAACCGGTCTTATATCTTATAAAAAGGATTATTTGAAAGGCTGGTTGTCGACACAGGTATCGCTTTTTTATAACGGTCAGTCAGGACAGCCGCTTTCATACATTTATAACGGAGATATGAATAATGACGGTACAACAAATGATATGATCTATATCCCCGCAAAACAATCTGATATTAACCTTATCGCCATTCCGGCAGTTCCGGCAACCAATACACCCGCAATAACCCCTGATGAACAATGGGCAAACCTCGATGCTTTCATTACACATAACAAATACCTCAATAGTCACAGGGGACAGTACGCGGAACGTAATGCAGCCAGATCACCATTTCAGAACTCATTTGATTTCCAGTTGCTCCAGGAACTTAAGGTTAAAGCGGGCAGCAATACAAATAGATTGCAGCTGACTTTTGCTATTCTTAATGTTGGGAACATGCTGAATAAAAAGTGGGGTCATTCAGAATATGCTTCAAATCAGCAGTTCAACCTTATTAATTATAAAGGACTGGTTGGTACCAATCCTACTTTTACTTATGACGGCTCAGGCCAGACAAATGGTTACCCCTATTTGTTGTCTGATTTGCTTTCCCGCTGGAGAGGTCAGATTGGTCTCAGGTATATTTTCAACTAATAATATTTTAGTTACTCTATAAGAGGCTGTCAGATTCTGGCAGCCTCTTTTTTTTAAGGAATTTAATATAAGTTGAAGCAAGATATTTTATATACCGATGATACTTTAAATCTTGATATTAGCTTTGAACTTTTAACTTTAAAATTTGTTTCTATGCATAATAATCATTTGTTAACTAGCTTATATTTAGACATATATATAATAGTTAATAACTATGCAGGCAAATGTTAATAAACTTAAATTTTTAATCTTGCATACAGTGGATCGCTTGATTAATTTAGCAATTACCCGCTCCGAAAATCAGTGGCCGTTTAATCTCATTAAAATCAGAGAATAACAAAAATATATGGAAGAACTATTTGTCCAGGAATCAGCTATTGCAACTGAAAAAGCAAAGAACCAGAATTCAGCGCCAGAGGTGCTGAAGACAGTTGAAGGGAAAAATATTGAAAAATCCAGAAATCGAGGACAAGACAAAGTTGTTTATTCTCACGAAGAAGCTGTGGAAGAAAGCATTCAGTACTTCAAAGGCGATGAACTTGCTGCAAGAGTATGGGCAAACAAGTACGCCTTAAAGGATTCATTCGGAAATCTGTATGAAAAGTCACCCGACGACATGCATCACAGACTGGCTCGTGAAATACACAGGGTAGAATTGAAATATAAAAACCCGCTTTCTGAAGAGTTGATCTACAATGTTCTCAAAGATTTCAAATATATTGTTCCCCAGGGAGGCCCAATGACAGGAATTGGTAATGATTACCAGATTGCGTCATTATCGAACTGTTTTGTGATTGGTAACGATGGATCATCTGATTCATACGGCGGAATCATGAAAATTGATCAGGAACAGGTACAGCTTATGAAAAGAAGAGGTGGTGTTGGCCACGACCTTTCACACATAAGACCTAAAGGTACTCCTGTTCTTAACAGCGCACTCACTTCAACAGGGGTGGTGCCTTTCATGGAAAGGTATTCCAATTCAACACGCGAAGTAGCTCAGGATGGCCGACGCGGTGCTCTTATGCTGTCCATCTCAATAAAGCACCCTGATTCAGGAAAATTCATTGATGCCAAGCTTGAAAGCGGGAAAGTTACAGGCGCTAACGTGTCAGTTAAGCTTACTGACGACTTTATGAAAGCCGTTGAAGACAAAACACTTTTCAGACAACAATATCCAATTAATTCACCCAATCCGAAATTTGCAAAAGATATAGATGCAAATCAGCTCTGGAGCAAGATCATACATAACGCATGGAAATCAGCCGAACCCGGCGTATTGTTCTGGGATACAATAATCAGGGAGAGTGTTCCCGATTGTTACAGCGATCTGGGATATGCAACAATCTCAACAAATCCCTGTGGCGAAATTCCATTATGTCCATACGACAGCTGCCGTCTTCTGGCAATAAATCTTTACAGTTATGTCAATAATCCATTTACCGAAAAGGCCGAATTTGATATTGATTTATATAAAGAGCACGTAGGACTAGCTCAGCGCATGATGGATGATATTATCGATCTCGAGCTTGAAAAGATCGATGTGATCCTTGCAAAAATAAATGCTGATCCGGAAATAGAAGAAATAAAACATGTCGAGAAAAACCTCTGGAGTAATATAAGGCAGAAATCTGAAGAAGGACGAAGAACAGGAATCGGAATAACTGCAGAAGGAGATATGCTGGCAGGTCTAGGCATGAGATATGGAAGCGATGAAGCTACAAATTTCTCGGTCGAAGTTCATAAGACACTTGCCCTCGAAGCTTACAAGGCATCAACATATCTGGCAAAAGAGAGGGGAGCATTTGCAATTTATGATGCCGAACGTGAAAAAAACAACCCTTTTATCCTAAGAATGAAAGGGGCTGATCCGGTTATGTACAATAACATGGTTAAATTCGGGAGAAGAAACATAGCCCTTCTTACTATTGCTCCAACCGGTACAACAAGTCTTATGACCCAGACAACCTCAGGAATTGAACCAATATTTTCCACCTTTTATAAAAGAAGAAGAAAAGTTAATCCCAATGACCTCGATGTAAAAGTGACATTCAAGGATGAAGTTGGCGATTCATGGGAAGAATTTAATGTTTTCCATCATAAGTTTGTCGACTGGCTTAAACTTAATGGTTATGATTCCGATGAAGTAACCAGGATGGGGGATGAGGAAATTGAAGCTATAATCGCAAAATCACCTTATTATAAGGCAACAGCTAATGATGTTGACTGGATAGCAAAAGTAAAAATGCAGGGAGCAATTCAAAAATGGGTTGATCATTCTATAAGTGTTACTATTAATCTGCCTTCGGAAGCAAAAGAAGAACTTGTAAGTGAATTATATCTCACAGCCTGGAAATCAGGATGCAAAGGAGCTACTGTCTATCGCGACGGATCAAGAAACGGAGTACTTATTGCCGGAAAAACAGAAGTTCGTCCTGAAAAGCCGAAACGTCCAAAATCACTTGATTGCGATGTAATCAGGTTTAATATAAATGAAGAGAAATGGGTCGCTTTTGTCGGACTTAAAGAAAGCCGTCCTTATGAGATCTTTACTGGTATAGCTGACGAGGAGATATTCCCAATTCCGAAAAGTATCATAAAAGGCAAGATCATTAAAATCAAGGATGATGACGGTAAAACCCGATATGATTTCCAGTATACCGACAAGATTGGCTATAAAAAGAATATTGAAGGTCTTTCACATATGTTCAAACCTGAGTTCTGGAACTATGCTAAGCTGATTTCAGGTGTTTTGAGACATGAAATGCCAATACAGGATGTTGTTAATCTGGTTACCTCATTAAAGCTCGACAGTGAATCGATAAATAACTGGAAAAATGGCGTTGAGAGAGCTTTGAAAAAATATATACCAAACGGAACAAAGGCAAAAGGCAAATGTGGAGAATGTGGTTCCGAGAATCTTGTATATGAGGAAGGTTGCCTGATCTGCAAAGAGTGCGGATCATCCAAATGCGGTTGATATTTTTTTTTGGGGTCCCTGGTATAGGGATTTATCATAAATCAGCTGGGTGCTTTTCGGAGCACCCTTTTTTATTTTTTATTGAACAATTGAACAATAGAACAAACGAAATCAGAAGTCAGAACAAAAAAGTTCAAAATTCTTAATTCGTTTGTTCAAATATTCTTACTTCATTCTTTATTCCACCTTTACCTGACAGCCTTGATCAATCCTCTCCTCAGGTATGGTGCTTTTAGCTTTTTATCGTAATAATTGATCATATATCCTCTCGAAGGAGTTATACTGAATCCATAATCCTTAAGCAATAAAGTGAAATCCTTCTCATCATTGTTCTTGTGATAGGTGCAGAGTGCTATTTTAAAAGGCTTTAACGCTTTAAATATCTTATCACAACTGTTCAAAACAACCGATTCGGCTCCATCAACATCAACCTTTAGAAAAGTAATATCTTTCCTGTTATTATAAAAAGTATCAAACCTGATGTGGGATGAATCATTTCGATCGGAGACAAACTTATTAATAATCTCAACTTTATCTGACCATGGTGCAAATGTCGCCCTTAGTGCTTCAATCCATTCCTGGTCGTATTCAAATATATATACCTTTCTGATTTTTTCAATAACTGCAAGTGAAAAATTACCCTCTGCAGCGCCTATGTCTGCCAGAACATCATTTTCACCAATAGTGAATGAATCGGTTAAATACCTGTGAGGGCTGTTAATATCCTGCTCCCTCATGAGATCACAATATGACCTTCTGATCTTTTTTTCGCCCCAACGTTTTTTAAAATATAGCCTTTTTCCCTCCTGTAATACATATCGCATCCCATTCTCAGGGTCATGAATTACTTCAATTTTATCAGGGGAATAATTGGCATGAAAAGGATAGGGAAATATCCTTACCTCATCTTTATCGATAAACTGAAGAACTTCCTTCTGCTCATCATTAACTTCATTTTCAGGTAATGAGGCAAAATAATTCAGTATTTTGTAACGAAGGGATTTTTTCAGGAAAATCGTCCTGATCGGTTTTGGAACCAGTATGCGATATATAGGAAATAGGAACCTGTTCATATTATATTGTCTTTAAAGAAAACGGTTATTAATCTGCGTCTATCTGCGGGATCTGCGGGAGACATCTTTTTTATTTTCCCGCTGATCACGCTGATTTTCGCAGAGACTCTATTTTAATACCCCAAGTTCCTTTCCTATTTTTTCAAAAGCCTTTATTGCTTTATCGAGATGCTCTTTTTCATGACCCGCAGAAAGTTGAACCCTTATTCTTGCCTGTTCTTTTGGCACTACTGGGAAATAGAATCCGATTACATAAATACCTTCTTTAAGAAGTCTTGCAGCAAACTCCTGAGATAATCTTGCATCGTATAGCATCACAGCACAAATTGCTGATTTTGTAGGCTTTATATCGAACCCCAGCTTTTTCATGCTGTCAATAAAGTAATCAGCATTGCCATGAAGTTTATCCTGAAGTATATTAGTTTCTGTCATCATTTCAATCATTCTGATACCCGCGGCCGCAACCATTGGAGGGATAGAGTTTGAAAAGAGGTAGGGCCGTGACCTTTGTCTCAGAATCTCAATAATTTCTTTTTTACCTGTTGTAAAACCGCCAATAGCCCCTCCGAAGGCTTTCCCTAGGGTACCTGTAATGATTTCAACTTTCCCTTTGATATTATACAGTTCAGTAACACCTCTTCCGGTTTTCCCGACAACTCCGGCTGAGTGAGATTCATCGACCATTACCATGGAATTGTATTTATTCGCAAGCTCTACAATTTTATCAAGGGGGGCTACATTCCCGTCCATTGAGAATACACCATCCGTTACAATAAGTCTGAATCTCTGGTTCTGAGCAATCTGAAGTTGCTTTTCGAGATCTGCCACATCAGCATTTTCATATCTGTATCGCTGCGCTTTGCAAAGGCGCACTCCGTCTATAATCGAGGCATGGTTTAAAGAGTCGGAGATAATTGCATCCTCTTCCGTCAGCAGCGGTTCAAATACTCCGCCATTAGCATCAAAGCAGGCTGCGTATAAAATTGTGTCTTCAGTGCCGAAAAACTCTGCAATTTTCTTTTCAAGTTCCTTATGAAGATCAGTAGTGCCACAGATAAATCTTACCGACGACATTCCATACCCATGATTATCAAGAGATTCTTTTGCTGCTTTAATGAGCGAAGCATCATTGGAAAGCCCAAGATAATTATTTGCGCAGAAATTCAATACTTTCTGTCCTGTGTTCAGTTCAATTTCAGCGCCCTGTGGCGACACGATAATCCGTTCGTTCTTGTACAGCCCAGCTTCTTTTATCTCGTCTATAATCTTAATAAGATTACTCTGATAATTATTATACATATTCTGGTTTTTTTTACTTTGTGAAGCTTTGTGATTCCTTTATGACCTTTTTGGTTTAATTTTTTTACCACTAAGCGACACAAAGGTTATTATTTGTTAATCCCAATTTAGAATTACTTTTCCGCAGTTGCCCTTTTCCATCTCATCAAATCCTTTCTGAAAATCATCTATAGGGAACCGGTGGGTTATAATGGGATTTAAATCTATCCCTCCTATGATCATCTGCTCCATCTTATACCATGTTTCCCACATCTCACGGCCATATATGCCTTTCAAAGTTATTGCCTTGAAAATGATATCGCTCCACGGGACTTCGAAGTTAGATGGCAATATACCAAGTAACGAGATACTAGAGCCATTATACATGTTATGAAGCATGTCAACGAAAGCCTTCGGAGATCCGGACATTTCAAGACCTATGTCAAATCCTCTCATACCCAGCTTTTTAACTGCATCGGAGATTTTTTCCCCTTTTGATGGATTTACGGTAAGAGTGGCTCCCATTTTTTTGGCAATAGCAAGACGTGAATCGCTAAGATCACTGGCAACAATGAATCTTGCTCCGGCATATTTAGCTATTGCAACTGCCATGCTTCCGATCAGTCCCGATCCTGTGATCAGAACATCTTCACCAATCAATGGAAATGATAAAGCGGTGTGAGTTGCATTTCCAAAGGGATCCATAATTGCTGCCCATTCGTCAGGGATCCTGTAATCAAGTGGTATCACGTTTTGTGCAGGGACTTTCACATATTCCGCAAAGGAGCCGTCAATATTAACTCCTATTCCGACAGTGTTTTCACAGACATGCTCTTTCCCCCGTCGACAATTACGACAATGACCACATGCAAGATGTCCTTCACCTGTGACTCTTTCACCAATTTTCAGATTGACTACTCCCGCACCCATTTTTTCAATATGCCCCATGTACTCATGACCAATGACCATAGGAGTGTGGATAGTTCTTTTCGACCATTCATCCCATTCATAAATATGAAGATCAGTTCCACAAATTGCAGACTTTTTGACCTTTATAATAACATCATTGAGTCCCGGTTCAGGAACCGGTACTTCCTGCATCCATAAGCCTTTTTCAGGTCTGGCTTTAACAAGCGCTTTCATCTTCTTCATAAAGACATAATTTTATTGCTACTAAATTACTACAATTCCATCATTCAAAACCTGATTTTCGTTATAGTATCAGATATAGTCGGGTTTGCCTATATTTGCATTTACATTAACCCATTTAACCATAATATGGAACAAGTACGAGTGCGTTTTGCCCCAAGTCCTACAGGTCCATTGCATATCGGAGGAGTAAGAACTGCTCTTTACAACTATCTTTTTGCAAAAAGGAATGGTGGGATTTTTATTCTGAGAATAGAGGATACAGATCAATCAAGATTTGTTGAGGGTGCCGAAGAATATATTATGGAATCACTTGAATGGTGTGGAATAAAAGTTGATGAAGGAATAAAGGAAGGCGGAAATTATGGACCTTATCGCCAGAGCGACAAAAAAGAGATCTTCAGGCAATATGCCGATATGCTTATAAATAAAGGTGATGCTTATTATGCATTTGATACTCCTGAAGAACTTGAAGGTATGAGAAAGGATTCGGAAAAAGCCGGTAAAACCTTTATTTACAATGCTGAATTAAGAGATAAGCTGATTAACTCACTCTCCTTAAAGGAAAATGAATGGAAGGAGAAGCTTGTAAAAGGAGAGCCTTATGTAATACGTTACAAGATGCCCAGTAATGAGGATATTCATTTTGATGACCTTATACGCGGACATATAGTTGTTAATACCGGAACGCTTGATGATAAGGTATTATTCAAATCAGACGGGATGCCCACGTATCATCTTGCACACATAGTTGATGATCATCTGATGAAGATCAGTCACGTAATACGCGGGGAAGAGTGGCTACCTTCGTTGCCTCTTCATATAATGCTCTACCGGTCATTTGGTTGGGACCCGCCTCTTTTTGCCCACCTGCCATTACTTCTTAAACCCGATGGAAAAGGCAAGCTAAGCAAACGCGACGGAGATAAAATGGGCTTCCCGGTATTTCCGCTTTTCTGGCCCTTTGGTGAAACAGCAAAGGGTTATCGCGAGGATGGATATTATGCCGAGGCATTTATTAATATGCTGGCATTACTTGGATGGAACCCCGGAACTGAGCAAGAAATATTTTCTATGGAAGAGCTTATCAATTCTTTTTCACTTGATCGTGTAGGAAAATCAGGTTCTAGATTTGACCCTGAAAAGGCAAAATGGTTTAATCATCAGTACCTGCAAAAAAAGAGTATTGAGGAACTTACCTACGAATTCAAAGATTATTTGTGGAAAAATGGACACGATGATAGCATTGATAACCTTCAAGAACTTGTTGGTATAGTGAAGGAGAGGGTAAGTTTTGTGAAAGATATATGGGAACAGACTGATTTCTTTTTTAGGGCACCTGAAACTTATGATCAGGAAGTTGTTAAGAAACGATGGAAAGACGATTCTCCCAAACTACTGACCGAATTAAGATCTGAACTTGATAAGATTGATGATTTTACCTCTTCAGCCATTGAATCTGTTATTAAAGCATGGATTGAAGAAAAAGGTTATAACACAGGTGCCATAATGAACGTCTTGAGACTGGTAATTGTAGGTACCTTAAGGGGCCCTCATATGCATGATATTATCAGTTGGATAGGGAAGGAGGAAACTCTTAAACGGATTGACAGGGGAACTACATTACTTAGTAAATAAAAGAATGTATTTTCCACAAACCGAAGACTATATTGATATTCATGTTCATAATGGAAGACCAGCTTCAGGTATCTTTATTGTTGAAAGTCTGATGGCGCATGAAGAAAAGCTGCCTGTGGATATTTCAGGAGTTGTTTACACTTACGGTATTCATCCCTGGTTCCTCAATGAGACTAATTATAATCAACTGATTCATTCAGTTGAAAATTCAATCACTCATCCTGATGTTATAGCTGTCGGTGAGGCGGGTTTTGACAGGTTAAGAGGACCTTCAATTGAGCTTCAGCTTTCTGTCTTTGAAAAACAGATAGCCATTTCGGAGGATATCGGTAAACCTGTTATTATTCATTGTGTCCGGGCATGGGAAGAGCTTTTGTCTGTTCAAAAAAAGCTAAAACCAAAAATGCCATGGCTTATTCATGGATTCAGGGGCAACATGGAACTGGCATCTCAACTGTTATCGAAAGGAATGTATCTTTCTGTCTGGTTTGATTTTGTTCTCAGATCTGAGTCACAGTATTTGTTGAGACATCTGCCGGTTAACAGACTATTTCTTGAAACCGATGGAGCTGAAGTTGATATCAGAATCATTTATGAGAAAGTTGCTAACGACCTTGATCTGTCAGTTGATATGTTAAAATCTATCATCCTGAATAATTACAATGAGTTCTTTGGCCCCCCATCCCTTCTAAAGGGGGGCTAATACTTGTTTTTAAAGAGGTTAACTTCATGATACTGATTTAACCCCCCTTTAGGGGGGATGGGGGGTAAAAAATCACAATTAACCCACTTTATGGGCAGGGGAGAAAGAAATCACAATTAACCCTTTTTAGGAGAACAGGGGAGCAAAAAGGACTGTGAATTAGAAGGTTGGGGATAATCTGGATGGATATTATACATGCAATAAGATAATAAATTCTTTTATATGACCGATTGGCTGACAAGAACAGAATTAATTCTGGACAGTGAGAAACTTGATAAACTTAAAAATGCTGATGTTCTCGTTGTGGGATTAGGCGGAGTCGGCGCTTATGCCGCAGAAATGATCTGCAGATCCGGAGTAGGCTCAATGACAATAGTTGATGGTGATCATATTCATCCTACTAACAGGAACAGACAGCTGCCCGCACTTAAAAGTACCGAAGGTCTTGCCAAAGCTGAGGTAATGGGACAAAGAATTCTTGACATTAACCCTGATATTAAACTCACTGTCATCCAGGAATATATAAAAGATGATAGAATGCTGGAGGTTATTGACAAGGGATTTGACTACGTTGTTGATGCAATTGACACTTTATCACCCAAAATATTTCTTATTTATCATAGTTTGCAAAGGAAGCTTCCTCTGGTGAGTTCCATGGGAGCAGGTGGGAAATTCGACCCCTCAAAAGTAAATATTTCAGATATCTCGGAAACAACCGATTGTTCACTCGCACGGATTTTGAGAAAAAGGCTTCACCGACTGGGAATCAGAGATGGCTTTACTGCTGTTTATTCTCCTGAAGCAATTGATAAAGCCAGGATTATTGCTACCAAAGGTGAACAGAACAAAGCATCCATCGTAGGAACAATTTCATATATGCCTGCCGCATTTGGTATTGCCTGTGCTTCGGTAGTTATACGTGATTTAGCTGGTATCGGGAGATAGAAAGAAGGAGTTATCCAGACTGGTTTCAAAACAGTCATTAAATAAAATCAGAAATACCGGTATTTAGATGTAATCAATGTAAAAATTCATATGATTTTTACGAAATTAATTTTATAATTGAGGGGGGAATTTCTCGTTTTGCCTCAATGTTGTTTTTTCGTGTTCAGCAAGATAAACTGACCGGCAAAATCATCAGCAAGGCTATTCAAAATTGCTATGAATCAGATATCATTTGATCATAATTGTCAAATTATTAATATATAAAAAGATGAAAAAAGCTATTCTTATTTTATTGGTTACAGTTTCAATATCAACACTTTGTTTTTCACAGGATGTTATAACACTGAGAACGGGTGATCAGATCCGTTCAAAAATAATGGAGATCGGACAAAGGGAGATAAAGTATAAGAAGTTTGACAATCAGACCGGACCAGTTTATGTCGTAGACAAATCTGATGTATCATTTATTCAATATGAGAATGGAACAAAAGATATATTTAATAATGTACAGGCAAAAACTGAAAAAGGCAAATCTATTCCACAGACGGAGAATGCTGTTGCAACTAAAGGTGCATCTCCGGATGCCGGGAAAACTGGAAAAAGTAAGGTACAGATAGGATTTTCCGGGGTTTACCCAACAGGTATATGGCCGGCAACTGCCCTTACGAATATGGGAACCACATCATTCCTTAAGGGCCAGGGAAGCACTGTAAAAAGTTATGGATTCGGGATTATGATCCAGGGGAATGTATCGAAGCATTTCAGCCTGTTTTTTGATATGAACACTTATGATTACAATATTTTCCTGGCCAAAAAAGGGGCAGATGTGCAAACAGCATGGACGGTTGAAGAAAGTGCAACCCACTGGGATGAGACCGGTGCTCCGCAAATTCAATATGTCCATAATCTGCCGACTGATGTACATTTTGATATGACGGCAACCGGATTCAGGCTTGGTGGGAAATTTGTAATGGGTAATAGTAATATTCGTCCCTGGGCAGGTGCTGCCTTCGGTCTTTACAAATGGACAGCCAACTATTTTAATGAGGATAAGAGTAAATCTTATGGCAAGGACGATGGCTACGCAACCGGTCTTACATTTCAATTAGGAATTGATTTTGAACCAATTACAGGAATAGTGGTTACTCCATTTATCGATTTAGCCTCCCCTGCGGTGACTTATAAAATGACCGGACTTTTTTATCCGCAATGGGATATTGAATATGATAGTCACATTATGGGGACTAACAGATTCGGATTAGCTATATCATTTGATCCTCATCCTGCTGTAAAAAGATAATTGACAGGCGAATAAGTCCGTCGTTCTGGTAATTAACAACCTCGAATATCACAGGGATGAATTGCTTTATTTTTCATTGGGTCAACATCCAGCTTTTGGCTATGCCACAGTGCCGCCAATGATTGGCTGGATCGTCTGGCTAATGCAAAATATTCTGGGTTTTTCTCTATTTGCAGTCCGCCTTTTCCCTGCAATTACGAGTGGCATATTGGTACTGTTGATGTCAGTTATTTCAGGAGAGCTTGGAGGGGCCTCATATTCACGGATCCTCGCAGGAATTGGTATTATCATCTCAGGTTTTGCTCTGAGAACATTCTCATTATTTATGCCGAAGATTTTAGATGAAATGTTCTGGACAGAAAGGTTAAAAAGGAGGTAAGGTTTAATATTTAACAGCATATCCCATATACATGATCCGGGTGCTGTTGCTTTCAATCATCCGGAATTTTTTCCCGAATTCTTCATAAGTCAGTTTTCCGGAAGCTCTTTTATGCAGGTAGCGGAGCATTTTCAGATGTGAGATATCTGGTTTGATTCCTATATATTCTTTCCATTCAAGGTGATTCTCCTCTAATAAAGTTCTCATCTCTAATGGTTTGATAAACATTTCCCATATATGAAGATTCGGTGGCATGATAGCCCATCTCTTCCACTCCTGTAATATTTTGATAGTACTTATTTTGCTGAAATATGTTCTGTTGAAAGTATCATATATAAATAAGCCTCCGTTTTTCAAAACACGTGAAATCTCAGAAATTACCTTTGGCAAATCGTGAACATGTTCCAGCACGTCGCAACAGAGAACCACATCGAAGGAGTTTGAAGAAAAGGGAATATTCTCACCGGCCGCTAGCTCATACCTGATTCTCAGGTTGACCTCATTTGAATGTGCAATGGCTGTTTTTAAAGATGAATCAGAAGGATCAATTCCTGTGGTAATAAATCCCATTCTGGCAATTTCTTCAGCTAATATTCCCCCTCCGCAACCCACTTCCAGTACACTAATTTTCCCAGGATCAGTTTCATTTAATTGTTCTATTATCTTCCTTGCATAACCAACCCGGAACGGATTAAATAATGTTCTTATCAGATTTAATGAGAAATCAGTGTTCCACCATCTGTCACCTTCAAGATTATAAATGTTGTTATCTATACGTTTATATATTTCTTCAGGAACCTTCTTCATATCTTATGATCCGGAGTTTAATTTATTCTTGTTTGATAAGAGAAAACCCAGTTGCTGAACGGTTCCTCCTGGTATTTAATCTCATTTTAAGTCCATAAATGCCTCTTTTCACCAGGGAAATTCCCATAACCTTTTCCAGTCGCTTCAAAATTATAAGTAATCGCCAGACAGGCTGACGGGAACGGAATAGTCTTAAAATAAAATTGCCTGTTTTAAGAAGCCATCCGGATATTATATGCTCTTTATCATAAAAATAAAAGTTTGGAAACCTGAATGAGAATTCAATGGCAATCGAGTGAATTGCCTCAAGAGTTATGTTCACCGGTTGGATTTTTACAGGATGTAAAAAATTGTCATCAGTGCAGTTTATATTGTATTTCATTAACTCATTGGCAATAGGAGCCCCTTTATAAACACGTATTCCTGTTGAGATAAAAACCAGATCCCATTTTGAAGCAATTCTACCTATTGTATTAAGCGTCTCAATTGCTGTTTCCCTCGTTTCTGCTATAGAACCGAGGATAATGAACCAGGTAACAGGGATTTTTTTTCTCTTTAAAAGCTCAGCTGTTTTTATAACATCCGAACGTTTAAAATCTTTTGAAAGATTCTCAAGTATTTCATCACACACCGACTCGGCGCCTATGTCAACATCATTAAAACCAGCGCTTTTCATAAGATCCAGAAGCTCTTCATCAACAGCGGAAGGGGAAAGCCCCATTGTATGAAGCCTGAGGTCCAGATTCCTGGCGATTATTTCCCTAAGGACTTCTTTGGTATGAGAAAGTGGAACATTAAAAATGCTGTCGGTAAATTCAATATGTCGGATTCCCGTTTCATTTACCAGTATCTCAATTTCATCAGCTGTCAGTCTGGGGCTTCTTAAACGGTATTTCCTTCCTTCAATTTCATTGTAAGTGCAATATGAACACCTGAGAGCACAGCCACGCTTGGTCTGGACATGCAGTGGAGACCCAAAGCTGCGATACAGGTCAAGATTTATGAATCGAAGCGGTTTAGGGAAAGGCAGTAAATCCAGATTCTGCACTCTGTATGGCGCCGACTCCTGAACTATTGAATTTCCTCTTCGGATGATGAGTCCCTCTAACCCGTCAAGAGACTGCCTATTTTCAATTCGCTTTACAAATTCCGGCATAACAGCTTCACCATCGCCACGAATAGCATATTCAAGATCGAAATAATCAAGCATCTCTATGCCGCTGATGCCTACAGACGGACCTCCAATTACGATTGGACCCCGGAATTCATTTTTACAAAAATCAATAACATCCTTTTTGACGTCTTCCAGCAAAAAGTGCACGTTATATCCTCCCGTATCATCAATGTTTCTAATACTGATACCAATCACATCAGGGACAAAATTCCGGATTGAATCGTGAATATCATGTTCACAATCTGCAGAAAAGCATAAATCGAGAAAACTGACCTGATGATTTCCATTTGTTTCCAGGGAAGTTGCGATGTAACAAAGCCCGAATGGAATGACAGGCCATGGATGCTTGAATCTGTTAGAATTAATAAGCAATACTTTCGCCATAGTTAAAAAATCGATTGTCCCCAGTTTACACTAATTGCATATTCCATGCAGGTTTTAAATATTTCATAAGTAAACCCCGGAGGATTTATATTATCCGTAGCCAGGCTTGCATTTGTTCTGTCGAAAACTCTGCTATCAGATAAATAGGGTCTGTAGGGTTCAATAAAACGATCAAACAGTTCTTCAGCGGGATTGCGTAATAAATTGTCGGGCTGCAGGCCATAAATAATCTCCACACCCCTGACTTTCATGAGCTGTTCGTAGTATTTTGCAACGATTTTCATTGTCGTAGGAAGGTTGTTTGTAAGGTGATAGATACCACCATGGGAGCAATTCTCAATTATTTTGATTGTGGCATTTACAAAATAATCCACCGGGATAATATTCAAATATCCTTCTTCGGGTAAATATATTTTGAGTGGCAGGAACAGGTAACCGTCTTTGTCAAGATAAATTCCGTTTTTAGCCGCTTTTATGCCTCCGTTTTTGTGAATGTCATTCAGGTAAATATCCCTTATGGATTGAGCAGATCGTATTGGGAAGTACAATGCATTGAATTTAAGTGACCGTCCGGTTTGTGAATCACCGTAAACAATTGATGGTCTTATAATTGAAAGTCTGATTGATCTCTTCGTGCAATATTGAGAAATGATATTTTCAGCAGCTGCTTTACTCTCCTCATATACATTGGTAAATGATTTTGCGGATGAAAGAATTTCTTTGCAAAATTTTACACTGTTACCTGCAACATATGCAGTACTGATATAATGGAAATGGGCCGAATGTGAATCTGAGGCAAACTCAAGTATGGAATCAAGGCTTGCGACATTTGATTTGAAAACAATTTCCCTCTTGCGCTCGGAGAAACTTGTATCTGAAGCGCAATGGATTATTTGATCCGTGATTGAACATAATTGCCTGTACTCTGATTCCTTTAAACCCAGCATCGGTTTTAAAAGATCTATGTCTGTAAACTCGAGCTTACCAGCCAGATTTTCAATACCAAACCATTTTAAAAGTTTGAAGATTCTATCCTTTAATTTTTCTTCCTTATTTGAACGGCCCAAAATAATAATTCTGTAACCCTTACTGAGCATTGAAGCCATAAGGTGGCTGCCTAGAAATCCGGTAGCACCGGTAAGAGCCGTGATTGGTTTATTCTGAATTGACAAGTGCGAATTATATTGGATTATGTATATAGTAAATTTTCTTTGCGGCAGAATCCCTGGTATAAAACATAAGGATGTCCTCTTACAGTTCCGGTTTTTATGGAATATTCATCAACCATTATATTTGCTTCTGTTGCAGCCAGACGTATTCTTTTGATCTCCTCCGGATCATTATGGTCAAAGAAATAGTCATATTCAAAAATACACCTTTTCCCATGGTCTATTGGAGTTATAAAACCGAAATCATTATCAACATGATACTTTTCAGCAATTAACCGGAACTTATCATTAAGCTCATTTATAAGTTCATTATCTACCGGCAAATAAATCAGAACAGGTAAAAAAGGTTTCTTACGACCCAGGCGGGTGCTCATTATGCGGTACATACTCAGCCATACAAGATCAGTCATTTCCTCATTCTCGAAAAGCTTTTCAAAAAAGGGCTTCAGATCGGGGTCAATCTCCTTTGAATAGGACAAAGATGACGGAGAAAGTGCTGTTTCCAACAGATCAGGGAAGCTTTTGATCCGCAGATATGAATAAGGTTCGTCGTCTGTTAATTCCTTTATAAGCCCTATCCATTCTGCTGATTTCAACGATTGTAGGCCGAGATAAAGCGCTCTGAAAAGACGCTGATCGAAATAAGGATACCCCATCTCATCTATAGAACGAATAGCATATTTATCCCCTATTACAACAACAAGATAAGGGATATCTAATTTATCTGTAAAAATATTTTTTATTTCCGAAGCCGATTTCTTTGTAGGAGACAGAAACGTGGATATATATTCGGCACCAACAATTCCCAATGCCAGACCTATATGCCTGATTGAACAATCCCTGATAAAATCGATCGCTTTAGAAAGAGTCTGAAAGGGGACAAGAATGCCTTGTTCGTCCTCAGTAACAGGATGTAGCTTTATGTTTGCTGATACACAAATTCCCGGTGAACTTTTATGTTCCAGATTTTTGTATGAGTAAAGATTTGGAGATGAAGTATCATTCAGACTGAATAAAAAACCATTTTTATCGATGAATTCTGCATTAATAAAGTTGTCGGCATTTATTCCGTAGGTGGTAGAAAATGTCGACATAATCCCTGAACACATAATATTAGCGCAGTCAAGAGCTGCAGGTTCCGCTGCATTAATCCTGAAGCCTCTTTCCTGTGCCTGTTTCTGAAGATCAAACGCTGTAACACCCGGACCAACTTTTACCAGCCAGTTCTTCTCATCAAATTCAATTGTCTTCATCCTGTTCAGGTCAATAATAACTCCTTCATTTACAGCAAATCCGAGAAGATTCTGACCATTACCGCGAATAGTATAAGCGATATTATTTTTATTAAAGAGTTTAACCAGAGAAGCAATTTCTTCTTTAGTATTTGGCATGGCAACACAATCAGGAACCTTTGGGCCGGTTATTGGACTTAGATCATGGGAATAAGTTATGGTAATGGCTTCATCATCGGAAGCCCAGTTTTCACCAACAATTTTTTTTATGTCTCTGATTAATGAATCATTTTTTGCAGGTTTAACTTTTCCTCCGTTATTAATAAAAGTTTCCACTTTATCTTTTAGTGCTTCCATAACCTTGGTAGGCCTCATTTCATTAAGGAAGTAACACTGGTAATCGCATTTCCCGCATAAATTACAACTATCCGCTATCTCAATACACTTTTCTGTTATGGAAATTTTATTTTCCGAAAGTGCTTCGTAAAGCAACATCCTGCCTTGAGGATAGTAACTAACAAAATGTTTTTCCAGACCTGAATCGCAGACCCCACCACCAAGAAAATCTATTTTGCACATTGCATAATGACGACAATTTCTGGCAGTTTCGTATGGAGTTATCATACCCTTGTCTTAATTTAAATTTTTCTGAATATTTAGATATTGATGGATTTAAATATTAAGGTGATAAGTCCATATACCCGGTACCTGTTAAGCACCCAGGATAAGGGACTAAAAAACTGATTAAAGGTATAGTAAAATATTGACATCAACAATCACTACTCTGTATCTTATGTGTTCCGGTATAAACGGCTGAGAATTTCAGGAGAATTTATCTAACCTGGATTGCAGTTTATATTTTGAATTCTATTCGGAACCTTGATCCTTATATCACTTCTTGCACGACTTGTTACCCCGGTAATGTAGAAACTACTTCCTGCTCAGATCTTTTGATTTATAACCCAGAATGCTCTTCAAATGAGAAAGCTACTTCAGCTTATAGATTTTTAGCCCGGCTATGTTACCACCGGTGATTTCGGGATATTTCTCAAGGAAATTTATTTTGTTTTCAGATGATTCCCAGACAATGTAATAGTCAATCGATTTATTTTTTAGTTCATTCTCCACATCAGATTCCGAAGAATTACGGCTTCTTCCATAATATTGCCAGCCATTATGGAAAGAGACATAATAACTGCTTTCCCAATCGTTGGATGAAGCAATCCTCCCATGTATATTGTATTTGGTTAGCCTGGTACTTAATTCGAACAGAGGTTTCCCGCTATTAAGTGAATTATACATCGAACTTATTGGTAATACTAAGAAGCTAATGATAAAAAATCCAATTAAGATTATTCTGGATATTTTCTTCATTGGAATTTTTTCGAACAATAGATTAAGTAGTTTAGTTCCAATAATTAATATTATAATGTTACCTAGCCAGGTGTACCGGGGATCAAAGGCTATGAGTGTATATCCCAAAAACATTATACCCAGAATTAGCAGTAAATAAAAGAGCTTATCAAAAATTAGTTGTCTTCCCAGTTGCAGTAAATAGACAAATCCTGTCAGTAAAATAGATAAGGATAAAAAAGAAATTTCATTGAGAATTGGAAGGAATGAAAGAAGATTTCTGCAAATTACTCTTAATTCCATAATTATGGTTTTATAAGAATCAAAAATGCTCCAGCTTTTAATTTTTAAGGAGGCTACATCTTCCCATATACTTATAGCTGTGCTATTGGGAGGATCAAGTAATCCTGCATAAAACATTGGATGACCTAAAGAATTTGGCTCCTGTAGCACTCGATTGTAACTGCCTGCTGTCCCAATGGTAATTATTCCATACTTATGGCTTATTAGAAGAACCCAGCATCCGCTTATGATCAGAAATACAATAAATCCTGAAATAAAATTACCTGCTATTCTGCGTCTGTCAATCAGGTTTTCGCTGGTGTAATAAAAAATCAGACTGATCGTTAAAAAAGATGCTAGAAAAAATGGGAAACCAAAGCTTTTGGCGAGATAGAGGCATGAACCTATCAGTCCAAATGTCAAACCTGCATACTTACTTTTCCTCAAGGAGGAATCAAGTATCTTATTAATTAAAGCAAGCGAGATTGAGACAACCAGAAGATCGGGTGAGATACAATCAAAAACAAAATATATTACGATAATTGCAATTAAGCTAAGCACAATAAATCGTAACAACATATTGATATTTAGAATTTTAATAAGAACATTTGACTGAATAATAACAGTTAATCCTATGATTATTAGTAGCAGGTTAGCTGCAATCAGAGGTGTAAAACCAACAACCAGAAACGGAACCATTAACCATGAAATTAATGGACCCCAGTACCCATTTATTGCATTGCTAAAGTCATGTGAAACATATTTCTGTGCAATACTCATATAAGAAATGCCATCCGGATTAAGTTGATACTGATAATGAGGGAGCAGACATACTGCAAGCAGTATATAGATTAAAATGCTCAGTAAAAGTGCTATGTCCAAAGATTCCGTAAGCTTTTTTGTCTTCATATTATTTAATCAGCAATAGGCAGGAAACCACGTTTTCGGTTTTTGAGGTTTATAGAATCTTATCTGGAAGATAATATCAAATTTAGGGTTAATTGTTTTTATCTCTGAACAATCTGAAATGAAACAATCCGGTTTTTTCAAGAAAGTATTTAACTGATGTTAAAAGCACACCCATGCCATATATAACACTTCTGTGGAAATTTATTGAAGACGCTTCGGTAAAGTACTTTGTTGGACAGGAAATCTCTCCGATAAAGTACCCCCTGTAAATCACCTGGGCCAATATCTGATTATCAAAAACAAAGTCATCGGAATTGGAATTATAGTCAATCAGTTCAAGCACCTCTCTGGAAAAAGCACGATATCCTGAATGATATTCTGATAATTTCTGATTCATAAGTATATTCTGTATAAAAGTCAGTATCCTGTTAAAAAAATATCTGTAAAAAGGCATCTTGCCCCTGATAGCCCCTTTTCCCAAAATCCTGGATCCTAAAACAACCTGATACAAACCATTGGCAATTAAATAGCACATCGAATGTATAAGTTTTGGAGTATACTGATAATCAGGATGAAGCATTACTATTATATCTGCCCCAAGTTCCAGTGCATTATTATAACAAGATTTCTGATTAGCACCATAGCCCTTGTTCTTATCGTGGGAAATAATATATTGAATATTAAGTTGTTCCGCAATCCTAAGTGTGTTATCAGAGCTTTTGTCGTCTGTAAGAATAACAAAATCAACTATATCAAATGGGATTTCATGATAAGTTAGAGATAATGTTTTTTCTGCATTGAATGCAGGCAGCACCACTGCAATTTTTTTTTTGGCAATCATAAAATAATCTCCTGAATAAAATTAGGATAAAATATTTATAATAAAAGAAATTAAACATCTCATTGAAATCAATATTATTATAAAATTAAACATTTTCAATATACCCTGTCTTGTAATTATTTCCTAACTTGTATGGAATATTGGCCGATCTGTTTAACTAAACAAATTTTAAAATGAGAATCCTGATTACCGGATTTGTCATTTTCGTGATCTGGTGTTTTATATCAGCATGGCTTTATAATGATAAGATCTTACCAGTGCTGAAAACGCCGGTCATGGTAAATGCAATTCCTGATTCACCGACCAAAGACGCAGATTCCATACTGAAAGTTAAGGCATCGATGCCTGCGGACCTTCTTATCTACTTTGAATTTAATGATACGAAATTCAAAACTGACACGCAATCCGACAACAGGATTGCTGAGTTTAAGAGATGGCTTGACAGATTTACAGGATCAATGATTTCAGTTACCGGAAACACCGATCTCGTGGGAACAGCAGATTTTAATGATGCTCTTGGACATAAAAGGGCATTTGCAGTTGGGAAGTACCTGCAGGACAAGGGTATAAATGCTGACAGAATTATTACAAAATCGCAAGGCAAAAATAAGCCTGTTGCAGATTACCTTACCGAAGAGGGAAGAGCAAAAAACAGAAGAACAGAAGTATCAATAAAAATGAAATAAAATGACACCATTATTTATCCAACTCGCCCACACTGTCACAGGGGCAGTCATAACAATTATAGCCTTGCTGCTGGTTGCGGTTATAATAGGATATTTTACAGCATGGATCTATTCAAAGTCGATTTATTCTCAGGTTATAAAGGGTCTTGAAAACGATAAAACTCAATTAAGTGCGAAAGTTATCGGGTTAAATGGAGATAAAGAGAGACTTACTGCCAAGGTTGAGAAATTAAATGACAAAATAGTCAGACTCGAAGAAGAATCAACCCAAAAGGATAAAGAGATTAAAAAACTAAGCAAATCGAAGAAAAAGCAGAAACCGGATAAGTGATTTTTATCTGTAAATTCCATCTGGCTTAACATATCATTAATGTAAGAGAATTTAGTATTTTCGTGTTCCGGTAAAACCCTTTATCCGGACACGTATTTATTATTAAAAACCTGAAAGAATGAAGCCATTTATTTTATCTGAGACTAACTGGAAAGCAGTAAAAGATAGAAAAATTGATCTTGCCATTTTGCCATGGGGTGCAACTGAGGCACATAATTACCATTTACCATTTGCAACAGATAATATAATGGTTGAGAAGATTGCAGTGGAATCTGCCCGGTTAGCCTGGGATAATGGCTCCAAAATAATTGTTCTGCCAACAATTCCATTTGGTGTAAATACAGGGCAGCTGGATATTAGAATAAATATTAATCTGAACCCAAGCACCCAATTTGCAATACTGAATGATGTAACAGATGTCCTGAACAGGCACAAAATATATAAGTTTTTAATTCTGAACGGACACGGAGGGAATGATTTTAAGCAAATGATACGGGAAATTGGAGCTAAATATCCTAAGATGTTTATCTGCAGCTGCAACTGGTATAAGTCATTTGCAAATTCAGATTTTTTTGAAAATGGAGGTGGTCATGCTGATGAAATGGAGACAAGTATTATGCAATACCTTGCTCCTGAATTAGTTCTTCCGTTAACTGAAGCAGGAAAAGGTATTGGTAAAAAATTCAGGATTAAAGCGTTAAATGAAAATTGGGCCTGGGCAGAACGAAAATGGTCGAAAGTTACAGTTGACACCGGAATTGGTAATCCATGCTTTGCAACCCCGGAGAAAGGCGAAAAATGTTTAAGGGAGGTTATTAAAATGGTAGGAGACTTGATCACCGAGTTGGCAGGAGCAGATCTCGATAATATGTATGAATAGAAGATTATCCTCACGGATCTGATTAATGAATAAACACATTTCAAGTTATAGAATGTCAAATTAAATTTCCATGTTTCATAAATTCAAATATATCGTAATAGTTCTGGCACTTGTTACCTCAGCATGTAACAGGAGATCAAATGTTTCCATTCATGATACAATATATCTTAACGGTTCATGGCGGTTTGCATTAGATTCAACCAGGGTTGGCATAACTGAAAAGTGGTATACCAGGACTTTTTCCGATTCGGTGAAATTGCCCGGAACACTTGATGAAAACAAAAAGGGAATTCCAAATACCAACAGGCAGGAAACGATGAGGCTTTCGCGTGAAATGATGTACGCGGGAATGGCATGGTATCAAAAGATAGTCACTATACCTGAAAACTGGAAGGGCCATTTTATAAGATTAATGATGGAAAGGACCAAACCGACACAGGTTTGGGTGGACAATATTCTCATTGGCAACAGTTCCGATATTCTTACTCCACAGTATTATAATCTTACGGATCATCTGACTCCCGGAAACCATGTGCTGACAATTCTAGTAAACAATGATAATAATTCTGTTCCGGTAGGAGTAACTGGTTCACATGCCTGGACTGAACATACACAGAGTAACTGGAATGGGGTTATCGGTAAATTCTGTCTTGAAGCGTATAACCAGGTTCATATTGAAACAGTTCAGGTCTATCCTGATATCGTTCTGAAGAAAATAAATGTCATGATAAAAATATCTAACCCGGGCGGAGTTGTTGAAAAGGCCAATCTGATTCTGAAAGCTGATGCCTGGAATACCGATCTAAAGCATAGTGTTCCGTCAAAGTCATTTCCTGTTACTCTGAAAAAAGGAGAAAATTCAATTGAATTCACTTACAGTATGGGAACTAAGACCCTATTTTGGAGCGAGTTTAATCCTGTCTTATATAAACTGTCTGTAACTCTTAAGGGTAAAAAAGCGTTGGATAATTCCTACCTTGATTTTGGCATGCGTAAGTTTTCCACACAGGGTACACAATTTACAGTAAACGGCATAAAAACTTTTCTTCGTGGAAAGCACGACGCGTGTGTATTCCCATTAACCGGCTATCCGCCAATGAATGTTGAAGGGTGGCAAAAGGTTTTCAGGATCGCAAAGTCATATAATATCAATTTTTACCGGTTTCATTCATGGACACCCCCGCTTGCCGCCTTTGAAGCTGCAGATATTGAAGGAATTTATCTGCAGCCTGAATTGCCTTTCTGGGGAGGATTCAGCAATAACAGGAATTCCTCTCTAAATGCTTTTTTGCTTAAGGAGGGGGACCATATTCTTGATGCTTATGGAAATCATCCATCTTTTGTAATGTTTGCTCTTGGGAATGAACTTTCAGGTGATTTTGATGTTATGAAGGAATTTTTAAATCATTTTAAATCGGTTGACAGTCGTCATTTAATGGCATATGGGTCAAATAATTATTTAGGTGCAAGAGGCCAGGCGAGTGGTGAAGATTATTATGCTGCATGCCGTGTCGGAGCCGATAAAGATTCAACTTACAGCACGCATATTCGTGGTTCATTCTCATTTGCTGATGCATACGACGGTGGTTATATAAATGGCCGATACCCGTCAACCAGTCAGAATTATTCAGGCGCAATATCAAAATGCACAGTTCCGGCTGTCGGAACCGAGGTTGGGCAGTATCAGATCTATCCCAATTATGATGAGATAAAGAAATATACTGGAGTAATGAAGCCCTGGAATTTTGAAGTCTTCAGGGAACGATTGAATGAGAATAACCTTGGGGATCAGGCTCCCGACTTCTTCAAAGCATCCGGAGCATTAAGTGCTATCTGTTATAAGGCTGATATCGAGATGGCGTTGAGAACTCCTGGTTTTGGAGGGTTCCACCTGCTCGATCTCCAGGATTTCCCTGGTCAGGGAACTGCATTGGTTGGTCTGCTCGATGCATTTATGGACAACAAGGGGATTATAACTCCGGAGGAATTCAGCCATTTTTGCAACAGGGTTGTACCATTAGTTATTATGGACAAATATTGCTGGAGGAATAATGAACAATTCAGAGGCAAAATCCAGGTGGCAAATTATTCCGAAACTTCTTTAAAAGCACAACCAGTAAAATGGGAACTCAAAAATGGAAGAGGTGAAATAATTTTCCAGGGTGATGTAACAGTTGATATCTTACAAGGTGCAATAACAACAATCGGGTCTCTTAATATTGATCTTTTAAAGTTTACAAGGGCAGAAAAGCTGACTCTTTCAATCTATCTTACCGGAACTCATTATGAAAACTCTTATCCCTTATGGGTTTATCCCACTAATGTTGTGACAAAAGTGCCTGAGAATATCCTTATATCAAGAAGCCTGGATAAAAACACTCTTTCGAAACTTTCTGAGGGTGGAATTGTACTGTTATTTCCTGATTTTAACGAAATAAGAGATCTTTCGGTAGGAGGATTGTTTACTCCCGATTACTGGAATTACAGGATGTTTAAAAGTATCTCCGAATCGCACAATAAAGCTGTATCGCCCGGTACTATGTCAATTCTCACAAATCCCGGACTTCCTTTATTCATTGATTTTCCTACGGAGTTTCATACTAACTGGCAATGGTGGGCTATTATTAAAAACAGCCGGCCTTTTATCCTCGACAATACTCCAAAGAATTATCGACCTCTGGTACAAGTGGTTGATAATATTGAAAGAAACCATAAGCTGGGCTTAATCTTTGAATTCACGATCGGAAAGGGGAAATTACTGGTATGTATGTCAGACCTGAAAAAGATACAAAATAAACCTGAAGGCAGACAATTATATGGTTCAATTCTCAGATACATGTCATCTGATAAGTTCAATCCCGCACAAACACTAAGTCCCGACGAACTGGTTGCATTATTCAAAACAAAAGTTTCACAAACCAAAACGGGAGGGGTGAAAAATCTCTCCTATTAGTAAAACCGGCTATTGCACTTGTCAGTTTTTATTTGTTTTGTTTATCTGATTTTATAACTTTATCCGTAACTAATCTTTATAAAATTTACGTTTAATTAAATCTAATAACTCATATCAATGAAAACTTCAAGAAGAACATTTTTAAAATCCGGCGCCCTGGTAGCTCTTGGTGCTGCTATTCTTCCCCGGTCAGCTTTTTCCTCTGTTGCACAAAATGCAATGGTTGGGTTGCAGTTATATTCCGTACGCGATGACATGAAAAGTGATCCAAAGGGAACGCTGAAGAAATTAGCCGATATGGGTTATAAAGTGGTTGAACATGCAGGTTATGATAATCGGAAATTCTATGGTTTTGAACCTAAAGAATTTAAAAAGATACTGGAAGACATGGGCATGAAGATGTACAGCGGTCATGTCGATTTCGGGATGCAGGCCTGGGATGCTTCAAAAAAGGATTTTACGGATACCTGGAAACATACAGTGGAAGATGCGGCTTATATGGGACAGAAATTTGTGCTCACCCCCGAACTGGCCGAAAATGCCCAGAAGGACTATGACGAACTTTTAAAAGTGATTGATCTCTGGAACAAAAGCGGTGAACTTTGCCAGAAATACGGAATGAAATTCGGATACCACGATGACTTCAACGAAAATGCCATACTGCATGGTATGAAATTATACGATATCATCATGAAGAATTCGGATCCGAAATTAACCATTCAGCAGTTTGATATTGCCAATCTGTACAATGCAGCAGGCACAGACCCGATGGATGTTATAAAAAATTACCCGGGTAGATTTGCTTCCCTGCACGTCAAAGATGTATTGAAAGAGAAGAACAAAGAAAACATGCATGACAGCACAATTCTCGGAAAAGGTGTTCTAAATGTTAAAGATGTTGTGGCACTTGCCATAAAAAACGGAGCATGGTTATTGATCATTGAGCAAGAAGCCTATCAGAACGAAAGCCCGGTAGATTGTGTTAAAGACGACCTTGCCGCTATGAAAAAGTGGGGATATTGATCAATTATTATACTTAATGCCCGGTTGAGAGTAGCCATTTTTGTTACAATAACTTACGGGGATTATCATTTTAAACCTATTTAAAATTTTCAAAATATGAAAACTTCAAGAAGAACATTTCTAAAATCAGGTGCCCTGGTAGCTCTTGGTGCTGCGATTCTTCCCCGATCAACATTTGCTTCCGTTGCACAAAAGGGAATGGTTGGTTTACAGTTGTATTCTGTACGTGACGATATGATGAAAGATCCTAAAGGATCCCTTACACAACTTGCTAAAATGGGGTATGTATATGTGGAACATGCTAATTACGTTGATCAGAAATTTTATGGTTTTCCCGCACTGGAATTCAGAAAAATTATTGACGGGCTGGGCCTTAAAATGATCAGTGGCCATACAGTTATGGGGAAGGAACATTGGGACGAAACCAAAAAAGATTTCAGCGACAGCTGGAAGAAAACTGTTGAGGATGCTGCAGTACTTGGACAAAAATGGGTTATTAGTCCCTGGATGGATGAGACAATGAGAAAAACCTATGACGATTTCAAGAGATACATGGACATTTTTAACAAGAGTGGTGAGTTGTGCAAAAAGTCAGGAATGAAATTTGGATATCATAATCACGATTTTGAATTCAGTCAGAAACTGAATGGTGAAAAGGTATTTGATATTATCATGAAGAGTATAGATCCTAATCTGGTTGCATTACAGCTTGATATGGGAAACCTCTATAACGGAGGTGCAGTTGCCCTAGATGTCATGAATCAATATCCGGGCAGGTTTGAGATTATGCATGTGAAAGATGAAATAGCAGCTAAAGGCGGCTCTGAAAAATATGAAAGTACTATCCTCGGGGAGGGTATCGTAAATACTAAGAAAGTAGTTGAACTTGGTGCTACCAAAGGCGGTACAAAATGCTATATTATTGAACAGGAATCATATGGAGATAAGACTCCGATGTATTGCGCAAAAGCTGACCTCGATGTAATGAAAAAATGGGGTTATTAAACCGAGAGTAACAGAAATTGATTGTAGAGAACCGGCACAACAGCCGGTTTTTCTTATCACTTTATCGCCAGCCAGGAACCACACCCCTCGGCAAGCTCTGGGTAAGATCACAAAGTTCCCGATAGCTATCGGGAGCACAAAGTAACACAAAGGTAAAGCATCTCAAATAGTGACTTTTTAGACTGCCCCAAAAACAATAAAAAGCGGTAAGCTATATCGATCCGGACAAATTTTTTAGGGTAAAGGTCAATTTGACGGTCTTGGTAAAGGATCTATCGATTAATTGAATTTTTTTTTCAGGTACCAACATTTAATATAATTATTGAGCAATGAAAAAATCTGCAACCTTCTTGATTGTTATATTATTCACTGTTTTCCTTTCATCTTTTGTCATTTCACAGAATCTCACGGCTACTGATAAAAATGCACGGGATACATCTGTAATTTATCAAGATGGAAAATATGAGGGAATATCACGTGCAACTTATAAATACGAGCCTTTCTGGGGTATTGTTCACTTCACCATTAAAAACGGAGAATTCACTGATATAAATTTCGTTATCAGAGATTCCAGCCTGCATGAGACATTCGATGGGAAATATGAAAAGCACTTCGAAGGGAATCCGGAATATGTCCAACAAAGCAGGAATGACTGGAAAGGTGTTCAGTCATATCCGAAAAAACTATCTGAGAAACAGGACATTAACAAAATTGATGCCATTTCCGGAGCTACTTGGTCATATAATATTTTCAGGGCATCAGTTAAAGAGGCTTTGAAAAATACAAAGTAAAAGATTATGATTCTCTGGCATAATAATTGATGGATTCTATACTAGCCAGAATACTTAATTATGAAGAAGTACACCTATGCTGAGGTAGTTGTTATTATAATACTCACAGGTTCGATTTTTTTTTCAGGTTGCGACAAGAAAAAAAACTTCGAGAAAGGTTTCCTTGAAGGAACAATTTCTATAGGTCCAATTTGTCCTGTTGAGAAGATTCCTCCCGCCCCGGCATGTTTACCAACTGCCGAGACTTATAAAGCATATCCGGTGTACGTATTTACCGCTGACGGAAAGAATAAAATATTACAGCTCCAGCCATCCCCGGAAGGCATCTTTAGCAGTGAGCTTCCACCCGGCAATTACCTTATTGTATTGGAAAAAGCACAGAATACAATAGGAGCGAGTAATCTGCCTGCCGAAGTATCAATAACTTCACAGGATAAAACTTTATTTGATATAAATATTGATACCGGCATCAGGTAACACGGAATAAAACATCTAAAGCGCTTGTCTGTTATATGGGATAAGATTATTATTTTAGCCTTTTTAAATTATTTGGGTGGTAACTGATGGAGAATATATTTCAGATTATATTTCTGGCGTAGATTATTTTTGAACATGAAAAGGTTTTTATTCATTTCCCTATTATATCTGATCTCAATATCTGTTGTAGCGCAGAAGGTGACTATCCAGGTATTACAAACGGGAAAATCAGGCTTAACTGCGTGGCAAATTATTGATGATCAGAATATAATAATCTTTTCAGGAACGGAATCTCTTCCAAATGATACTGTCACATTTAATCTTGAAGCCAATAAACGCTTTTTTCTGAAGATCTCGGTTGCCGAAAAATTTAAGCCTGACACAAGCTTATGTGTACTTCGTTTAAATGGAGAACCTATCTTGTTTATAAAATCAGAAATAGGAAAAGGAGATCATTTATTTCCATTTTTCACAGGTGTTAAATCCATTAATGCGAAAATCACAGGTGGTGCGAATGCGGTTATTTCTGATTTTCCATGGCAGGTATATTATATTTCGGGGAATTTCAGGTGTGGAGGTTCAATTATAGGTGCCAACTGGGTAGTTACAGCTGCTCATTGTACAAAAAATAGCACGGGGGGTGCTATACTTGCTTCAGACATGTTTGTAAAAGTGGGAGCAAATAATCCTTCTAATACCCTTGAAGGAAAAACATATGCTGTAAGCGAAGCAATAGTCAATGAAGGTTATGATAGTCAGACTCTTTTAAATGATATTGCACTTTTAAGATTAAGCGATACGATTAATTTCGCAAATGCAAAACCTATTAAGCTTGTTACGACAGATGATGCCGCCCAGGGTGCTATTGATCCCGGGGTTATGTCGTGGGTAACAGGATGGGGGTATACTCATGTTAATCCGAATGTATTGCCGTCAGTACTTCAGAAGGTTCAGCTGCCAATTGTGTCAAATTCACAAGCCAGTACAGTCTGGGGCACCATACCTGCCACAGATCTTATGGCAGGTTATCTCAATGGAAACAAAGATGCATGCAATGGCGATAGCGGTGGTCCCCTGGTGGTTCCAGTACTGGGTGAATATAAGCTGGCAGGATTAGTCAGTTGGGGAAGCTCAAGCTGTAATACTTATGGTGCCTATACCAACGTATCAGATATGGAGAGCTGGATAAGGACAAAGACCGGTATTGCCAGAGATTTTAAACCTCCTTCACCTTCCGGCGATTCAATTATCTGCCAGGGAACCGAATCAAGTCAGTATTCAGTTCAGGCAATTACAGGTGCTACGTCGTATGAATGGAATATTTTACCTGCATCGGCGGGTGTTTTTACAGGAAATTCAGAGAATGCCTCTCTACTGTGGAATCTGGCTTATACCGGGTCAGTAACAATAACACTCAGGGTTACAATTAACGGTAAAGTTTCAGATTGGTCCGGACTAAATGCTACTGTAATCCTTAATACCAAACTTCTTAGCCAGTCGGATGATACTATTATATGTGCCGGCCAACCGGTTACCCTTAGCGTAAACGCTCAGGGATATAATCTTAATTACAAATGGACAAAGAATAGTCAGACAGTTCAGACAGGCTCTTCTTCCAACCTGATTTTTTCAGCTTCAACTATTGATGAATCAGGTGACTACAAGTGTGAAATTAGCGGTTCCTGCGGGACAATATTATCCAATATTATGAAACTGACTGTTTATCCTGTAACAAACATAACCAATCTCTCTTCAAATGTTGAGGTCCCATTTGGGAATGATGTTACGCTTGAGGTAGATGCAGATGGACATGACCTTGTATATCAATGGCAAAAAGATGGTATTCCGCTCGATAATAGTAATACTTCCAGGTTGTTAATACCAGACCTTAATGCAACAAATATCGGGATCTACAGGACAACAGTTTCAGGTACCTGTGGAATCGAATTAAGTGATTCTATATATGTTTATGTAAAAAAAGCCAACTTCTCAGCCGAACCCGAAGTTTTTCTTTGGCCTTCAATTGCCATTAATGAATTTACTGTCGCACTTAGCACGGATGCTTTTTATAATATTCAGATATTCAGCACAATGGGTAAAAAGATCCTAGAGTTAACAAATAGTCGTTACCAGACCATAATTAATATAAGCACCCTGGCCAAAGGCGTTTATATCGTTAAAGTTTATAACAAGGACTTCAGAAGGTCGGTTAAGGTGATAAAAGAATAAACCCCTGAACGGAGGTATTTATATTATTATTTTCTCTTATATATATTCGCTTCCTGAATATCTTTTAAAAACAGAGTTTTAGGAGAATTATAAAATGCTTTAAAATCAGTTTGATAAGATTGAATCGGGTTTCCAGATACTGAAAACTTTGTTTTGAATGCATCTCTCCATGTTAGTACATATCCGACAGGGTATCTGCTTACAACAGGTAAAAGCACTGTAGTCCACCAGTTATTCATCCCCTTTCTCTCACCTGTTTCGCTTAATGCTGTAAGTTTATTTCTCGTAATAGCTTCCTTAGTAACAAAACCTAATGCAGTATTGAGTTCTTCGCCAAACTGTTCACCACGGTCGTACATATCAAGGGAGAGCATATCAATAATATCGTCTCCGGGATATCCTCGCATATATTGGTCGAGACTGGTTACACGATCGGTATTATAAGCATAGAGTATATTGTGAATATTCTTTTTATCCCGCAAAAAACTGATGGTATAACGCCATAGGGATGAATACTCCTGATCAGTACAAATATTGGTTCCCCACCAGAAGAATGAACCGGAATGTTCATGAAAAGGTCTGAAGATAAACGGTATCGGTAAGCCTTTATCATCTTTTAACCCTTCGAAGAATGCAGCCAGTTTTTCCAGCCAGGTATTGAAGAGTTCATGATACTTTCCTCCTGGAAGGATTGAGGAGACAACGTCTTTTGAACTTACATCCCAGGCTGTTCCGTGCGGCCAGACTGTGACAGAATCCTTTATTTGCATGGTAAGGGGGTTATTGAGATGCCAGCTGATGGTAATTACGCCTCCCCGATTATAATGCACTTTGATTTGTTCTGCAATTTGCGCAAAACTTACTGAATCAAGACTCCTTTCACCGCCTAGTTCTATATGACCAAGTTCAAAACCCGCAACTGCAGGATAGTCACCGGCGGTTTCTTTTGTATCCGATCTATTCTTTTCATACCACCAGTTATAACCATACATAAGGTCGTCCTGATGTCCAAACATTACTCCCTTGTTTTTAAGTTCAAATAACGACTGAAAAAGGGCTACAGTCTCTTTAGTTGCTTTTTTATCAGCAGGTAATGGAGGATTTTGTCCAAAACCGCCCTGAGTTAAAATTGTCAATATCAATGTCAGATATAAGGTTTTCATGTTCTGTAATATAAGGTCATCTTAATTAGAATAAATTCATCCAAAGCAAAATTAAAGGATTCCAACATTAAAGATAAGATTTTTTACAAATAGGTTCCGAAATGAAAAATTGTAATGTGTCATTATAGTTTTGATTCCGGGTGCTGAAGATGCTATTCTGACTGTCTGGAAAGTTTGAAAATCAGTATCCAGGACATAATAATAGTTGCAGGCATAGATTTTTATCACTTTATTAATAATGTTAGTCAAAATACCATCTTTTTGGAAATTTTCTGTTATAATGATACATAAAATTGTGTATTAAGCTGATATTAAATCTGATGAAATTTTAAAAGGCGACTTTTTAGTCAGTTTTTAGTCTGTTTGTTCATAAAAGGCAATCCGTTTTTGACGAAGCTCCTTTTTTAGGTTGTTAACAGTTTGTTCCAGTAATTATACGTCCCTATTTCAACGACAAACGACAGTAAAGCTAATCTCATTTACCCACTAATTGGGCATTATCAGCTTGACCGGTATGTTATAAAGCCATACATTTACATCGAATAACAGACACAAGATTATGGAAAATATATCAGTTTTAGAAAAACCGGTAACCACAACCGAAAGAAAAGTCAGAACATATAATAAAAAGGCAAAAATATCGCCTGTTACAGGAAAAAATAATTTGGTGACTGACAGACTTGTTGCGGAAGTTGATGAGGACTTTAAAAATTATCTCGACTGGCATGGTCTTGCTAATGAAGACAATTTACTTGTACTCTCTTCACAGAAGCATTATTATTATGACTATGAAGAATTAAAAGAAGTAACCACTTTGATAAACCTTAAGAAACTGAATCTAATAAAGCACCTTGATGATTTTTTACATTCAGTATATAATGGGTTATCTCCAAAAGCTAATTTTATTGGTTGCTTTGCTGATACGAAATCCCAGAAGGGTGTTAGTTTGATTTCAAGGTTATACAAAAAATTCATTAATATTCTTGATGCAAAAATCGATGCTGATATAAACAGCAGGGAATTCTCAAGACTTCTTGAATCGCATGGATTCAAAATTATGGACATGACAGAAATTAACGGATTAACATATTTCAGAACACAAAACCTTTAAACCACAGTTGATCCTGAAGGCATTTTCTCAAATTTGAGGTAACGCATATTATAATTAAAAGTCGACATTCTGCCATCTGTTAAATAAGGAGGAGCATTTTGTCGATAATATTTTTTTTAGAACGGGTTTCTATCATGAGTTGTTAAAGTGAAGTGAATTTTTCACAGGAGATCAATTTATCTTACGACCCCTTCATCGATATTTGATCATCTGAAAAGTCTGAAACAAAAGAAGGGATATAAATGCGGGAGATATAACTTAAAGCAAAGGAACAGAATTAAATTATCTTATTTGGCAATTGGAAGTGGTTGAAAGTTTGTTTATAAAAGAGCATGAATTTCATTTATTTACAAAGAGTTATGTTGTAAATTTGTATTGAGACCATGGTTTGTTATTAAACCGAAAAGCATCAGACAGAAGAATCCGTTTTGCATTTTACACGAATAATTAACCATTTTATGATGTCATATAATCTAAAAAAGTTAAAATTTGTCTGCTTTCTGTTGTTGTCCTTTTCAATGAGGCTTTCAGCACCAAGCGTAAAATCACTGACGGTTTTTGAACCAGATCCCATTGAACCATATAAAAAGCTTGCCTTTGCTGTTGGAATGATTGAAACAAAAGGCGACACCCTGGCATATAATCCTATAGAAAGAGCAGTGGGAATTTATCAGATTCGTCCGATCAGACTTATTGAATACAACAGACGAACAGGCAGTCATTATTCCAGAGAGGATCTGTTCAACTATAAAATTTCAGAAAAGATATTTTTATACTTCGCCGATCAGATAGGGCCTTATAATACAGAACAGATTGCAAGGAGATGGAATGGCTCAGGGCATCTTACAAACAATTACTGGAATAGGATAAAACATTTCCTTTAGGAAGACGTAAATATTTTACCTGTAATATATTAGTTTTAAATTTATTCGCACCCGCTTCATAGTATTATGCGATTCAATGATTCTTATCTTCCGCCAATGGGAGACTTGCGATGCACAAAGATTCATAAAAGCTAAATCGGGAATAAATATCTGTATAAGGCTATCAATTTAAGCGAACAAACCTTCTCTTACAATGTTTTACTTTTATCTGACAGAAATTACTTGAGCTTAATTTGAATAATTATTCCATTAATATCAATAAGAACAAAGATCAGGGAAATGATCCGAAGTACAGGGCATTGTTAACAGCATGTTTTTATATTTCAGGGATTGTCGAATCCAATTAATATTTTAAAAATGAAAAAAGTATCGGCTTCAATATTTTTGCTCCTGTTTTGTTTTTATGGCATAGTGCAGGCTCAACAAGGTAACTGGCAGGTTGTAAAAACAGTAAACACGCTACCTGATTGCAGTGAATGTGGCATGGCTGCAGTAAATGGGAAATTGTACCTGATTGGTAATGACGGGGAAAATGCGACACCCGTAAAATGCCTTGATCCGGGTTCTCTTACCTGGACAAAACTTGCTGAAACTCCTGTTATAATGCATCATTTTCAGGCTGTAGTGTATAATAATAAAATCTATGTCCTTGACGCTTTCTCGAGCGGAGGATTTCCCGATCAGGTGCCAATGGGTAATGTATATAGCTACGACACCAAAAATAACACATGGGAAAAAGGAGGAGAAATTCCTGCAGACAGGAGAAGGGCCGGAGCCGGAGCTGCCGAATATAAAGGAAAATTATATCTGGTGGCAGGAATAACTCACGGACATTCCAGCGGAACCAATAATCTGTTTGACTGCTATGATCCTGAAACGAAAACCTGGACAATTTTGCCCGACGCCCCACATATCAGGGACCATTGCTTTGCAACAGTCATTAAAGACAAATTGTACGTTGTAGGAGGCAGAAATACAAGTTTTCGTGATCCCGAAAACAAAGTACAGTTTTTTGCAAAGACAGTTCTCGATGTAGATGTATATGACTTTTCCTCGGGTAAATGGTCAACTCTCTCAGCTCGTCTTCCTTTGGGGAGTGGTGGAGGTAACCTGGTGAATTTAAATAATATTCTTTATTATATGGGAGGAGAAAGAGCGACAGATACCGAGAGGAATGCTCCCCGTAAAAATACATTCTTCCTCGATCCGGCTACCTCAAGTCAGTGGACTGAAACCGATAGCCTGCACTTTGCCCGTAATGGAATGGCAGCTGCGGTACTTAATAATAAAATTTATGCTGCCGGTGGATCTGGCGGCGGTATGGGCGGACCAGGCGGTCCCCCTCCCGGATATCCCTATGGTCAACAACCTTCAAATCAGCCGGGTGCCCAGGGAATGCCTCCTCAAGGTAATAAACCACCGGCCCGTCCGGAACAGAACCATACTGTTGACCTTGAACTTTTCACAGTTAAATGACCATTCGATGGCCCTCGCGAATCAGTGGAATACAATTATTATAATGTTTAATATCCTGGTTTCTGGCAAAGAAAATATTATAAAAACTAAGTTTATGGTGCGAATGGGCATCTACCTGATTTAATAAAGTATATGCTCGCACCGTCAGATACTTAATATTGAAGAAAATTCAATATTCTTTATCTAAAATATCTCATATTTAGTCAAAATCCCTTATTCTATGGTGATTTCATGTCATAGAGGCTGAGATTCTCGTATTACTCTGATAATCTTTATTTTATTACTTATTGTAGGTCTGAACAAACCAATTTTTCCAAAGTTCCCGGTAAATTTCTCCCAAATTTTGATGAACCGGCTCAATCTGTTTATTAGTAGTTATTTCATATGGCTAATCGTTTGGTTTCCTGTGATGGGACAATAAGAATCATAACTTTTTTTACCCATATCAGGATTTCAGGTAATTGACTTCAGTATAAATAAGGTTTAAATTTATATTCATAATTAATTGAATTGAAGGAATATATCTCCAAATCTATTTTATCATGAGAAAGATATTTCTGACATTTTTATTTGTTTTTATTTCTCATATCAGTAGTGCTCCAAATGTTGATTTTGGGTTGGGGATGCTTAAATTTAAATCGCTTACAGAGTTTGTTACTGAAAAATATCATGAATCTGAATTATCCAGATTTATCAATGACCTTGGTTACAGCGAATCGGGGAATAACTGGCAGTGTATTAATCAGATAGGTTGTTTCGGTGAATGGCAGTTTGATGAATCAACCTTGAAATATCTTGGTTACAGAAAAATAACACTAAAGAAGTTTATGGCTAATCCCGGAATTTTCCCCCGGGAATTACAGTTGAAAGCGTTGAAAACTCTGATTAGAGTAAATCTTATGATCCTTATGGATTATGAACATTTTATTGGGGATTCGATCAATGGTTTGGTGATTACAAAATCAGGGATGATAGCTGCATCACATCTTGGTGGTGCAGGCTCATTAGAGAAATTTCTGAATTCAAATGGAAGGATAAACAAGAAAGATGTTCTTGGAACATCAATATATGCTTATCTGAAGAAATTTAGTTGTTATGATCTGGAGTAATCAAAATTGAAAAGTACAATTATGAAAACAGTTTATCAGATTACTTCAAAAGATAGCGGCGAGGTCTTCCTTAAAAAAAGAAAGATAGCAAAGGCTTATCGCTGGTGGTTACGTGAAAATGGATTCACCTTCAATTCTTCCTTCTTTTTAAGGTAAGGAAAGATAACAGATACAGTTTTCAGGCTAAATCTTCAGGATCCCTTTAATAGCTCCTCAGCTTCACGCCAGTCGTTTTCGGGTGTACCATGTTCTCCACGTGCAATTCTTTCATAATAGATTTCTCTTGCCTTTTCTCGAATCTCATCTTCGGTTGGTACATATTTGCTTGCGGTAACCTTATTTTTCTTTACAGTTTTACCGGCATCTGTAGTTTTCTTTGGTTTGCTTACTGTTTTTGCTTTAGTAGTTTTCATAATTCCAAATATTATAGAATTAAAATTCAAGAATCATTTTTCATCCACTGTATTTCTTTTTTCAACAATAATTGTGCAATGTGTTGCCAGTGCAGTTAGTGTACCTACTGCTGCAAATATTGGAGCCAAAACGACTCCTATTGCACCTATTGTCAGAGGAAATTCCATTATGGTCTCCTCCTTCTCATTCTTAATAATTATTTTTCTGGCATTGCCTTCTTTAATTATCTCTTTAACCTTTGATAAAATCTCATCACCGGAGACTTTAAAAGATTCATGATTTGATTTCTCGTTCTGTGTCATCATATCTGATTTTGATTACCACAAAATTAATCTTTTGTTCAGCTTAAAACAATTTATTTTTAATCCGGCTACTTACAGAATGAACTTTTAAATCAAAACAAAGCGAAGAGGTTATTGTTTGCGATCACTACCTGTTTTGAGGCAGGTTTATTCAATTTAATTATCTATTTTATTCAAAAATAAATATGCCAAATTTATTAAACTCATGGAATGTCTGACTTGTCTCTTGCCATGCAAAAGGTACCTGACCATTATCATAATCAATACGATACATATTTGCACGCCATCTGGTTCCAGGTACCGGAGGTACATTGCTCAAAGGAGCAAGCAATTTATAGGGAATGAAAAACTCGGCGAACCATGCTGATATGGAACTTCCGCTTTCCATTCTGCCACCTGTAACACTTGTTGCATGCTGCGTCTTCCTGTTTCCTTCATAATGCCACGGGAGCCAGCCAAGAAAGTTCCCCTTGTTATTGGGAACCATAATCGGCAATTCGTAATTAAACGGAGAAAGTTCATATTCAAAATAAACAGGAAAATTCTCATCTGTCCACAGGAAAACCTCAACAACATCTTCTTCCCATAAATTCAGATTATCCGCTTTCATAGTCGAAGTTAGCTTATTATCTTCACAACTGAAGAGAAAATAGATCCCTGTTTCGGAATAAAGGACTTTTACTTTCGTCTTGTACGACAAATTGCCGGGATCCTGTTGAGCAAGGTTAATCCAACTTGTGCTCTTCCACGACTCTGAAACGCCATCTCCGGTTATCTTAAAATCCTTGCATTTTTTAATTGTAACCGAATCATGGTCTGAACCTGTCGCCAATAATCTGTTGTTAAAACTTTTTATTCCCAGAATAAGGCAAAAGACTAAAAGGTTGGAAAGGATAGACGTTCTCATTTTTTGAAGCATAAATTACACTTAGATGTAAAGTATCTTTCCTCTTACCGTTTTTCCCGGCAAGTTGATAGGGGGAGAAGATCTTTACAAGAGTAAATATAACCAATAAAGAGCAAAGTTGACCTGCCTTAAGATCAATCCTTCAGGGTAGTTATATCTCCATTGTGTAGTTATTCTCTTGCTTTAAGAAGCCTCCGCATGAATGATAAGTCGGGCATTTATGCAGGCAGAACAAATATTTACTTAGTTATAAGCTGCAGGATTCATCATTAACTATTTACCAAATTTAAGTATCGTCTATCCATTTTATCCTGAAATTTAATTTCATACTTTTACAAAACAATAATAGTGGCTCCTGGAACTGGAGCAGGTCAGAGAATGGCCATTGTAATTAATTTTACCAAAAATGGAACCAACGTATATTGAAGAGAAAACCTTTGATAAGATGGACTTTACCCAAAATCGGCTGCCAGGTGGGGAGTATGAATCCTGTAAATTTTCAAGCTGTGATTTTTCAGACTCCAGTCTCGCTGATATAATATTTATTGATTGTGAATTTGAGAACTGCAACCTTAGTATGGTCAGGCTGACTAAAACAGCTTTGCGTGAGGTCAGATTCTCCAACTGTAAAATGCTGGGACTCCGCTTCGAAAACTGCAACGAAATTGGTTTGTCGGTTAATTTCGACAATTGTAATCTTAATCATTCTTCATTTTATAAGACAAAGCTTAAAAAAACATTATTTAAAAATTTAAAGCTTCATGAAGCAGATTTTACCGGAAGTGATTTAACCAGTTGTCTTTTTGATAACTGTGATTTAACAAGGACTAATTTTGAAAATACTATTTTAGAGAAAACTGATTTTCGAACCTCTTTCAACTATTCAATAGATCCTGAAAAAAACCGGATAAGAAATGCAAGATTTTCACTTTCAGGAGTACCAGGATTGCTGGATAAGTATGATATTGAAATAGATTTTTAAATTAAAAAAGATAAAATCCTGGAGCCAAGAATTGAAATACTATGTGAGAAAAAATTTATCGGGAAACGGATCAGAATGTCTTTTTCCATGAATAAAACTAGAGCATTATGGCAGAGTTTTATGCCCTTACGAAATGAGATCAGGAACAGTATAGGTTCCGAGCTTTATTCCATTGAAATTTATGAACCGCTGTTTTTTAACAATTTTAACTCTGAACGTGAATTTGAAAAATGGGCTGCGGTGGAAGTAACCGACTTTGAAACTGTTCCGGCCAATATGGAAACTTTTTCATCACCATACGGACTTTATGCGGTTTTTCTGCACAAAGGAGATGCGGGCAAAGGTCTGGAAACTTATCGGTATATTTTCGGGACATGGCTTCCTGAATCGGATTACCTTTTAGACGACAGACCTCATTTTGCGATTATGGGTGAAAAATATAAAAATGATGACCATGATTCGGAAGAAGATCTGTGGTTCCCAATAAAAAAACATTAAATTTATTTCCCTAAAACTATAAAATATGAACGAAATGAACTTAAGAAAGATTTACACTTTAGTTATTGCTGGAATAATGCTCTTTCTGCCGGTTGCCGGACAGAACAAAGACAAAGCCGTATTTACTGTATCCAAACCCGGTTTCTATCAAAATTCAATACTGAAAGATGACCGGGAAGTAAAAGAAAAGGTGGTGCCGCAGCAGGAAAGGAAGGTATTTGGGCTTGATCTTTCAGGGTATCAGCTGCCAAACAAGAAGGAGCTTTACAAGAATCAACAATGGCATAATCCCCCTGTTTCACAGGGTAATACAAGCACCTGCTGGTGTTTTTCCACCACTTCATTTCTCGAATCGGAAGTTTACAGGATCAACAAGCTGAAAGTAAAGCTTTCGGAAATGTATACGGTATACTGGGAATATGTGGAGAAGGCCAGGGGATTTATTCAAACAAGAGGCACTTCTCTTTTTGACGAAGGTTCTGAAGCCGATGCCGTTACCCGTATCTGGAAAAAGTATGGTATTATTCCTGAGTCGGACTACACCGGGCTTCTGGAAGGAAGGAAATTCCATAATCATGAGGCCATGATAACAGAACTGAGAGCTTACCTCCTGTCATTGAAAACAAATTCATCATGGGATGAAGAGTCCGCAATCGAAACAATAAAATCAATAATGAATCATTATATGGGAAAACCTCCTTCAGAAATAGTGGTCGATGGGAAAAAGATGAATCCTCAGCAGTATCTTCATGACGTTATCCGTATCAATCCCGATGATTATGTTGATATTCTTTCTTACGAGCAGGAGCCATTTTACCAGCAAGTTGAATACAAAGTGCCTGATAACTGGGGGCACAGTAAAGCTTATTGCAACGTCCCTCTCGATATTTTCATGTCGGCATTAAAGAAAGTTGTTCGTGACGGGTATACGGTTAGTATCGGTGGCGACGTTTCTGAACCCGGGTTTGACAGGAAAACACAATGTGCCGTTGTCCCTGATTTTGATATTCCTTCTGCATATATTAATGATGATGCAAGGCAGTTCAGATTCTCGAATGAGACAACAACAGACGATCATGGACTGCACCTGGTAGGATACCTCGAAAAGGATGGTAAGGATTGGTATCTTATTAAGGATTCAGGTTCTGGCTCACGAAATAACGATCCAAATGCCAGTGAATTCGGTTACTATTTTTTCTCCGATGACTATGTAAAGCTGAAGATGATGGACTTCATGGTACACAAGGATGCTGTTAAAGACCTTCTGGAAAAATTTAAATCAAACTAATATTATTCGTATGAAAACACAGACATCAAGGAGAAAATTTCTCCAGAATCTCGGAAGCGGTGCTGTACTTCTATCAGCTGCACCATTGGTCGGTTTCGCATCCCGCGAAAAAATGGAAGAGCATATCATAACTTATAGTAAAAATTTCTCTTCGAATGACAAAATAAGGATTGCAGGCATTGGAATGGGTATTATGGGAAATCAGGATATTGATTCGGCTATAAAAGTCCCGGGAGTAGAATTAGTTGCTGCCTGCGACCTGTATTCAGGAAGACTTGACAGGGTAAAGGAAAAATATGGCAAGGATATTTTCACAACCAGGGATTATCGTGAGATTTTGAACCGTAAAGACATTGATGCAGTAGTAATTGCGAGCAGTGATAACTGGCATGCGAGAATATCTATGGATGCAATGAATGCCGGGAAATCGGTTTATTGCGAAAAACCGATGGTGCATAAGCTGAGTGAAGGTCTGGATGTTATTGCTACCCGCGATAAAACCAAGAAAATTATGCAGGTAGGCAGCCAGAGAGTTAGCAGCATGGTTTATCGGAAAGCTAAAGAACTGTATAAAACAGGGATTATTGGCCAGCTGAATTGTATAGAAGCATCATTTGACAGGCAGGATGCACTTGGGGCATGGGAGTACACTATGCCAACCGACGGATCACCTCAGACAGTTGACTGGGACAGGTATGTTTCAGGCGCTCCCAAGATACCTTATGATGCCAAGAAATTTTTCTGGTGGCGAAATTATCGAGATTTCGGAACCGGTGTTGCCGGAGACCTGTTTGTGCATTTATTATCAGGCATACATGTATTGACCGATTCAAAAGGACCTGAAAAAATATTTTCTTCCGGTCAGCTTACTTATTGGAAAGATGAGCGTGATGTCCCTGATATTATGGTTGCTATAATGCATTACCCCGAAACGAAAGAACATCCTTCATTCCAGGTAATGTTAAGGGTGAACTTTGTGAGTGGCAATGGAGAAAAGTCTGTTACCAGATTTATTGGAAGTGAAGGTGTAATTGAAATGCTTGATAACGGTTTTGTCATCAGCAATAGCATCATGTCAAAGGCTCCGGGTATAGGAGGATGGGATGCTCTTGATACTTATCCCAAGGCTATGCAGGAAGAGCTGTTGAAGAGATACAACCAAAAATTTTCAAAAGAACAACAGAACAGACCGGTTAGACCCGATACAAAATATACTTCTCCTGAAGGATATGATGAACATCTTGAGCATATGGCAAACTTCTTCGATGGAGTAAGGACCGGGAAACCTGTTGTTGAAGACCCGGTCTTCGCATTCAGGGCTTGTGCTCCATGTCTTGCATGCAACGACAGCTATTTCCAGAAAAAAATAATTAACTGGGATCCTGTGAATATGAAACTGATCTGAGAAATTTGATTGATTCTGGTAGGGTCATGCCATGGCATGACCCTACATTATCGTATTACATTATTGAATTTTATTTGACTTGTGTTGTTGTCTTTCATAACTTTATCAGAGTGAACCACTAATATGGCAAGTCTCATCCCGGGTTATGAATACGACATTTTCATCAGCTATCGTCAGAAAGACAATAAACACGATGGCTGGGTTACAGAGTTTGTCAATAATCTTAAAGGGGAACTGGAATCAACATTTGAAGAAGAGATTAGTGTTTATTTTGATATTAATCCTCATGATGGATTGTTAGAGACCCATGATGTTGATGCATCTCTTAAAGATAAACTGAAATGCCTGATTTTCATCCCAATTATTTCCCGCACATATTGCGATCCAAAGTCATTTGCATGGGAGCATGAGTTTAAAGCATTCGTGGAATTGTCTTCAAGGAATCAGCTCGGATTGAAAGTAAAACTGCCCAATGGTAATGTTACAAGCAGGGTATTGCCTGTGCGAATTCATGATCTGGAAACCGACAATTAAAGATCTCAGGGTTATTTCACGCACTTCTGTCGAACAATCCCGTTAAAAGGAATTTAAGTTAAACCGCGGGAAATTGATGATTTAATTTTACTTTTACTTTAGTCTTTCTTGACAATCAACATAAATAAAAATATCAGTAAATTCATTTTCAATAAGAAAAAAAGGAGGTACTACTTATGAAAAACAATCTGACCAGAAGAAAATTTTTACAGACAGGTGCTATGGCAACCGGCGGTATGCTGGCATCAAGAGCCATTCAGCTGAATGCACAACCTTATAGTTCTTCAACTAAACCGGTAGCCCCAAGCGACAAGCTTCGGTTTGGAATAATAGGTATCGGCATGGAAGGTTCCGGCCTGCTGTCAGGGACTATGTCTCTGCCAGGAATTGAATGTGTTGGTGCTGCCGATCTGTATGATGGCAGACATACACTCGCAAAAGAAATTACTGGCAACCCTAATTTGTTCACAACACGCAAATATCAGGAATTGCTCGACCGCAAGGATATAGATTGCATAATTGCTGCAGTACCTGATCACTGGCACAGAAGTGTTGTCGTTGATGCCTGCAATGCTGGTAAAGATATCTATTGCGAAAAACCTATGTCACACACTGTTGTTGATGGTTTTGCAATGGTTGAGGCTGCCACTAAAAACAAACGAATTGTTGAAATTGGCTCGCAGAGGGTAAGCTCAATGCTCTGTGAAAAAGCAAGGGAAATGTATGCCAGTGGATCTATTGGTGATGTGGAACAGGTTGAGATAACCCTTGGCCGTAACGATCCTCAAGGTGCATGGGAATATCCACCGCCAACAGACCTGTCGCCAAAAAATCTTGACTGGGAAACATGGCTTAATGATGCTCCGAAGATTCCATTCAACGCAGAACGTTTTGCCCGCTGGCGTTGCTGGAAAGAATACGGAACCGGAGTAGGAGGGGATCTTATGGTTCACCTGATAAGTGGTATGATGTTTACGCTTGGATGGAATGAAGTACCACGTTCCGCTACAGCCCTCGGTGGCATCTTCCGATGGAAGGACGGCAGGAACATGCCCGATTTACATGTTGTTCTGTTCGATTATCATGGTATCCCCGTTTATTGCCGGTTAGGTCTCGGAACTGAGACTCCCGAGCTTGCCAGGTTCATGGGACCAAAAGGTATTCTTGATGCGGGTGAGTTTAACCTCAAGTATTCACCCCAGCCAGGGATTGATCTTTCGCCAAGCTACTACGACAGCGGATTTCCCCATGAAATGCGAGCCGCATATGAAAGTAAATGGTACAGCGAGCATGCTCCAAAACTGGGGAAAGAACCTATATATGACGAAACCAATTACAGAGGACACGATTGGGATGACATGAATCCACACATGTGGAATTTCTTCGAATCAGTAAAATCGCGTAAGCCCGTAGTTGAAGATGCTGTTTTCGGTAATCATGCAGCGATCGCCTGTCACATGGCAAATGAAGCTTATTTCAGTAAGAAAACAGTTTATTGGGATGAGGCAACACACTCAATAAAGAGCTAGGTTACAGACTTCTCCGGAAAATAAATTGAACTTAAATGAATATAGGGACATGCCATCGCATGTCCCTATTGTATTATTTGTTATAGGGAGCGATGACCTTTTGCACAAGAGCTATCGAGGCTTTCACTCCTTCATCTTCACTTAATTTATTGCCTTCATATTCTACATCAATATAACCTTTGAAGCCTGAGTCGGCAATAATCTTCATCATTTTTACATAATCAATGACCGTTTCATTTCCCTCCTGGTCAAATTCATGGGTTTTTCCACTTACTCCCTTTGCGAATGGCATCATGTCTGTGACTCCCTGGTATCGGTCATATTCATAAAAATTTCCAAGATCAGGTAAGGTACCGCAATTGGGTCTGTTTACTGCTTTCATAATTTCAGATAACCATTTTCCGATCGAAGAATTGCCTCCGTGATTTTCTACAATTACATTGATATTATACTTCGCAGCATAATCCGATAACTTTGTCAGACCATCAATAGCCGCGAGCTGAACCTGACCCATTGTTCCTCTTCCTGCAGCATTTACCCTTATTGAATGACATCCAAGGAATTTGGCGGCCTTAACCCACTTATAATGGTTTTCAACTGCCTTCTGCCTTACAGCCAAAGATGTATCTGCGAGGTTACCTTCACCATCTACCATAATAAGTAAACTTTTAACACCGTAGGTATTACATTCATCTTTTAATTTTGCAAGGTATACGGTATCTTCTGCTTTACCCTTGAAAAATGTTGAAACATACTCGACTGCATCCAGATTATACTTGGTTTTTGCTATTTTCGGAAAATCGAGATTCGTCATTTCCCCTTTTCCCAATGCACGATGAAACGACCATTCTGCAAGAGAAATTTTAAATCTTTGTTCCTGGCCGAATGAATTGAGAATAGAAAATCCCGAGAACAGGATTACGGTTAAAAAAAACTTGGTTTTCATAGGTATCATATATTTTAAATTAGAATTCAAACTTCTATTCTTATAATTCAATCCGGGTCTTTTAAAACCCTATTGTGATACAATTCTATATCTAGGAAGAACATTTCAGTACAAATATAGGAAAGTAGAATCTGAATGAATATCCTGAGTCAATTATTATTGCTCATAAAATGCAGAAAATTGTCGATTCCGGCTCAGGTTATCGACCATTGCAAAGGGTGACTTTTGATGATATAATTTTAGAATATTCGCAGCTGTTTTTCTAAAAAATTAAATACTTTTATATAAAAATCAAGTTTTATTGTAATATTTTTAATTTAAAACAGGAGGTAATAAAAATGAAACGCAAAATTTTTCTGTTGTCAATTTCAATCATTTTATTGAATCTCGCATTTAAGGCTGAGGCACAACCTCACAGGATTTTAAAAGCCGATCTGATCGCCGCACCTGAACTTGTAGCGCCGATTGCCGGTGCAAAAATAAATATGTTTCCACGTAAAACTGTTTTCGAATGGAAACATGTTGAAGACGCTAATAAATATGAAATTGTAGTTGAATACAACGACGGAAAATGGCATCTGCAAAAAAGTGCCTCCACCAATGTTCCTTCCTATACCCTTGATTTTATTGGGAAACAACCTGGCCGCTGGAGGGTGCGGGCTTTTTCCAAAGCAACAGGAAAACCTGGTCCATTCAGTGAATGGAGGGAATTTACATACTTAAAGTAAGAAGCCGGAGAACCTGGTTTATTGAGCACCCTGGAAACAACAGAGGTCTCTTCCAAATAGTAAAACCATCCATCAGCTTCATGGCGTCGCACTATGGGTTGCGCCAATGTAGATGTTCTCAGAATCTTCAGCATAAAGAAAAATGGTTACTCTGTCCGATGTGTTAAGGATTAAGTGGTACTATAAGTGCCTCGAAACTTGCTTTATATCGAGTTTCAGACTTCAAAGTGATATGCCTTCCAAAATTCAGGTGTGTTGAAGTCACTGTTTCATCACAAAATCTCCTGACCTCATAATACTAGAAATTACTCCTATGGATTAAAAGATAATTGAAAGAAAGACTTAAAATTGCTAAAATTATCTTTCATTTGGCATAAATTATTTCAACCATGAAAAAACATTTAATAATTTTCCTTTTATTAGTATTTGTATACAACTTTTCAGCCCATTGTCAAGCTGGGAATCAGCTTACGAACGAACAAAAAACCTGGTTGTCTAAAGCAAACCGTCATGAAAAAAACGGATGGATTTATCTTCACATTGAAGGAAAACCTGAAGAGCGTGGTTTTCAGCACGGATATCTGCTTGCAGCTGAGATAAAGGAGGCACTAAGGGATATGAGTGAAGTATGGCATTATCAGACTGCGCTTGACTGGCAGTGGCTGGTTGAAAGAAGCGCCCGTATGTTCAATCCCAAAATTGATGTAGAAAACATGGAAGAAATGGAAGGTATTGTAGAAGGAATGAAAGCGGCAGGAGTTTTGACCACCCGCGATGAAATTGTAGCTTATAATGGTTCCACTGAATTCATGGGGTATTGGTGGCCTCTGGTAAAAGACACCATATCTCCAAATTCATTTCAGCCTAAAAAGGAATCATGCAGTTCCTTTATTGCTACAGGAAGTATGACGGCAGATGGCGGTATCGTACTGGGGCACAATACTATGAGTTCATTTTATTATCCGCTGTGCAATGTTATTCTGGATATACTTCCGGACAAGGGCTACCGGATATTCATGCAATCTGTGGCAGGCTTAATTCACAGTGAAACAGACTTCTTTGTCACTGGTGCAGGACTTGTAGGCTCCGAAACAACGATTGGAGGATTCTTCCCGTTTGATGAAAAAGGTATTCCGGAATTTGCCCGGATGAGGCATGCAACACAATATGCCTCTTCAATTGATGAATGGTGTGAAATAATGAAAAAAGGAAACAATGGAGGTTATGCAAATGCATGGCTGATCGGTGATATTAATACCAAAGAAATTGCCCGGCTTGAACTTGGATTGAAGTATATTGGTTTTGAAAAAAAGAAAGATGGATATTTTGTAGGATCAAATGTTGCTGAAGATTTAAGAATCCTGCGTTTCGAAACCAAATCTTCGGAAATGGATATAAAAACTTCATCGGTAGCCAGAAGGGTAAGGTGGAAACAATTGATGAAGGAAAACGCCGGTAAGATAAACCTTGAAATGGGGAAAAGTTTTGAAGCCGATCATTTCGATACTTATTTAAATACGAACACTCCATCTTTAAGAACACTGTGCTCTCACCCTGATCTCGACCCTGATATATATGGTGTTGATATTCCTTTTTCACCCTGGGGAACACTCGACGGGAAAGTAATCGACTCAAAGATGGCAAGAGAAATGTCATTTGTGGCACGGTGGGGTTCTGCATGTGGAACACCATTCGATGCCAAAGTTTTCCTTGAAAAGCATCAGCAGTTCGACTGGATGAATGGACTTGTAAAGGATCGTCCAACACAGCCATGGACTTTGTTCAAAGCCGGGGAGGTTAAATAAAAGAGCTAAACTTACGTTTACTTAAGATAACAGCTTAATTGGAAAAAACCTTAAATGGTAAATTCTGATTAGATTGTTTATTAAAAGCTTTTAAGACAGATTTGATTTCAAACATGGAGAATTTACTCAGACTTATACCTGCCGACATCAGAGGTGATCTTATCGAAAGAGAAGAGACCTGCAGAGTTTGCAATGAAAAAACGGGGGAGCAGATTGCAGTAGTCGATTATTGGGATATTAAAACATCAAGGCTGATTAAATGCTCAAATTGTAATCATATACAGCTTGACCCTATGCTGACCGATTCGGAGACTTCAAAAGGGTGTAATGCATTTTATATTGAGCAGTTGTTGGGATCGGGAAATGAAGAGGAACGAATCAATTTTGTCAGAAACTTCAGGCGGGGAGTTGTTTTTGGATACTCATTAAAAAGAAAAAAAATCTCGCCACATTCAGTATTGGAACTGGGTCCGGGATCGGGTTATTTTTGTGCCGGATTAAAATTTGTATTCCCCGATATCGAGATAACAGTACTGGATATTAATATTAATGTTATTAATTTTAATAAAGAACATCACAACTATAAAATAATTCATGATATTCCGGACTACCTCATACCGGAATGTATTAACAGGTTTGATCTTGTGATTGCACGAGATATAATCGAGCATGTTTCAGATATTTCAAAAGTAATAAAGAATGTAAATAAGTATCTGACCCCCAATGGATATTTCCATTTTATTACACCAAACGGACATGAAGATGTATGGAAACATTATCTGACCTCAAAATTAACTGATTCGCCATCTGAACTGCTTATAAACCATGTTAATTATTATGACGGGAAAGGACTTAAAAAGTTCCTTGTTCAGGAAGGATTCATTCCTGTTAAATATTATACTTATAAGATAAAAACCACATTGCGGGGTAGCGGATGGAAAAAGAATCAAAAGTTAATGAGTCCTGTTTCTATGAGGAAAAACGCTGATCTGTTAATTAAGCGTCAGGATATGGAAATGTCAGATATTGAATTAAAAAAGGAAAAAATATTAGACAAATGGTATATTCAAAATAAAGCAAAATGGATTACCTATCTGTTTAGCATCTACCAGCACATTTCAATATTCAGAATCAATCCTGAGCTGAATATAGGACATGAGATTTATGGGTTGTTTAAAAAAAAATAAACCGTAGACAAGATCTGCTTCCCTTTTTAATTGCATTAATCTTATTATTTGTTATTATTCCAGAAATCAGGTTCCGTTTTTGTTCCCCTTACCGTACAATCGGCGCATTCCTTATTGTCTGTAATAACCATATAATATGGTGGTGGACTGGGATGTGATATGATTATCCAAACATATGCATCAAGATTTGGAATAGGGCCCTCTTCATAAATAGTATCCCTGATGCACGCGTCAGTAGTATATGGGCTTACCAACCCTTCAAAATGATCTTTTATAAAGATCCTTTTAGACGAGCTGGCTGAAACGCTTAAATAGCCCAATACTTTTTCATTTGGATCTTCGAGACAGTAAACATTGCTGGGAATAGCCGAGGGTATCATATCATACAGACCTCCTACCTGTTCAGTGATATTTTGCAGTTTTTCCCAATAGAGATACTCGTCTTCATTCAGTGAATACTGGTTCACTAAAATGCTGTATTTTATTGATAACCTGTCAGTCACATTGGAAACAAAGTTCAATGGATAGAGGCTGATCCTGTTTTCCTCAAGACTAGAAGTGTTCTTGATATTGATTACTTCAGAATTGTTGGATAACCAGCATATTCTATTCGAAACAAAAATGTAGGGAATATGGAATTCCCATGTTTCAGTATATTTCCATCTGTAGAACTTACATTGATTTGTGGGATCATGGGTATTTAAATAAATCTGGCATCCCTCCTGTCCTCCGGAAGTATTGCTCCTTTCATTGATAGTAACTTTCTTGTAAAATATACTGTCGATTGGTGGGACAGGTTTCATCTCCACAGGGTATGTTTCGAAGTTGAGGTTGTTAAAAGAAGAGTTGGTATTTATATGCAAAGTATAGAATCTTCCTATTATACCACGAAATTGAGCAGTATCGGTAGCATACATCCCGTCAGCGGTTTCAGCTAAACTGAAGTTATTACCAAGATTATCGGAAATTGTGACAGTACATCCTTTCACTGGTTTCGCAACACTTATTATTCCGAGCGGAAGAGAACTCGACAACTTAATGGTATTTGCAACCGGCTGATCCGTAATCAGACCTTCAACAACAAGTAATTCCTTAGTCTCATTCGTTTTAGGAATAAATTGCGTGATACAACTGACAGGAATAGTTAATAATAAAATAAATATAATTTTCTTTATTGGGTTCATACGTGAAGAATAATTTTTATATTGAGATTGAATGATACAAATAATCAAATGAAATATTTATTGGCTCTTTAAATTTTGTTATCATGTTTATTATTCTATTTTTTTTTGTTACCTGTCTTCTACTCCTTTCTTACAAAAACAGGATAATATTCAATTTTGGTATACAAGAAGCCTTTAAGTAAAAATAAGTCATTTGCTTATGGTTTCATTTTACGGACTAAATAATGAAGAAAATAATCCTTTTAACATTTAACAATGTTTCATAATAATAGTTGACCTCCGGATAGGCAAAACAATCCGGAGATACTTTTAGGTATCAGCGGAAGTATAATTGAGGAGAATATTATTGGCATTCATAATGAAGGTATAACGAAATGCAAAGAAATAATTGCTCAGATAGATAAAAAATCAAAATAAAAAGAATCGCTTATACTGCATTGACAGCACTATCGGGAAGATATAGTATATTTAGCGGCCCTGGAACTATCATTTCATATGGAGTGCATTATGTGAAACTCCCAGGACCTTCTGTAAATGATTTTAAAACTGAAGATTACAAGAGATGTCGTTATTAAGAAAGATATTATATTTTTATAACAGATTAATTTTATTATTTGTAATTTTTCTCATAAGCCAAATTGTTGTATATGCTAATAATATGAAGGTTGCTGATTCCTTAGGGATAAAATACTCATCTGCTCTAAAGCCAAATCAAAATAAAATCGGGTTTCAAAATCCTTCAACCAATTTTTATAAAGCTGACAGCATCTTTTCATTTCAATCTAAGAAAGGTTATATTCCCTCATTGCTATACAACTTTGGAGAACAGATAACTGCACCTTTCAGGTTTAAAGAAAAGCAATGGGTAATTTTCGGCGCAGCAGTGGTAGTTACGGGTACACTGCTTCATTTTGACAATAATATTGACAAATGGGCTCGGGTTCAGAAGCAGGAACATAATTGGGTAAATAAATCTTCACCGGTTATAACCCAATTTGGAAGTATATATGGTATTTCATCGGTGGCAGCAGTTGGATTATTTAGTGCTGCATTTAAAAAACAAAAAGGAGTTGAAACAAGTATATTGGCAACACAGGCTTTGATTACTTCAGGTGCATGGGTACAGCTGATAAAACATTTAACGGGCAGAGAGGATCCGAGTGCATCATACATCTATAGTAAAAAAGCCGGAGGTAAATGGTGGGGCCCATTTGCGCAATACGACCAGGACATCCCAATTTATAAATCAGTCTCCTCTTTCGATGCTTTTCCATCGGGACATACCGCAACTGCATTTTCTATCGCTACAGTATTTGCAACAGAATATAGAGATATAAAAGCAGTCCCGATTTTAAGTTATTCTTTGGCCTCACTGGTTGGTATCTCGCGATTAACTGAACATCAGCATTGGGCGTCTGATGTTTTCGTCGGAGGGTTAATTGGTTATATATGTGGTAAACAAGTGGTGGCACAGTTTAATAAGATACATCAGAATCCGGGAAATCCTTTGTTATCAAGATCAAAAAACAAAGCAGAACTAAGCTTTATCCAGAATGGGAATCAGGTTGGATTTTCCGTAAAATGGTAAAATGTAACTTTTTTATTTTCCATGAAGGAATTCATCAACTGTCGAAATGAAAAGCGAGGGTTGATCTATAAAAGTCATATGTCCACTTTTTGGAAAAATGACAAGTTTTGATCCTGCTATCTTCCCATTCATTTCCCGTGAAAGGGATGGATCACATTCGTCATTATCACCGGCAGTTATAAGAGTAGGAATCTTGATAGTTGAAAGTTGGCTGGCGTATTCTACCGATTTCAGGTTGCCGTCAATTATAAACTCACCGTCTGATCCCCACATTTCACGATATAAGTCCCAGGCTGTATTCCCGTTGGCGATCGGGTCATAGTTTGGATCAGGATGGTTCTATGCCTGTGCAAGTACGCCGCCATATGAGTGTCCCAGCAAACTAATCTAGCCAAGATGTAACTCCTGACGGACTTCTTCTACATCCTCAACCATATTCTCTACTGTATAAGCTGAAGAATTCTCAATTTTCTGGGAACGTCCCGAACCGCGTTCATCTATGAATATAAGCCTGTTCTTTAGAGCTAATGGAAGAAGGTAAGGCAGAAAATAATCGTGCGATGCACCGGGACCCCCATTCAGGATCATTAAGGGCTCCCCCTTACCAAATGCCTGATAGTAAATCATTACACCATGGGCGTCAACAAAGATTTTGAGTTTAGTTTCAAAGGTACAATCTGATTAAGCCAAATTCAAATTGAATATTGCTTTAAATTCAAGAACAGTAACTGGTTTGTCTTTGTCTGTAACCTCAGGTTTTCTATCAGGTTGGGTTTTGGTAATGACTTATACAACATAGATCAGTTTAAATTCTTGTGTTCTTCCGAAATCTCCGTATAAACAAAATATTAAAGGAATATTGAATTTGACTTGAAATATGAATTAAATTGTTCAATATATTTTTATATTTCGATGTAAACAGTCCCTTGTTATTGAAAACTTATATATACATTTGGATCAGTCCTAAACTTGAAAAAACCCTAAACGATTAATTCATGAAAAAAGTTTTAATTTTCCTTTCCCTGGTTCTTTATGTGAATATTGCACTGTCGCAAAATGTATTTAAGGGCAAAGTTACTGATTCGCAAAATCAACCCCTGCATGGAGTGAGTGTCATTGAAAAAGGAACCAACAATGGTGTATTCACCGATAATGATGGTAATTTTACTATTCGCTATAAGGATGAAAACTCCGTTATGGCTTTCAGTTTTGTTGGATTACTTGGTCAGGAAATTACTGTCGGTAAACAAAAGGAAGTGACCATAACCTTGGTTAGCAATAATTTATTGGGGATGGTAGAAGTTGTTGGTTCGCGCCGTCAGGATCGGACTGCTGTAGAAAGTGTTGTTCCTGTTGATATTATTCAGGTCTCACAATTATTAACAACACTTGGTCAGCCCGATGTAAACCAGATGCTTCAATACGTTGCGCCATCTTTTAACTCGAACAAACAATCGGGAGCTGATGGTGCAGATCACATTGATCCTGCTACCTTACGAGGTCTGGGCCCCGATCAAACGCTCGTACTTATTAACGGGAAGCGCAGACATCAGTCGTCGCTTATAAATCTTTTTGGTTCGCGCGGCAGGGGTAATACCGGAACAGACTTAAATGCAATTCCCATTTCGGCTATCGATCACATTGAAATATTACGGGATGGAGCAGCTGCCCAGTATGGTTCGGATGCAATTGCCGGGGTAATAAATATCGTACTGAAATCGAATACCAACGAATTTACCGGTGATTATACAACCGGAGTCAGGAATTCAACACCTCCAGGTAAATATGATGTCCTTAAAGAAAATAAGGCATATGATGGAATGCTTTCTCAATTAAATGGAAATTATGGAACAAAAATCGGTGACAAAGGATTTGTTAATGTGACACTTGACTATTCAAAACTAGATCATACCTTCAGGCGTGCCGACCCGACAAAATTTGAAAATGGAGTTTACCGTAATAAATTCGGTGATGCTGCCTCTGAAAATTTTGCTACTTATTTCAACTCATCATTCAACACGGGGGAAAATACAGAAGTATACATGTTCGGTGGTTATAATTACAGGTTTACAGATGCTTTTGCTTTTAGCCGTGATGCAAACGAGGAAAGAAATGTATTGGATATATACCCTAACGGCTTCGATCCTCAGATACAATCTATAATAACAGATAAATCACTTTCTATCGGGATGAAAACATTAATAAGGGGGTGGAAAGTTGATTTTAATAATACTTTTGGAATAAATAATTTTCATTATTATGTGGACCATACACTTAATTCCTCACTATTGGCCAAATCACCTACGCGTTTTGATGCCGGAGGTTTTTCATTAGCTCAGAATACAACTGTGCTCGATATATCGAGGCTTTTCCCGGGAGTAGCTAAAGGATTAAATGTTGCATTCGGGGTGGAACATCGTATTGAGACCTACCAGATCGTAGCCGGAGAAGAGGCTTCATATAAAACCTACGGACACCAGGTATTTTCAGTCGATGGCGATACTATTTTCAGACCAGGAGGTTCGCAGGGTTTTCCGGGTTTTCAGCCATCCAACGAAGTGAAAGAATCACGCAGCAACTTCGGAGCTTATGCTGATCTTGAATTAGATGCTACAAAGAGATTTACCATAAATGCCGCTGGTCGTGTTGAACATTACAGCGATTTTGGAAATACAATTAACGGCAAATTAGCTTCACGATACAAAATATCAGATAATTTATCGTTGCGCGGATCGTTAAGTTCAGGTTTCAGGGCACCATCACTGGCTCAGTTATATTTCAACAGCACTTTTACAGATATTGTTGCAGGACAGGCAATTGATAAGATTATAGCGAAAAATAACAGTCCAATTACCCGTGAATTGGGTATTCCGGCATTAAAACAGGAAGTTTCAACAAATGCCGGTCTTGGATTTACTGCCAAAGTGAAAGCGCTGACTTTAACTGTAGATGGTTATTATGTAAAGATAAAGGGCCGTATAGTGCTTACAGGAGCTTTTACCAGCGATGATGATGTGATAGGAGACGAACTAAAAAAACTAAACATAGGTGCTGCCCAGTTTTTCACAAATGCCGTAAACACTTCTACTAAAGGGGTGGACGCAATTCTGACCTATTCATTGTCATTTTCCGGTCAGCAAAACCTTAAGTTTTCTCTTGCGGCAAATTTCAACAACATGGTGATAAACAAAATCTACACAAATCAGAAACTGCGAGGGAAAGAGAATACCTATTTTGGCCTTCGGGAACAATATTTTTTACTTGCTTCTGCTCCAAAAAGCAAGTTTAATTTCGGGATTGATTACACAAAAGAAAATTTCTTTGCAAACCTGAAGCTCACGAGGTTTGGGAAAGTAAAACTTATAAACTGGAGTGACAACGGCGATAATATAGCTGATCCCGGCGAAGTGGATGTTTATAATCCTAAAATTACAGCAGATTTATCAATTGGCTATAATTTGAAAAATTTTACTTTTACTCTTGGCGGACTAAATATTCTTAACACCTATCCCGACAAACACGATCCGGGCTTAACCGAATCAGGAGGAATTTGGGATTGCGTTCAGATGGGATTTAGCGGCGCTTTCTATTTTGCAAAGATTGGTTTTAAATTCTGATACATTTCATTCTTGATAACATTGAACCGGACCTTATGAAACTAAAAAAGCCGCATTTGCGGCTTTTTTAGTTTCATTTAAGTTGACAAACCACTGCATTTGGAGTTGAGGATACTGTTTGCATAGTCTTCTAAATTACTTCTGTCAGATACAACCTGGAAGCCATTATGGAACCTTTACGAATTCCATAAAATAATATCTTCCCAATAGGTTAACATCCAACAAAGCGGACAGATCTGCTTTAATGTGTAAATAATGTAACTTATTTCTAAAATTTTGTAACACTTTAATAAGTTATTAGACTTAAAATTGTGTCTCGGAATTTGATTTACAATTTTAAATCTTTAGTAAATGAATTCGACAGAATTAAAATAAAACCCGAATGAGCAGAAAATCAGGCTCAAAAAGAAAATTGCAGTTTTTAAACCAAATAAATTATTATTTATGAAAAAAGTATTATTAGTTGTTGTCTTAATTATGGCAGTTCTGGTAGTCAATGCACAGGCCACCACAACCCCAGTCACAAAAGAAAAACCCCTTCGTACTGTCGTCTTGGTAGCTGATCTTCAGAAAACTATAACAGACAATATTGCCAAGGATTATCCTGGTTATACTATTAAAGAAGCAGCAAGTGTTACTGAAAATAGCATTGTTACATATGAGGTAGTTGTTGTAAAAGAGACAGCCACAGAGACACTTATTTATGACAAAAGTGGAGTATTTGTTAAAAAGCTTCCTCCGACACCAATAAAAAAATAATTACAATTGGTGTTAAATTTGTTTTTTTAAGTTATTTAATATGATTCCATCCATCTGAGTCGAGGCTCAGGTGGATTGTTTTATATATGAATTGTTCTATTTTATTAAAATATTTATTTAAATAATAAAGGAATGTTTATTATTTATCCTTAGTTATTCTCTATTGAACAGTTTTAATGTGTCGTCCTGCACCAGTGCCCATATTGAGTAGACTCCTTTTATTGTACCAAACGGGATAATCAAACAATCAAGAGCCGAAATAATAATCACAAGATACCTTGCCCATGGTTTATAAACCAGAAGACCTATCCCTCCAGCCAGTCCGAGAGTTGACAAAATTCCTACAAGAAGGGGAAGGCTGATTGATAAAAATCTGAGAACTGTTTGTGCCACATCATCGTTTTCAGTAAATCCCCGTGCGAAAGTGAGAGCAACGAAAATGGCAACAGCTCCCATTAAACCCAGGACAGAAAAGCCTATCTGAACAGATCCGACGATGGTAACATGTTTTTGCATTTTTGAATTTTCCATGACAATTAAGAATTCGTTCGTTTAAAAATATTTTCATTTCTATATTAATGACTTGCATTTTGGTAAGTTGCTGCTTATACTATCATTTAATATGAATTTTAATCTCAAAATCAATCTCATTAATTTATAAAGCCGGCTATAAGGAGCGAAGTTGGCAGCCATAGGCTACTTCTCTTAAATTGCATAATAAATTCTTCTTAAGCACGTTTAATAACTGATGCTCAGCAATTACAATGGCTAAAGTTTTTTCACAAGGTAAAACAGGAAGAAGCATAAAGCAAAAAAAGCCAATTAAAGAACTCTTAGACGGGTCCAGTGGTCCTTGATTATAACAAAACATTTACCAGCAATTTTAAGATGACAGATATGGGAAAAGCAAAAACGATTATCAAAGTAGCCGGTATTTTTATGTTTTTGTTTTCATATGAGAATTTGTCAGGTAATATCTATCATTCGGGTTTGTCAGATTCTGACCAGTCAAGTTCAAAATCCACCCAGACAAAAACAAAATCGACCCAGACGAAAGCGAAGTCTGCACAGACAAAATCAAAATCCGTTCAAAAAAGTCCAAAACCTGTAACAGATAATAAAAGTAAAGATTCCGGAACAGTAAAGCTCGGTACACAAATCTGGGCAGTAGCAAACCTGAGTGTAACCACCTTTAGGAATGGCGATTCGATTCCTGAAGCAAGAACAAGCAAAGAATGGGTAGCTGCAGGAGAATCGGGGAAACCGGCATGGTGTTATTATAATAACGATCCTGCGCTCGGTTTGAAATACGGCAAACTTTACAATTGGTATGCTGTGAATGACCCCAGAGGGCTAGCTCCGGATGGCTGGACTTTATCGAGTGATGCTGACTGGGTAAAGCTGATTAATTATTTAGGAGGACCAGCAGTGGCCGGCAACAAAATGAAGAGCACCAGTAGGTGGAGCGATGATAACAATGGATCAAATGAATGTGGCTTTACAGGTTTCCCGGGTGGTTATCGTGTTGAAAATGGAACATTTATCAACATGGGAAATATCGGCATATGGTGGAGTTCGACTGAAAGCTATGCCCGGAACGCTGTTGACCATTATCTTGCACAAAGTAATGGTTTAGGCGGCAGTACTAGTCCTAAGCAACGTGGTGAATCAGTTCGTTGTATCAGAAAGTAGATTATACTCAACCTGCCGGTACAAAATCAATCAGATCTCCATTAAAATCAAATCAGAATTATTAGTTTATTTTTTGTGCGTTCACAATAGCAACTCCAAGCCCCAAGGCATCAAATACCATTCCGTTTACTTCGTCTTTTTCTAAAAGGAATTTGATGGTTGAATTGTCTTTCATAAAAAATTGGGTTTCCCCTTCAGCATTAATTTCAATATCTCCCATTTTGCTATGACCAAAAAGTTGATTATTCTTCCTATAAATAGTTAAGACTTCACCGCTGGCTTCTATCCAACCTTTTGATGCATTTATCCATTTATATTTACCTACATAACTATCTAAAATTTTTGGATCAAGACTGATAGCAACATGCTCTTTTGTTGCGCCGATTTTATCTGTTAAATATATTTCAGCAATTTTATGTGCCAGGATACCTGCATCAGGGAGCGGACCGGGAGGTCTCATCTCAATATTTGACAACACTATAACTGCGAATTGTTCATCAGGGTAGCGTGCAATATATGAATTAAAACCTGTTATATCACCGCCATGGCCCACTTCCTTCAGTCCTCGCCACTGGCTAACCATCCAGCCAAAACCATACTTTATAGTACCTCCATCGTTCAGGGTCGCCTGTGAGAATGCCTGATTTAATGTGGATGCTTTTACCAGCTTTTCAGCATAAAGAGCCTGATCCCATCTATACATGTCCTCTGTTGTTGAATATAGCGCACCTGCCGAAAAAGCATCTGAAATATCGGATTCACCTATATCTGTATAACTTCCATTATCACTGATTTTATATCCCGTTGCACAGTTCTTAACTTTTATATCCGGATGTTCATAGCCGGTATTGTTCATGCTCAAAGGTTGAAAAATATTCACCTGCAAATATTTTTCATAGGACATGCCTGATACCTTTTCAATAATTTTTCCCAACAGGTTATATCCTGCATTACTGTAACTTATTTTAGCTCCAGGAGTAAATGCTGTCTTAACCCCCTATAAGTTGGACATATTTATTAAAAGAGTTTAGTACTTCTTGTTTAATGTTTTCGTTATTTTCATTCATCAACCGATCAGCAAAGTTAGCCGTATCTCC
>Ga0224522_1000040_pt1 | contig 76756 bp, 72 predicted proteins | sample CFST25metaG_FD_182733 | JGI IMG/M metagenome (GOLD analysis project Ga0224522, IMG submission 182733) | Peat soil microbial communities from Stordalen Mire, Sweden - C.F.S.T25 | ecosystem: Environmental > Terrestrial > Soil > Wetlands > Peat | place: Sweden: Norrbotten County, Stordalen Mire...
AGTGGCTGGAAGAATACAATGCCATTCGTCCCCATGAGGCATTACAGGGTTTACCACCCTATCAATATGCCATCCAACATGCCTGATTTTCCACTTTCGTTTGGTACTAATTATGGGATGTTGACACCTGTCAAACCTCATTCTACAAATTTTTTGCATAAATAGTAGAGCAAAAAAAACACTGGCCGAAATAATACTTCGCGTTTGACGGGGTACTGCCTTCACACTTTGGCTGTTTACTTGAACATCAATTGTTCGATTTCGCGATTTCATTTATAAGGGAGAAGGATATGAAAAAGTTAATCGCAATATTTTTGGTTCTGGCGTTACTGTTGGCTGGTTGCCAAACTCTGCTAGGCGGATCGCAGAATACTGCCGGAGCAGTGCAAACAGCGGTGCAGCAGACAGTACAACAACAAGATATGATGGGTACTTTCATTGCCCAGACCATGTCAGTTGCCGCGGTTCCTGCAACGGCTGTTCCGGTGATTGCCACTGCTCAGCCCACAGAGGCTCCTACACAGGCATTACCCACGGCCACAGTAGTTGCAGTTGCCGCAGTAACGGCGACAGCTAATGAAAATGCCAACTGTCGTTTGGGACCCGCCAAGAATTTTGATTTTGTGGAGGTCTTCAAAGCTGGCAGTACTGGCGATGTCATTGCATTGAATACAGAATTTGGCAAATGGTGGCAGCTTTCTTTAGCCGATGGTAAAAAATGCTGGGTTGTCGACGGTTCTGTCACGATTACCGGCGACCAAAGCAAAGTGGCTATGGTGAATTCACCTGCCACTCCGACCCCCGTTCCACCACCCAGTTGGAATTACACCTGGTCAATCTGGATCGAAGGCGGATTTACTCCTGGTGAGAGCAGTAATGCAAAATTGAGCATCCAATTTGTTCAAACAGGGCAACAGGTTACCTTTGAAACTGAGGTTTGGGGTTTGACTCTGGACGGTCAGGGGACAGTCTCAGCGAATGGTATGTCATTAACGGGCACTTTAACTAATGGGATTAATACATTTACGCTTTATCTGGTCCGAGACCCATCGAACCTTAACCAATTTAGAGGCAAGTGGTATATTCCCAATAACCCGGAATGGGACGGCGCGTTTGCTGGCTTTATCAACGGCGCCGGCTACCCGAGCCCGCTGCGGCCGTAATTCTAAATAGAATAGATTAATTAATTTGAGACATCCCATTTTGAAGGGATGTCTCATTGATTTAAATAAACCGGGTAACTTAAGCTCTTGCTCCGGCCTGGATTGCCTCGTCGCCGTTGTAATTCCGCAGAGCAGGATACTTCACTGTGACAATGAGTACAGCCAGCAGACATCCGATGCCGCCCGTGATGATGGCGAAGGGTGTGCTGACGGTAGAAGCAACGATTCCGGCTTCCACCTCGCCGAGCTGCGGACCGCCGGCAAAGAAGATCTGGTTGATGCTGACCATGCGTCCGCGCAGTTCGTCAGGTGTCTGCAACTGGCGGATGGTATTGCGCAAGACCGTGCTGACTGCATCCCCGGCGCCGACGAGGATCAGTGCCAGCATGGTCAGAGTGTAATTATGGGAGATTCCAAAAACGATGGTGGCTGCCCCGAAAGCAGCCACTCCCCAGAGCAGAAGCTTGCCTTGTTTGCGGATGTGGGCTGCCTGTGTCAAAAGCACTGCCACGGTGACCGACCCGATGGATTGTGCCGCCGAGAGCCAACCGTAACCAATGGCACCCACATGCAGCACGTCGCGGGCCACAAAGGGCAGCAAGGTGTTGGCTGAGGAGAAAAATGTGGCGAAGAAATCCAGGATCATGCTGGAAAGAATGATGGGGTGGCCGAGAATGAAGCGAATTCCTACCGGGATACCCGAAAAGTCCATCCGTTTGTAGACGGGTAATTGTTTGCGCGGATCGATGCTGTGTACTGTTTCAACTGGGCCCATAAGTATGAGTGCCAGGATCACAGCCAGGAACGAGATGGCATTGATCCAGTACGTCCACTGCAATCCTAGGGCGGCGATGACCAACCCGCTCAAAGCCGGGCCGATCACAGCGCCTACATCCGCAGCGATGGACTGCAGCCCGAAGGCACTGCGCAAATCATCCCTGGCGACAAGGCTGGGAATCATGGATTGGCGCGCCGGCCCATCGAATGAAACGGCGACACCCTGAATGGCCACCATGATATAAATCTCCCAGAGCTGCACATGACCGAAGGCAGTCAACAATCCCAATACTGTAGCTACCAGGGTCATCATAATCTGGGTGATAAATACGATACCACGCCGGTTAAAAGTATCCGCGGCCAGTCCGCCTACGAGTGCAAAAATTGCGATAGGAAGAAATTTGGCAATTCCAATACCGCTGACTACAATAGGGTCCGTGCTCAGATCACGTAAATGCCAATAAATAGCCCAGACTTGCATCTGGGAGCCGGCAGTCGAGATTAATAACCCTGCCCATAATAAAGCGAAGCGCCGGTGCTTGAGGGCAGGGGGAATATGAAAAAATTCCTTAATTGTCATACTTGTGAGCTATGTACCCCAATCCCTGAGATATAAGAAATCATAACCGATAGTGCGGTTGCTAAGTTTGGCAATGGGGGGCAAGACACGTTTGAATTGGTACCTGCGTACGCGCTGCAGGATGGATTTGACGAATGCTTCGGAGTAACCGGCGTCGACCACTTCTTGAGGAGTGTAGCGCTGGTCAATCAGCAAGTGAAGAATTTGGTCGGCCTGATCGTAAGTGAACCCCAGTTCACCCTCATCGGTTTGCCCCTCCCATAGATCAGCGGAAGGTGCTTTGTCGAGGATGGATGCAGGGACTCCCAGGGCGCGTGAAAGCTGGCGCACCTGAGCTTTATACAGGTCTCCAATGGGATTGATGGCGCAGGCAGAATCGCCGTACCAGGTGGAATAGCCTAAAAGAATTTCGGTCTTGTTGCTGGTGCCCACCACTAGCCCATGAAAAGCTTCGGATTGATCGAACAGAATGATCATGCGCTGGCGTGCCATGATGTTTCCTTTACGGCGGTTTTCCATGCCAGGAAAGCGTTCGATCAGCGGGTCGACCATCTCGGAGATGGGAATTGTGAGCGATTGGACTCCCAAGGCTTTGATCACCAGTTCGGCGTCATCGAGTGAGTCTTGGGAGGAAGTTTTGTACGGCATGCGTACTGCCAGTACGTTCTGCGCACCGACAGCTTCGGCAGCCAAGTAACATGATAAGGCTGAGTCGATGCCACCGGAAAGCCCTATGATGGCTTTGTTGAAACCGGCACGGCTGAGCTCGGTCTGGATGAAACCTGTAAGGATCTTGCGCGCCAGGTCAGTATCGATGGAAATATCAGCCATGCAATCCTCCTGAGATCACAATCCGTGGAATAGAGATTCGGGATGAAAAAAGGCTCATGCGCTGTCCTTAGAATTCACGATCCGGTTTAATTCCCGCAGCACCAGAGCAGTCCGTTCGTCGCGTAAAAGGGGCAAGCGGGCGCGAGTGCGGTGAAGCTGATTCAAGTCGAGTTCAACCTGGGTCAGGGCTTCTTCATGCTGGGGCCCGTGAACCAGGGCGATTCCGTCAGGAGAATAGGCAGTGGCGCCTCCCCAGAAGTTAAGGCCGTCCTCGAAGCCGACACGGTTGGTGTGGCAAACGAAGGAGGTGAACAAGCCGGCATAAGCGCGGACGATTTCATCCACCCAGCGGGCTGAATCGAGGCGGCCAGGTTCATTGCATGTACTAGCCGGGGGCAGGCCGCGGCCAGGGCTGGATGAGGCGAACAAAAAGATATCCGCGCCGTCGAGCCAGAGCAGGTATGGCAGCGAGGCATGCCAGAAATCTTCACAAATAAGCATTCCCACACGCCCAAAACGGGTATCGAAAGCGCTGACGCCGTCACCCCAGGCGAAAAAGCGCCCCTCATCAAAAAGACCATATGTCGGCAGGTACACTTTGCGGTGAACGTGCAGCACTTTGCCGCCGGAAAGGTAAGCCGAGGCGATATAAAACCGGCTGCGGGCATCCTCTTCGACAAAACCGACCATGAGGTCGATATTCTGGCTGGCTTCGAACAGCTGACGAAAGACCGGGTCAGAATCTTCGGCACGGTGCGCTACGGTAGGCACTAAATCCTGCAGAACATAACCGGTCAGGGATAATTCCGGAAAGAGGATTAAGTCAGCGCCGGATTGGCGTGCCTGTTCGATGAGGGTCAGATGTTTCTGCAGATTTTTCTCAACGTTACCAAGAACGGTGTTGATCTGTGCCAGGGCGAGATTCAGTTTCATAACGGTTTGCTTTCTTGTCTTTTTAGGCGCTGCAACCACAGGAAAAAGGAGTTTTTAATAAGGTATATTATTGTACCCAATAATCCTAATAAAGTATAAACCATTGCGAGCCAGGACTCAAATCGCAATCCCAGCCAGGCCGGAGCGGGGTCAGCGCGCATAAAGGAAAGCAGCAGCATATCTGCGCCGAAAATAAACAAAGTTGCCGCTCCGCGTATTCCAGGTTTCTCGCTGCGGTTCAATCCAAGCTCCAATACCCCTAGAAAGACAATCAGGCTGAGAATGGCCAGCGGCTGCACCGGCGTGCGCAGGCTGACCAACCCGGTTTCATCGTGCACAGCCAATCCCCACCAGGTACCGTCGGCGAGTGGGACTCCGTACCCCAGACCGCTCCACCAGCAAGCAACCCACCCTGCCACGCTCAGCGGCAGAACCAGACGGCTCAGGGTATCCGAGACCAGACGAATTGGCCACTGATAAATTTTAGCGATCAAGGGCAGCGCGATCAATCCACCTGCCAGTGCTCCCTCCCAGGTCAGTCCGCCCAGCCAGAATTGGAAGATCTCGCTGGTGTGGCTGCCAAAGTATTGCAGATGTTCCAGCACAAAACCGGTGCGCGATCCAATTAAGGCAAGGATCAGGGTGCCCCAGGCAGCCAGCAGCCAACGCACTCGCTGCACGACGGGTGCTGCGGCTATAATCCATAACAGCCCAAAGCCGGTACCGATGGCGAGAATCAAAGAAAATACATTGAGAGAACTCATTCATCTGTATCTTACCACAAGGAATAATATTGTTTTGCAATAAATATTGATCCAAAAAGCTGGAAATCCCATTAAAAAACACTTAAGCTCTGAATGAAATTTTGCTCCTTCCTTTAAGGTACAATAAAGAAAGAGTAAAAGAAAGCTATGATTACTGGCAGTGAACGAATCAATATCTTAAAAATGATAGAAGAGGGAAAAATCAGCCCCGCTGAAGGGGTTCGCCTGCTCGAACAGGGAGAGACAGGCTCAAAGCTGCCTGCCGCAGAAACGAAAGAGGGGAGACCGCGCTGGTTGCGTGTGCTGGTGACGGATACCACGACCGGTAAAGCCAGTGTCAACGTTAAACTGCCGATCAACCTGGTTGACGCCGGGGTAAAATTAGGCGCCAGGCTCTCCATTGCGATGGAAGGGCAAACCATGGAGCAGGTAAATAAGTCCATCCGCGACGGCTATTTCGGCATAGTACTGGATGTGGTCAACGATGACCAAGATGAACGAGTACAAATATTTCTGGAATAAAAAACTGCTGAAAAGCAGTTTTTTTATTACTAATTGACGGCTTCCACTTTTTCGATATTCGGGAAGAATTGCCGTACCGTACCTTCCACCCAGCCTTTGACCGTGACCGGGGAGAGCGGGCAGCCCAGGCAGGCGCCGCCTAATTTAACTTTGACTACCTTACCGTCGAAAGAAACCAACTCAACAGAACCGCCGTGATAATTTGTTATATATGAATTCAATTGTTCGATGAGGCCGCGGAGTTGTTCGTTTTCGGAAAAAGAGGGGATCTGGTCAGCCATTTTTACTCCCTTCGCAAAGTAAATAAAATCTCTAGGTTCCCAAAAGAGGGATTGTAATATACCGCTTTAAGCACCTACCGGGGTTATTGCGATTCTCAATATCCTCTTATCTAATCTTACCATACCTGTTTCTGAAAAAGTTTAGCATCCCCACTCAGGGAGATGTACGATCCTGGATATAGGTCAAGCGCTCGATAATTCCGCTCATTGCGGGAAACCGCAGTACGTATTGTTTGGTGAGCACCTATGAAAGGGCTATACTAATGCCATGAGCCAAAACCCAATTTTCAATCCGCGTGAAGAAGCAGTCATTGACCACTTGATGCAAGGGGAGAGCAACATACAAAGCACAAGGTAAATTTAGGTTTTATTCTATACAGCTCGTTTATGGGGAAATCAGATAAACCAAGCTCATGTGGTTTCACTTGAGGTTTTACGAAAGTTTTGTCCCTTTTACTGCTGATGTGGATTTAAACTGATAGAAACAAGTTTAAATTACTGGAGAACTTATGCTTGCATTATCCACATTCAATGTTCAAACGGACGACCTTCCGGACGAAGACGCCGGGCTGGTCTCTGCAGCACAGAAAGACCCGGCAGCATTCCGGGCTATTTACGAACGCTGGGGGGTACCTGTTTACCAGTACTTCTATTACCGCACCGCTGACGTAGCGCATGCCGAGGATTTGACCTCTCAACTTTTTCTGACCATATATCAATCCATTCAGCGCTATCACCACAGGGGTCATTTTGCGGCCTGGCTGTTCACGATTGCCCGTAATCTCATTTGGAAAGAGCACCGCAAACTTCAACGCGAGACTTCTCTTGACGGGGCGCAGCAGTTGACGTCTTCGTCAGACCCTTCAGCAGAATATGCCGAGTCGGATGAAATCATCCGTCTCCAGCGTCTGCTGCGAACCCTGCCGGCAGACGAGCAGGAATTAATTCGCCTGCGTTATGCGGCCGGTTTGAACTTTGCGGATATTGCGGCAATTCTTCACCGTAATGAGGACGCAGTCAAGAAATCACTTTACCGGTTGCAGGCCCGATTGCAAAACCTGTTGGAGGCGAATGATGACTAACCTGACTTCTTCACTAACTATCGAGCAGAAACTAACCCAGGCCAACCGAATGCAGCCGCGCCCTGAATTTCTGGCCAGTCTGCAGGTGCTGTTGACGAACCAGTCTGCGAAAAAGGCTTCCTGGACTGAACGGATAAAGATGTTTTTAAGGCAGCCGGTCTGGGTTGTCACTTTTGCCCTCTTGCTGTTGCTGGTCATTGGAACTCTGGTAATCGGCCCGCAGCGGGTCTATGCAGAGTTTGCCCGCTTGTTTGGCTACATTCCCGGTTCAGGTATTGTCGATCAGAGTGCGCCAATTCGGGTGCTGGCGGAGCCGGTCAGCCTCACTCGCGACGGTATCACAGTCACAGTTACATCGGCGACTTTGAGCGCGGACAAAACCCAAATTAAATACCGTGTCTTTGGTATACCTTCTTCGGCTTATCCTGATCGTGAAGATATCGTGGGCTGCATGCAGCCAGAGTATTTGCGGCTCCCGGATGGCACGCGGTTGGTACAGGTGAACTTCGGTTACCAACCCGTACCGGCGAACGTGAATGAGACGGTTTTTGTGATTCCTTGCCTCCAGGACACTTTGCCCGGCAAAGCGCCGGAAAATTGGGAGATACAGTTGCACTTTGTGCCAGCCCCGGCTGACATGACGGTGATGCCGGTGATCGAACTTACGCCGTTGGTTCAAAGCAGCCAGACTCAGAGTAGTCCTACGGGTACTGCACCTGTCGAGGCCGTCACGGTCAATACCGAGGTTGAGACCAGCGATGGCTATATTCTGATCGGTCAGTTCATGCCGCAAACCCTTCCCGGTGAATCCTTTCAGCAAACGGGTATGCTGGCAATCATGGATGCCGCTGGAAAAAATTTATCGTACACATTTCCACAGGATGTGAATGAGAATGTTAACTCTGACTCGGCTGGCGGGGCCGGTGCTGGCTGGGCAGCACAGTTCAAGGCAGCCGGGCTCGCCTATCCGCTGACAATTCGCTTCAAGGGTATTCTTCTGGAACAGGCTGACCCGAAGGCAAGTGTAAAGTTTACATTTGATACCGGTTCCAATCCACAGCCCGGTCAAACATGGAATATAAATCAAAATATTCAACTGGCCGGACATACTCTGACGGTCACTTCTATCTCATTGGGTTCGCAAAATTCTTACTCATTCAATTTCAAGGTTGGCACTGAAGTCTATGGAGCTGATGTAGAAATTGATGGAACTTCTCCCAACGGCGGCGGCGGCAGCGGGACCAATAACGGCGTATTTGAACGCAGTATCGCGTATGCGCAAGTTCCGACCGGTAAACTCACAGCCACAGTCTTCAACCTGATTCTGGTGGGTAAATCCATGACCTGGCAAACGCAGTGGTCTCCTTCTGTGCCGCGTACTGATCTACCTGTCAACCCGACCCCCCAACCCGGCCTTTGTCTGACAGTAGATTCATTGGCGCAATTGCAACCTGCTCCTGCCAGTTTGACCGCTGGAAAAGCGCTGCTGTACGAGCCAATAGAAGGTACAGATAAATACGGGTTGGTACTTTATGGTCTGGATGGCAGCGGCAAACAGATTCTAGCTGCGGATGCTTCTTGGGGGGCTTTCTCGCCTGACGGCACCCAAATGGCATACCCGGCTGCAGACGGCATTCATGTGATCGATGTGACATCAAAGACTGAAAAAATTCTGGCAGGTAAAAGTGGATTCAATCTGCACTGGTCACCAGATGGGAAGAAAATTGCTTATGTGGGTATGGGTGACAATATTATCGACAGTGTGTTCGTAGTCAATGTGGATGGTTCTGGCTTTCAGCAGGTTTCTGATCTGAGCTACGAATCAGTTATTGGCTGGTCGCTAGATAGCGCCAAACTCTATTTTGTAATTCCCTACACAGGCGGCGCTGCCTGGAAAGTCTATTCGTATGACCTTTCCAACAGCTCGCTGCAGGAGCTCTTTACCATCGAGAATGGCACTCCAAAATTTCTTAACCCCCAGCTCTCACCGGATGGAAAATGGATTGCCTACCGGGGCAGGGATAACAGCAGCTTATATTTGGTTCACCCCGATGGAAGCGATATGCATCTAGTAGTCGACAACGCAGGTGTGGTTGGCATCGCATGGAGCCGCTCCGGTTGGCTGGGAGTGAGCCGCTATTTAGAAAATTCTGACGAAAAATCAGTGATCCTGCTCAACCCGGACGACTGCCAGACCTATCTGCTGCCTGACCTTCACGGCGAACTGGAAGGATTGTTTCTTCCATAAATTAGTGATCGCAACGGCTAATCAATAAATCTGTTCCGGAAAACCCTGCTGTAGGCGGATTTTCCGGAACGGTAGAATAAGAGGAAAATATGCGGCGAATTGTTAAATGTTCTTTACTTCTGGCCCTGGTAATAGGTTTGAACGCTTGTTCACCGACCTCGCAGCCCCAGGTTCCCTCCCCGACGGCTTCATTGATTCCTTCAATGACCCCAGCGGCGACCGCGACCCAATCAGTTGCCGCGACAGGCACAGCAACCGCAACCGCTGCGGTTACTGTAGTATCGGCAGGAGCGGCCGGGTCAGCCACGGCGAATGGAATAACAGCGAAATTGTTAAATTTCAGCGACGACGGGCAAACCGCCAACGTGGATTTCTGCGTGTCGGTTTCACTGCACACCTATACCTTGAGTCCGATTCCTACTTTGCTGATCGATCAGGTTCCGGCACCTTTCTTATCCGGCGGCAGCGATTTTCCTAGCGGACCGGGTTGTATTTCAGCCAGTTACCAGGTCAGCGCGGACCAGATTGCCCAGGCTCAGCATGTCACTCTCTTGATCGATGGATCTTTGCGTATGTCCCCGCCCCCTGGTGACCCGGATGCTGCCTGCCAGGCAGCCCGGACAACCCTCATGGCGCAATATCCGGGGTTGGATTTTCAGTGCCATTTCAGTATGGCTGGGTATGTGACCCAGATACAACCTCCGGACGGAATGACACAGGAACAGGCACAGATACTGATCACAGATACTATCGAAGGGGCCATCTATGGTCCATGGACGTTAACGATAAAATAAGAGAAGAGAAAATTACCTGGATAAAAGCACGGTCGGGGTCTTTAGTGGACTAAAATGATGAAAAGGGGTTCAAATAGAATCAGATTCATCGAGTAACTGTTTCGGAAGGGAGGCAAAGCGATGTTAAATCGAATTCATCCAACCCGGGGTCAAAGGATGCATAGGCTTGCCAGAATTCTCCTTTTGTTTATTCTATTACTAGCAGGGTGTACAAAAACAACTGAACCTGAGAAGCCCATCCAGAGTACTTCACCTACGGTCATCTCTACAAATACACCCGGCACTCCTCAAAAATTACGGATTTCAAACCAGAGCGGGTTGGCTTTGCATCACCTGGTCGTGGTTTTTCCGAATGACCGCATCGAATTCGGCGACGTTCCTGCTGGCGTGACTACGGACTTCAAAACTGTTCCGCACGGCGTATACCGCTATGCCGCCTATGAAGTTGAGGTGAACGGGCAGAAGTATGCTCAGCCGGTCATGGATTGGGTCGGGGAAACTCCGGCGTCTGGAGTTGATTTTACGTATTTCATCCAAGTGGATCCATCGAAATGGTCGACGGAAGGACAGGTGATCCAGTTGAGCCGGGTACAGGAAGACCAGCCTGATTACCGCCTCATTCCTACACCCGATGTTATGACGACTGAGCAGGCCAGCATACCGGTGCTGTCTCCCTCATTGACGATCGGCAGGGGTCTGGCGACTTCGCTGGCTGTTTCTCCCGATGGGGAGTGGATGGCGGTCGGTACACAGTTTGCCGTTTACCTATATAAAGCTGACACTTTTACGCAAGCCTGGTCCGTTCCCCTCCCGGACAAGGTCGAGAGATTGGTTTTTGATCCGCAAAGTCACACCCTGGCGGTTGAATCCGCAAGTACCATATTCATTCTGGATGTTCACAGCGGTGCTGAATTGGTCAAATTGGTTGGTGCGACCGGTTCGATCGGTTGGTCTCCGGATGGTCAGCGCCTGGTGAGCAGCAGCGGTTGTGAACAGGTGACTGTTTGGGAAGCCAGTACCGGCGCTGCTCTGAAAAATTTTGGCAGTGGTCAGTGTTCTGAGGGGTACAGCTGCCTGCAGCCTGCCTGGTCAGCGGACGGCCGCATTTATGCAGTCTCGATGGGGACGCAGATTCTGGCATGGAATGACGATACTTACACGCCGATTACAGATTTTTCAGCCCAGGGCGTCAAAGATACCTGGGTCAGTGCCATTGCTGCTGCTCCTACAGGCCATCTGCTGGCTCAGTACGACAGCGTGGGCGGCAATATTATTGCTATCATCGATACGCAGCAGAACCTCCAGATTCACCTTCTCGACCAAAAGGTCGGTGGGCCGATTACTGGGTTAGCCTGGGCATCGGATGGTCAGCATCTGGCAGTGGTTTATGGGATGGATACCGGCCTCATCCTGATCTGGAATGCTCAGACAGGTCAGGTGGAACAAAGGATCACAGGCCGCTATGCTTCTGTGGGGTTGGGCTGGTCTTCAGACGGAAAAGTATTGTACGGAGCGCAAACAGTGGGTGGGCAGATCGATGCCCTTGAAGTGAGCAGCGGGAAGGTACTGCGCAGCCTGGATGGATACGCTCCCGCCGGCAATTTCATGACCTGGACTCAGGCAGGGTTGGTCTCTGCATATGGCACAAATGTCAAGTGGTGGAACCCTGCCAGCGGTGAGCTGCTGAATCAGGAAACCATTGGAACCTACCCGGTGGGAGTCGTCTCATGGCCGTCGGTGGGTCCCGGGAACTACCTTACCTATGATTATTCCGACTCAAATTCACCTTATCGAATCGGGAAGGTCAGTTTTGAAAGTCCGACCATTAACGCTGACAATCAAAACCCGGTTCCATCTGCCTGGTCGTGGGAAGGCAGCCACCTGGCCAGCTCTACTGTTGTGTGGAATGCCGGCACAGGCGCAATCGAAGCGCAGTTGAATAATCCCGCTCAACAGCACACCCCGGATCAAGTAGCCTGGTCGCCTGATGACCAACGCCTCGCCACGGCAGATTCGCTGAATATGCAGCCCCCGGTCATTTGGAATGCTCATACCGGCAAAATCCTGCTCATCTTGGCTTCCCAGACCGGCGGCCTCGAACCGATTTGGCTTGGGTTGGCCTGGTCTCCGGATGGCGATAGGTTGGCCGGTGTTGGCGCATTGATGAATCAGACCACCGGCGCGGATGAGGGCATGATTCTGGTCTGGGATGCCAAAACTGGCCAACAACAACGGTTGCTGACTGCGGGAATGGAAGATTATCGACTGGAAGTACCAGTCTGGTCGCAGGATGGCCGATTTCTGGCCTGTGCCACCACCGGCTCTACCCTTTTTGTCTGGGATATGCAAAATCAAAAACTCGCTGCCATACTGCAGGGTCATCGGGATATCGTCGACCGGCTGGCCTGGTCCCCGGATGGAAAAGACCTGGCTTCGATCAGCCGTGATGGCACGCTGCGTATCTGGGACTTATCACCTTTTACACAATAGAATTTAACTAGGAATGCTTCCAATCAATTCATTTTCCGAATCAGAAATAGTCTTCGTTTTGATGTATCTGGAGTACAAACCGGGCGACCGATTGCGCGGCCCCGGTTGAATGGGGCGATTCAGTCGTGGGTGGGTAAATAAATCGATGAACCCTGAGAAAGATATGGCTCTATTGAATAAGACCATTAAGCAGCGGTAATTAGGTAAGTCCGTTGTCCAAATTGGTGTTAAAGCCTTTTGGCTGGTAAAATCGTCTTGTCACTTTTAAATTGATTCGGCATCTAACCCGTTAAAAGGAGAAATTTCATGGAAATGATCATCGATTTTCCCGGTGGAGCGCGAGTGGATGCGCATTTTGGAAGTTTTACAGTAATGACAGACCAGCCAGTTCAGGGCGGCGGCGCAGATAGTGCTCCCACGCCTTTTGCCTTGTTTTTGGCCTCGATAGGTACCTGTGCTGGTATCTATGTGTTGGGTTTTTGCCGTCAGCGCGGATTACCCACTGAGGGGATTCGCATTATTGAAAAGGTAAATTACGCTCAGACCGGTATGGCTGATACCATTGACCTGGAAATCCAGGTTCCGGCAGAGTTTCCGGCAAAATATTATGATGCCTTGATTCGTTCTGCGGATCAGTGCAAAGTGAAACAAACACTCGCCAATACGCCCAAGTTCAACGTGTATACTCAGGTAGTATAAAAGTGAGCTTATCCACTCCTGTTTTGAGAATATGAGTAATCCTTGGTAGAATGCAATAATTGCTGCTGAGCGGTAAGTTTTTCAAGAATAGTTTTAGCAGCTACGCATCTTTCAATAAAATCAAATCGTCCGGCTTTTTCAAAAAGCCGGACGATTGTATTAAATTTCTAATGGGTGAGCTTTGGCATCAACGCAGTTTGACCGTTATTTGGGTCGCGCAGAAGCGTGAGTGGAACACCGTAAACCTGGCTGAGCAGCTCTGGCTGCAAGACTTCCGCAGGCGTACCCAGATGAATAATCTTGCCTTCGACCAATAAGACGACACGGTCAGCATACTCAAGGGCAAGGTTGAGATCGTGCACAGCGATCAGCACTGCGCGGGTAGAGAGGCCAGGATCAGCCGGGTGAGCCAGCTCGTGAATATGGGCCATCAAGCCGATTTGGAATTGCAGATCGAGATGAGTGGTGGGCTCATCCAGAAGCAGGTAGGGAGTTTGCTGTACCAGGGCACGAGCCAACAGTAAGCGTTGTTGTTCACCGCCGGAGAGTTCACCCACCGGGCGCCCGGCATAATCGAGGGTGTCGGTCTGGCGCATGGCTTGATCAATGAGTGTTTCATCGTTGGCAGAAAGCTGCCCGAGCCAGTTGAGATAGGGAGTGCGCCCAATGGCAACAACTTCTCTGGCGCTGAAAGCTGGCGGCAGGTTGCGCGCCTGGGGGACAACAGCAATCTTGCGAGCTCGCTGGCTCTCGTTAAGTTGGCTGACCTCATCCCCGTCGACTTCGATGCGGCCTTGCTGAAGCGGCAGTAAGCCGCTAATGGAGCGCAGCAGGGTGGATTTGCCTGATCCGTTGGGTCCGATTAATGCCACCAGCTCGCCGGGTTCCAGCTCCAGGCTGACCCCGTGCAGAACGATTCTCTTGTCGTATCCGGTGTAGATTTGCTCCACTTTTAGCATGGTTTCACCAGTAATTCTGCGACTTGGAACGGCGCAGTATCCATAAAAAGAACGGCGCACCCAGCAAAGCGGTGATGATTCCTACCGGGATTTCCTGCGGGGCAAACGCACTGCGTGCAGCTGCATCGGTCAACAAGAGGAGACTGGCTCCACCCAGGAGCGAAAGTGGAATCAATTTGCGATAATCACCGCCCCAGACCAGGCGAATGATGTGCGGAACGATCAAACCGACAAAGCCAATGATTCCGGCAAAAGCGACTGCGGCTGCAGTGGTCAGGGTGGCGGCGATTATGGTCAGCCAGCGTACCCGTGTCACCCGGATACCCAATTGGCTTGCCTGTTCATCGCCGAACTGCATCACGTTCAGCGGATGTCCCATGGCCAGTAAGAATCCCATTCCGATCAGCGCGTAAGGCAGCATGGCCAACACAGGCGCCCAGCCGGATTGGTTCGAGCCGCCCAGCAGCCAGACCAACGAACGGCGCAGATCACCGCTGGCATTGATCATCAAAAGGGAAGACAGCGCCGTGCAAAAAGAACTGACCACGACTCCAGCGAGAATGAGGTTGGTGGTGGGGATGGTATGGCCTACCCTGGCAATTAAGCTGACCACCCCAACGGCCAGTACTGCCCCCAGAAATGCGGAGAGCGGAATAGCAATTAATCCCAGAGTGGTGTAAGACCAGTGAATGGTCATGGCGATCACGGCGCCAAGACCGGCTCCGGATGCCACACCGATCAGGTAGGGGTCGGCCAGCGGATTGCGGAACAATCCTTGATACGCAGCGCCACTCCCGGAAAGGGCTGCCCCTACCAGCAGCATAAGGAACATGTGGGGGATGCGTAAGCTATAAAGAATAGTGGAGAATACCCCGTTTGGATCAGTTGATGAAGTGGTACCGCGGATGGAAGAAATAACGACGTCCGCCAGCGTCCTCGGCGACATCTTGCTGCTGCCAACCATGATGCTCAGAATCGCAGAAGCGACCAAAAGCAGGGTGCATAGCAGGAACGGGTTCAACCTCTTCTTCATCAAGTATGCCTTTTATTTGAATAATTCCGGATGAATCAGTTTCGCCAGTGCTTCGAGGCCATCGACCATACGTGGACCGGCGCGGCTAACGAGGTCGTCGTTGAAAGTATAGATGTGTTTCTGTTGGACGGCACTTAGCTTATCCCAGCCGGTACGTGCGGCAACCTGATCGACCGATATACCGTAATTACCGTCGCCCAGGATGATCAGGTCGGGATTCTTCACCAGTAAAGTTTCGATGCTGATTTGTGCCCACTGGCTGGAGAGGTCTGTGCCAACGTTCTTACCGCCCGCCAGGGTAATCATTTGATCCATAAAGCTGCCCGGCCCGGTTGTCCAGGGGTTGGCAGGGTCTGTACCATCCAATTCATAAAATACCGTAGGTTTGCTGGCCGCTTTGGCGATTGCTGAAGATACGGCTTCTACGCGTTGAGTTAAAGTATCCGTGGCGGTCTTGGCTTCGCTTTCGTGTCCGCTGAGCTTGCCCAGTGTGAGCATCTCATTAAATAAATCGGTAAAATCGACCGGGTTGGCGAGGTAATAAACGGTCAGTCCTAAATTCTCGAGTGCCTTCACCTGATCGGCTGTATTGATTTCGGCTGCGATGACCAGATCGGGATGCAGGGAGGTGATTGTTTCATAAGAATAATTTCCGTTCGAACCGCCAACATCCTGGATGGATGAGGCTGCTTCTGGATAATTGGAGAAGCTGTCACGCCCAACCACCTGTGAACCGGCACCGATGGCAAAGAGCATTTCGGTTACCGAGGGCGCCAGCGAGACGATGCGTTCAGCGGCTGTTTTGAGTGTGACGGTACGGCTCAGACCATCAGTCAAAGTCAGGGAACTAGCTGTGGGAGCGGCGGTGGGTGTGGCAGGTGTAGCGCAGGCTGAGAGGATAACGCTGCCAACCAGCAGCAAGCTCAGCAAAACACTTAGTTTTTTCATGAAATAAATCTCCTGGTCAAAAACAATCCTTTAACAAACAATTCCCCGGCTGGTTAGACCGGGGGAAAAAATCGAAAACGAACCTTCGAGTGTCCACCTCCTATCAGCGAGATTGTGGTTACACCCTTCTGGGCGGGCGACCTGGCTGATCAGGAGAAACCTGAATTACAGTTGCGCGACAGCACCGGACTTGCACCGGTTTCGCCTTTGAGCTTTCCCATCCGGGGGAAATAGCACCCAAAAGGACTATTCAATTGTGAACTCATTTTACAGTGCTTTCAAATGCCCGTCAAGCACGGATGCCGCGAGCCAGCAAAGGAAAGAGTTGCGGTAATTTTTGCAATCGTTTTTTAAACCTCCTCTATAATAATTAAGCGCATGCAATCTTACAGCAAATACCGGGAGAAAGGCGGGAATATGCTCTGGACGGATCGACTCAATGCGAATCCATTGGAATGGCTGTTGGAACCAAATGCGCCGGCGGTGGACTATCTGACGCGGCGAGATCTATTGGATGAGCCCGCCAAGGCTCTGGCTTCGCTGCGCCGGGAGATTCACCACAGCCTTCCCATCGCTTTTATCCTTGATAAGATGGATGCCCAAGGATTCTGGGTGGTTCCTGGCCCGGGGTACAGCCCCAAGTACCACTCCACGGTATGGTCGATGTTATCTCTGGCGCAGACAGGTGCCTCGCTCACAGAGGAAGAACGCATTCTCACCGCCTGTAATTATGTATTGGAGCATACGCTCACCCGCACTGGACAATTTACCGCTTCAGGGGCGCCTTCGTACACTTTTGATTGTTTGCAGGGGAACATGAGCTGGGCATTGACAGAGCTCGGCTGCCGGGATGAGCGTCTGAGTCTGGCTTTCGATTGGATGGCCCGCAGTGTCACCGGTGAAGGAGTCGCTTCCAGCAAGGAGAAGAATGCTGCCGTGCGATATTACTCATTAAAATGCGGACCGGACTTTGCCTGCGGTATCAACGGCAGCCGCCCCTGTGCCTGGGGTGCAATTAAAGTATTGCGTGCTTTTGGAAGCCTCAGTGCGGAGCAGCGGTCACCATTGGTTCAGACGGCAATCGGCATGGGAGTCGACTTGCTGCTCTCGGTCGACCCTGCCAAAGCGGACTATCCCACTGCTGACGGACACGGTATCAGCCAGAATTGGTGGAAGTTCGGGTTCCCGGTCTTTTATATCAGCGACGTCTTGCAAATTGCCGAAGCCCTGGTTTCCGTGGGTGTGACGCATGATCCCCGGCTCGACAATCTGGTGAAATTAATTCTGGAAAAACAAGATGAACAGGGCCGCTGGAGCCTGGAGTACGGCTACTCCGGCAAGGCCTGGGGAAATTTCGGTACCATTCACAGACCAAACAAGTGGGTTACGCTGCGGGCGCTGCGGGTGATCAAAGCCGTCTCTTGAAAAATTGATCACAAACTCAGAAAAATGAAAGCCATCGAACAAAATAGCATTCCTGTTCGATGGCTTAATTTGTCACTGGTCGAAATGGATTTTGCTTTAGCGGTGTTTAATGAATGTGTCCTGCCCTAATTCCTGAAAAGCCGTTTTGAGTTCCTCTTCGGTATTCATCACGATGGGGCCGTACCAGGCTACCGGCTCGCGGATGGGTAAACCGCTGATGAGCAAAAAGCGCACTGCGTTCGCTCGCGTGGTTACCTTCATCTGGTCACCGGGACCAAACAGGATGAGGGAAGTGTTACCGAGCTCATCTTTACGCTCGGTATCGAAGTAGTTGGCGCCTTCCTTATCGTAGGCAAACGGATCGGAGTTGTCGCAAAAAGCTCCGGAACCTTCGAAAACATAGGCTAAAAGGGTGTGCTCAACCGGGAGTTCGTGGGTGAAGACGCTGTGAGCGGGTACAGAAACATCCAGGTATTCGGGTTGGATGGTCACGTTGCGGATCGGCCCTGTTTTACCCTGGTACGTCCCGCAAATTACGCGCACTTCCGTACCATCCGCCAGTTTTACGCGGGGAATTTCAGAGTCGACTACACCTTGATAGTTGGGGTCGATCATCTTGTCTTTTTTGGGCAAATTGGCCCAAAGTTGAAATCCGTACATCTTTCCCTCTGAATCGCCTTTGGGCATCTCTTGATGGATAATGCCGCTGCCGGCGGTCATCCACTGGACGTCTCCGGGGCCAATGACACCGTGATTCCCCATGCTGTCACCATGCGCTACATTACCACGCAAGACGTAGGTGATCGTCTCAATTCCCCTGTGTGGGTGCCAGGGGAAGCCTTTGATATACATTTCAGGCGAATCACCGCGGAAGTCGTCCAAGAGTAAAAATGGGTCGAAAAGAGAAGTTTCGCCAAATCCAAAGGCACGTTTGAGATGAACTCCGGCGCCTTCCAGGGTGGGTTTGCTTTTTATCACTTTGAGAATCTTACGGGTTGTGGCCATCATTCCTCCATTTGATTCATAACGCATCTGAAGCTTACCTTAGCACATTAGCAGATCGAGTTCAAGCGTTTTCGTAAAGGTTTCTCTTAAGTAAATTTTTGCGTATACTTAACTTATCCAAACGATTAGCTTATACAGGTGCCGATAGTGATTAATGATGTTTTCTCAGGCTTCTTAATAATATTTTTGTGGGTCGTGGTTGGGCTGATTGCCCTGGGAGTTGTTGTGTCTGCCATCTATCTCACTCAACTTTATCGAACCAACGGCAAAATGGTTGTGGATGGAGAAATTCGCCGATATTTATTGTATGTTCCGAAGACTTACGATCCATCCAAAGCGGTTCCGCTGGTGATCAGCATTCACGGTTTCGCTGGCTGGCCGGCGCAGCAGCAGGACGTCAGCGGCTGGAACAAACTGGCGGATCAATATGGCTTCATTGTAGTTTATCCTTCCGGAACTGGTTTACCCCGCCACTGGCGCGCCAGCGGTACCAGCGATTCATATAAGGATATTGATTTCATTTCCGCATTGATTGATAACCTGGCGGCGAATTTCAATATTGACCCTGACCATATCTATGTCAACGGTCATTCTAATGGCGGAGGCATGTCCTTTATGCTTTCTTGTACGCTGGCTGACCGACTGGCTGCGGTGGGTAGTGTTTCGGGTGCTTATCTGTACCCGTGGGATCAATGCCAGATGGAGCGGGCGGTACCTTTGATCGTTTTTCACGGCACAGGAGATCCGGTTGTTCCCTTTAGCGGTGGACCTTCGCAAATGTTCAATTTACCCTTCCCCGATATCACCAGTTGGGTTGGCCAATATGCAGCGCATAACGGCTGCACGAGCACCTCACAAACGATTCTTAAAACAGATGAAGTGACCGGAGTGCAATTTGGAGGATGTAATCAGGGCGGGGAGGTGGTGTTCTACACCATTGCTGGCGGAGGCCATTCCTGGCCGGGCAGCCATGCGTTAATGCCGGTGCGTATAGTTGGCAAGACGAGCCAGGCGATCGATGCGACCAACCTGATGTGGCAGTTCTTTGAGGAACATCCGTTAGTTCGATAAGGTTGGCTTTTTCCACACCAATTTTTTCGGTCGTAAATAGACTGGCAAAATAAATTGAAATATTTGCAATAATTACTATACTTAATCATGTTCCGTCTGCGGGGGTAATTACTTCCCTACGCCTCATCCTTAACCTCAATGAAAAAGGATGTTATCATGGAAACAGAGCAGTAATAATTAAGTAATTAATAGTGGCAAGGGAATATTACTTGCTTTTGATATGCCATTCTGCCCTGGGATCCGTTTTGGGTTCGATTGCTGGTGGAACCTACCTGGGTATCGGTTTTTGGATGACGACGATTGGCTATGTGAGCACTCAGGTTGTAGGTGAGAATATCTTATCGGATGAAGAAAAGAATAAAATAAAATTATAGACAGCTGGTGAGATTCTTTACGGGTAATTAAAGGCATTGATATGACTATTAAGAATGGATGTGTTTTTACAAAATTCATCCTTTTACATTTGAATAAGCTTTAAGAAGAAGAATACTCTGATTGACTAGATAGAACAATTGTTTTATAATTGAGTTATTCAAATGAATGGAGGAAAATATGGTTCAATCTACTTTAGGTCATCTGGTAATTAATATTCATGTCGATGCCATCCCGTTCTATAAAGATCTTTTCTCGTTTCTGGGCTGGGAAATCCTGTTTGATGATCCAAAAATGCTTGGCGTCCAGGATAAAAATAAGGTCAGCCTGTGGCTTGGAGAGCCGATCAAACAGATTGACAATGATTACGATGGTACAGGTATGAATCACCTGGCGCTGTCAGTCCCAAGCCAAGCTGCTGTTGATGAGACGGTGGCTTACCTTAAAGCGCATCACATCAGCCCCCTGTTCGAGACTCCCCGGCACCGCCCAGAATTTTGCGGCAGCGAGGAAGTTACCTATTATCAGGTGATGTTTGAAAGTCCGGACCATATTTTGTTTGAAGTAGTATATACGGGACCCAAGTAAAGTTAATTTCCCCTCTTGGGTCAATCCATAGGCTGGTGAACTTCGGTTCACCAGCCTTTTTGATATATTATTTTTGGAATGGGAATATGGGATAAAATAAGTCAATAAAGAACCACGCTGTGAAAGGATAATGACTCATGCAACCCGTTGAAATTCGTCCTTCTATCTATTGGGTCGGCGTCAATGACCGACATACAGAACTATTCGAAGGTCTCTGGCCGATTCATGAAGAAGGGGTGTCATATAACAGCTATTTAATTCGCGACGAGAAGAATGCGATCATCGATCTGGCCAGTAAAATGAGCACAGACGAGCTGGTGGAACAGGTCGAAACCATCGTGAAAGTTGCCGACCTGGATTATATCGTCATCAACCATATGGAACCCGACCATTCGGGAGCACTCAAGACCATCCTGATGCTGGCTCCGCGCGTAACCCTGCTTGGCTCAGCCAAGACCCGCGACATGCTTGCATCATTCTACGGCATCACCGAACGCGTCCAGGTGGTGAAAGACGGCGAAGAAATTTCCCTGGGCAGCCATACGCTGCGCTTCTTCTCCACTCCCTGGGTGCATTGGCCGGAGACGATCATGACCTACGAAACCAGCGAACATATTCTCTTTTCGTGTGATGCTTTTGGCGGATATGGCGCGCTGGCCGGGACAATCTTTGATGATCCGATCGTGCCTCTAGCCTGGTATGAAGAACAATCCTTGCGGTATTACGTCAACATTGTGGCGTCTTTTAGCAAACCTGTCAAAAATGCCATTGCCAAGCTGAAAGATGTCCCTATTTCAATCGTCGCCCCTTCGCATGGTCTGGTTTGGAAAAATCATCCCGAGCGCATCCTCTCGCTTTATGGCCAGTGGGCCAGTTATGCCGCGGAGCCCGGCAACTGCGGGATTACCCTCTTGTATGCTTCGATGTATGGCAATACCGAGCGTATGATGGAAGTGGTTGCGCAGGGGGTCACTGATGCCGCTGTGCCTGTTTCAGTATTTAATGTGGCCAAAACTCACGTCAGCAGGATTCTCCCCTCGCTGTGGTTAAATCAAGGTGTGCTCATTGGAGCTCCGACTTATGAAGGGGGGATCTTCCCGGACATGCTGCGCGTGCTCGAGGTTGCGCACATCAAGCACATCTCCTCTCGGACCGCAGCCATTTTTGGCAGCCATGCCTGGATGGGTGGATGCCAGCGTGATTTTGGCAACCTGACTGTTGAATATAAATGGGACCTGACTGGGAATCTCGAATTTTTTGGGGCACCCAGCCTGGATGAACTGGTTGCTGGCCGGAAATTCGGCTCCGAGTTCGCTGCCAGGGTAAAAGCAGCCGCCAGACAATAGGTCATTTTTTCCTTATTCGCACGATTCGATTACGCGCTGCCTGAGAAAGAATCAGCTTATGGTTTCTGAAACTATTGCCATTACTTCCATTTCCCCCGCAGATTGGCCGTCTATTGCGGCCATCTACCAGCAAGGGATCGAAACCGGTAATGCCACTTTTGCTCACCAGCCTCCGACGACTTGGGAGGAATGGAGCCAGGGAAAATTGACTGACTGCCGCCTGGCAGCGTATATGAATCAGAAGATGGTAGGCTGGGCTGTGCTTAGTCCGGTTTCGAGCCGGCCGGTTTACCGAGGCGTTACTGAGGTTAGCATTTATATTGCTGCCCAGGTCCAAGGCAAGGGAGTTGGCGCCACTTTATTGCAGGCGCTGATCGAGAGTTCGGAGGCACATGGCATCTGGACGCTGCAATCGCTTGTTTTCCCTGAAAACAAGGCCAGTATGCACCTGCATCTCAGCTGCGGTTTTAAACTGCTGGCGATTCATGAAAAAATGGGATATATGGATTTTGGCCCTTATACCGGGCAATGGCGAGATGTGGCGCTGCTGGAACGCCGCAGCCGGATTGCAGGAGTCTAGATGGACGAAGAAAGAGTCCATTTTCTGCCCGATCTGGATGTACGCGCCTTATACGACCATTTCGATGCGCCGGTGTGTGACCTGGACTGTGGGCTAAAATGTGCCCCGCACAACCCCGACGGCAGCGGTAAACCGGTCTGCTGTGACATTTGCCAGGCCGTACCGGTAGCCTATCAACAGGAGTGGCGTTATTTACAGCCGCACACCAATCTCTGGCATCAGTGGCGCGGAGATGAATGCACGAACGAACCCAGCGATCCGGCAGAAATGCAGGCGGAGACGCCGGAGCATTTACTTTTGCTGGCCTGTCAGGGGCCGGCTCACTGCCAGCGTCAGTTCAGGGCATCGAGCTGCCGTCAGTTTCCCTTCTTCCCGTATGTGACGAACGATTACCGCCTGATCGGCCTGGCCTACGAATGGGATTTTGAGTCGACCTGCTGGGTCATCAGCCATCTAGATCAGGTGACCTCCACTTACCGCGGCGAGTTCATCCACTTTTACGACGAGATGTTCAGCCTGTGGCCGGAGGAATTCGAAAGCTATGCCGCCCTCTCTGAGGATATGCGTACAGTCTTCGCCTCTCAAAAGCGCCGTATCCCCATTTTGCACCGCAATGGGGGCATGTATCTGCTCAGTCCGGCCAGTGAACGCTTGACCCGGGTCGATTTTTCGGCCTTGCGGAAATTTGGTCCTTACCGCGGCGAAACCGCATAAAAGCGTTTTTACAATAAAAAACCCCGCCGAAGGGTTTTCCTTGGCAGGGTTAATTTGGAAACTATGGTACTCAGGCGATGGTCTGTTCGCTCAAATAGTTGGCGAGACCCATCTGTTTGATCTCGTCCAACTGCGCTTCGAGCCAGTCGAGATGTTCTTCTTCTTGTTTCAAGATACCTTTTAAGATATCCTGGGTGCCGAAATCCCCGGCATCACCTACCACTTTGATCATCTGATTGTATTTCTTCACGGCTTCTGTTTCGGAGGCGAGGTCGTTCTCCAGCATGGCTTTCACTTCCGAGCCGATATGCAAAGTCAGAGGGTGATTCATTACCGGCATTCCTTCCAGGAAAATGATCCTGGAAATATGAATTTCTGCGTGTTTCATTTCGGTAATGGCGCGTTTTTCGGTTGCGGTGGCCAGTTTGACATACCCCCAATTATCGAACATTTCGGCATGCACCATGTATTGATCGATAGCGGTCAATTCATCAGCAAGTAAATTGTTGAGTGAATCAATAACGATTACAATCCCTTTCATATTAACTCCTTTCTTACTTTAATTATAGCAGTTTAAAAAGAATTCATCCGAACGACGAATGTGTTGACTATGCGTCCGTTTTTATTCCCTGTTTTGGCAGCGGAGGGTCTATAATTAGGTTATCTTCCGGATGGATAAGGATAATTCATGTCACGTTTGATACCCGCTGCAGAACGCATTGCCAAAGCGCACGCCTTAATCGAAAAAGCCCGTACCCTGGAGCGCTCCCAGGAAGACCCCTGGCAAGATTTTTCGTATACCGCTCAGGTGAAAGACATGATGCGCCAGGCGCGCGAATTGATCAAGTTTATTGCTTATACTTCCGGGGTTTCTACTGAGATCAAAGCTGAAGCCAAAGCCCTCTTTGGCGAAATTGACCAGGCTGAGCAAGAACTGCTGCATCCGTAAAATCCATTTCATCAAGATTGTTTCCTTTCCTAATTACGCATGGGATTTTAAGCAGCATTGTCATCCCATCGTTATTTATGCTTTCTTAAAAAGATTCAGAGTATACTTAATTGCAATAGAACGACTTGGTGGTGAAGCTTGTTGAAAATGTCGCCTGTTGATTGCTTCTACTGAAAACGAGCTGCAGTAGAAGTTTTTGTTTAAAAGGAGTCTGTCATGGCATTTGCCCTGTCCATTGTGAAATTGCAGGAAGCCCTCGAAAAACCCGGCTGCCCGGCCTGCCGCCTGGAGTATGACGCGGCGGTAAGTTCCATCGACAGCTTTTTATGGGAAAACACGAACGACCCGGCTGTGCGCAAACCCATTAATGACGCTTATGGATTTTGTCAGCAGCATACCCGCATGTTTGTCGCCAAAGAGATGAGCACCAGCGGACCCGTGTTGGGAGTGAATATTATTTATGCTTTGCTGGCAAAAAACGTGGTCCGCGACCTGCAAGGGATTCACATTCGTGACTCAAGTGGCGGTTGGGGCTCATTTTTAAGCAGATTGGGTACGACCCCTGCAGCCGGCAGGCACCGCCGGAAATTACTGGTTCCGGCCGGCCGCTGCCCGATTTGCGTTCTGGCAGAAGAATCCGGTGCGGATGTTCTGGCCACTCTGATCGAGGTTTTGTCTGCAAAGGAAGAGCCTTTTCTCACGGCTTACCGTCATTCAAGCGGGCTGTGTTTGCAGCACTTGCGCAGCGGATTGGAACAACTCGGTTCCAGAGATGCAGAGGTTGCCAAATTTCTAATTGACGATGCAGTAGCACGCCTGACGGTGCAGCGCGAGGGGATGTTGGAATATCTGCGCAAACACAACTGGGAATACCGCGATGAGAAGATGACACCTGAGGAGCAAACCGCCTGGCTGCACACGCTAACTTTTTTCACCGGCTTGCCTGAAGCGAAATTCGATTATAAGCTTGAAGAATTTTAATTAAATCAACTTTATTCATATAATGGAAGCATCTCAATTACACAGAGGTAATTAACTATGGATGCCAACCGCATGCAGTGGAATCAGAATCTCAAGGAGCTGCGCCAGGCGTTGAAATCGCCAGCCAATCTTGACCGGGCCAAACAGCTTTTTTTCGCCGTGCATGCCCCCTTGCATGCCAGCAGAGTCTCGAATACGCAAGGCTGGAACCTGGAGGAAGAACTCTGGCTTGGGTTGAACGAGGCGGAATTCCGCTGTATTCCCGCCGGAGAAGAACACTCCATTGCCTGGTGTCTGTGGCACCTGGCGCGTATAGAAGACATCACCATGAACGTGCTGGTTGCGGATTCGGCGCAGGTGCTGAACCAGAGCGACTGGGCAAGGAGGCTGCATCCACCCATTCAGGATACCGGGAACTTAATCAGTCCTGAAGGCGTGCAAAACTTGAGTGAGCGCATCGCGTTCGCTGACCTGCGGGCTTACCGCAGTGTCGTGGGCCAACGGACACGCGAGATCGTCTTTCAACTTGGCAGTATGGATATCCAGCGCAAGGCGTCTGCTGAACGTCTGCAGCGTTTGCTCGATGAAGGCGCAGTACTGCCGACCACGACCGGTTTGCTCGATTACTGGGGTAATCTGACGGTGGCTGGCCTGTTGTTGATGCCGCCGACACGCCACGCCTTTATTCATCTCACCGAAGCGCTCAAACTCAAGAAGAAAGCGCAAAAAATGGTGAAACAAAGCAGGGAAAACGCGTGAAAACCTCTTTACAGGGTCCGGTCAGCGCCACTACCTGCATCAACGGCAAGGACTACGATTATTTCTGCGGCTGCGGCTATCTGGGGCTTCAATCTCACCCGCAGGTATTGCAGGCCGCGGTAGAGGCTGTGCAGCGTTACGGTGTCTCGACGGCCACTTCTCGCGGCGGATATGGTGAAAGCCCGGTGTATGATGAGCTTGAAACTCAGGCCTGTGCCTTTTTTGATTGTGAGAAGATTGCCTATTTCGCCAGCGGCTATCTCGGTGCAGCTATTTTGATCCAGGCTGACCCACACCCGCGTGACCACTTTTTCATCGACACAGATGCTCACTTCAGCCTGTGGGACGGAGCTGCCATGAGCGGCCGTGCCATCACTCCCTTCAGCCACTGCTCCCCAATCAGCCTGGAAAGGATGCTGGCCGCTGAACTTCAACCGGGAGAACGCGCCATCGTGTTAACGGATGGTCTCTTTCCCGTCTCCGGCGAGATTGCGCCTCTGCCAGAGTACGTAGAATTACTGCGGCCACGGCACGGTCGCCTTTACGTGGATGATGCGCATGCTGCCGGTGTTCTGGGAGATCATGGGCGCGGTTCATTGGAATACTTTGCCATTGAAGAAGAGACCTGCCATGCCAGCGCTACCTTCAACAAGGCGCTGGGCGGTTTTGGTGGTTTGCTCTACGGTAAACGCAAGTGGCTGGAAAATATTGAAAAGAATTCACGCATCCTGGCCGGATCCAGCCCGCCGCCGCTGCCGGCAGCCGCTGCTTCTGCAGCCGCCCTGCAGGTATTAAGCTCACAACCGCAGTTGCTGGATGCTTTGCGCAGGAATGTGCATCAAATGCGGGTTGGTTTGTGCGGACTGGGCTGGCTGCTGCCAGAGAGCCCCTCGCCTATTCTGTGCCTGCCCGGTCGTGATGGGGTGAACCTGTTCACCCTGTGCGACCGCCTGTTTGCCCAGGGGATCGCCGTGGAATTTGTTAATTCGTATCCCAGCGCCCCTGCCGGGGGAGCTTTGCGCCTGGCGGTTTTCGCCACGCATACTCCGCAGCAGATCGAGCGTTTGTTATTGGCGCTGCGGGATTGTGTTCCCTAAACCCAATCTGGGTTCATCCAAAAAATTATTCCACTAAGTAAAAATAGTCTGCTGTCCGGCATTGTATTTACACAGATGTGAGATTTATAACTTCCCGGTAAATGAATTTGTGGCTTCTTTCGTGGGGCAAATTAATTTACTGCCTGTTAAAATAGAAAATTTTAAGGAAAAGCGGGTTAGAATTGGGAAGCAAATTATTCAGGCAGGACGTATTGGCGAAAGCACCGGCGAACATCCCCGGCTGGCAATTCGTCCTGAAGAGGTCCGTCCTGGCCACGAGCAGGGTGATAATAATTTGTGCGGCCGCGTGGCCGAAGTGACCTATTTGGGATCAGTGCTCCGCTGCAAGCTGGAGTTGGAGAATGTTTTGATTTCGATGGATATTTTTAATGAACGAGTTTTGCAGATTCCTGCGGTTGGGAGTCAGTTCGATTTTCATTTTCCAAAAGAGGCTTGTTGGGTATTATGGTAAATCCGGTTGCAGTATTTGATTTGGATTCCACCTTGATCGAGGGGGATTGTGAGCTGTTGTGGTGTGAATTTATGGGTCACAAAGGCATGGTGGACGCCAGCTTTCTAAAGACTGTCGAATTTTATTGTGTAGAATATGAAGAGGGCCGCCTGGATTATGTAGAGTTTGAGAAATTTATCCTTGGCCCACTCACTTCTCTGTCCAGCACAGCCGGGCAAGCCCTCGTGGATGAATTTCTGCTTGGCTTGCAGAAGCTCATCCGGCCGTATATGCTGCAGATTGTCGAGGAACACCGAACACACGGAGATGTTCTGCTGTTGGCGACGGCTTCGAATAGTATCCTAGCTCAACCGGTAGCCAGATTATTGGGAATCCCGAATCTGGTATGCACCTGGATGAAGATGGTAGACGGTGTTCCGACTGGAGAACTGGCCGGAGGGGCGCCTTTCCGTGAAGGTAAAGCCGATCAGGTGAAAGTATGGATCAGCGAAAACCCCGTGACTTTGGCAGAGAGTTGGGGGTACAGCGACTCTCATAATGATTTGCCGATTTTAAATCTGGTGGCTCATCCGGTGGCCGTCACCCCGGATAAGGTACTGCGTCATTATGCGCAGCAAAACGGCTGGCCGATCATTGAAAAACAGGCCGCTCCGTAATTAACTATGTTTTCAGGGTCAGGCTGCTCCAATAGCAAAACACAATTAATCCATTCGTAACCTCTCAAACGACTGACTGGCTTTGAAGTTTTATCTATGCCGTTCAGAGCATATATCGCCTGACAAATTCGGCCAACTAACCCCCATCTACGCACAAACAATTTCTGTGAGGTGAATTAGAATAAGGAAGAGATTTATTTTTTCCCCTCGCGGTGAAAGGATGATACATCGATGCGAGTAACTCCACTGAAAGATGGCAGCCTGTGGATCGAAGAACCCGAGAAAACTTCAGGGTTCGATATGGGGAATCGTGCCCTTTTTATCAAAACCAACGGCAGTGGGGACCTGAACCAGATTTTTTTTGTTCAGGGGGCTTTGGCAGGAAGTTGGCAGTTGAATCTCACGGCAGATGGCATTCACGTACACTTTCAAACCGCACGCGCCATTGGCAGACTCTGGCAGCTCCACTACCAGAATGAATCAGCTCAGATTTCTGTCACATTGTTTCTGGATGAAAAAACGCCAAGCGCTTTCGAGCGTATCGAAGTGAGTGCCGGTAATAATAAGAGCGTGAATTTGGAAGTGTCGGTAAAAGTGTATATCACGGCTCCTCCGGCGCCGAAAGGGAATTTCAAAGACCTGGTGGCGACTTTCCTTCCACGCATCCCCGCATATAGCGGATATTGGGGTTGGGGAATGGGTCGCTGGCTGCGCACTCCCTCTCCGCGCCATCTGCGCCAGACGGGTGAAGCCAGCCTGGAAGCCAGCGGTCGGGTCGCCTGGAAACTGGATTCCAGCCAGCCCTTCACGAAATGTTCGATCAAAAATAAAACGGCCAAATTGAACTACTCGCTGCAGATTTCAGCCGGGCAAAGCAAATGTCTGGATTTAGCGCTTGGCGACGCTAATTCTCTCAGCAAAGCTGGATTATTGGAACAAATTCCCGCTGCCTTGCAGAATGCCAACGATTATGCCGAATGGCTGGCGGGTCAAATCGACATTGAAGATCCGCTCTTGCATTCGTTATATGTAGCCGGACTGAATGCTTCGGTGTCAATGTTCAAGGAGTTCCCCGCTGGAGTTAAGGGATTGATGGCCGGACCGGACTATGCTTTTCCACCGCGTATTTATTTCCGCGATAGCTACTGGACGGCCCAGGCACTGATGTGCCCTGCTCCCCAACTGGTGCGCGCTCATTTGTTAAGCCTGGCAGCCGGTGTGCACGCGGACGGGCAGTGCCCCAGCGGTATCTTCGTGAAACACCTTTTGCAATTCTGGCACGCCCCTGCCAATTGTAATGCTGATTGGCTGCCCAATCACTTCGACTCGCCTGCGTTTTTTATCCTATTGCTCAACGATTATTTACAGGCGACGGGGGATTGGGAATTGCTGACTGCGGTTCCGCAGGCCATCAACCCGCGTCTGGGTGGACCTGAGCTAACGGTAGGGCAGTTTGCCCATGCCGCCATGGACTACCTCATCAGCCAGGATTGCGACGGCGACGGCCTGATCGAGAAACCTTATGCGGCCAATGACTGGGCGGATAATGTGCGCCGCTCGACCTGGGTGGCTTACGATCAGTCCCTCTACATAGCGGCACTCAAGGCTTACACCGGTCTGTGCCAGCACATTGAAGCAGGTGGGTCGCCTAAGTACTATCAAGGCATTGCAGGGATGGCGCTTGAAGCTATGCAGCGCGAACTTTGGGATGACGAACTGGGTTATCTGGTCAATTACCGGCGCCCCGGGTTTACCGAGAAGAACCTCTCAGTAGATACGCTGGTGGCCCTTTATTTCCATTTACTTAACGAGCCGCATACACGCAGCGTTATTCGGGCGGCAGATTTCTCGCTGCGAGCCAACAATAATCACTCGCAGCCGTACGGAAATTATGGATTACTGTGCGTTTTTCCACCTTATTCGAAGGCGGCTGATTTATTTGACAAATCTGCCCACCCGTACTGTTATCACAACGGCGCTGACTGGCCTTACTGGGACGGTATGGTCGCCAGTATTTTACTGGAGCGCCGGGATCCGGCCGGGTTGGCAGTTCTTTCCCGTTGGTGGGTATATGGATTGAAACAGGGATGGTTGACCCCTGTGGAATATTATTCACCTCCTTATCCTGTAGGCGGTATGTTACAGGGTTGGAGCAGCATGCCGGCAGCAACTCTGTTCCGCCAATTACCTGTCGTCAAGGAGTTACTTGATGAAAAAACCGCAAAATAAACTTGCTGCTGCGCCTGCCGGTGTTCATTGCATCGATCTCACTCCATGCGGTTGTGAATTCATAGGCGACCGCGGCGAGTATTTGAGAGTTTCAGTACTGGAAAATGATTTGATACGGGTGCGTATACAGCCGCAGGGGAAAATGCGCCTCGACCGCACCTGGCTGGTGCTCGACCGTGACGGGGAAATGCCTCGAGAAGGCCGCAGCCGGGAGGATCTTTCCCCGTTTTCGCTGCCGCCGTTTCAAATGCTGCAGCAAGAGGGTCAGATGACGGTAACCACGCGCGACCTTGCAGTCAATATTCGCCTGGGTGATTTTGCCTTGACCTGGGCCAGCGCGGACGGAACAGCCCTGGCGGCTGACACGGCTAATCGGCCTTACCTTTACGAAGCGGGCGGCAGCCAGATTGGCCATCGCATGCAGAATTTATCCGGAGAACATTATTACGGCTTTGGTGAAGTCTCTGGTGCGCTCAATAAAGCGAAACGGCACATTTTTTTCAAGAATAATAATCACCTTGGTTACAGCGCCAGAAACGGCAGCCCTCTATATAAGCATTTCCCTTTTTACATCACCTACCAGCCGCAGACTGGGCAGGCTTTTGGACTTTTTTACGATAATCTGGCGACGACCCTTTTCGATATGGGGAAGCCGGGTCAATCGCGCAGCTACCTGGCTGAAGAGGGCGATATTGATTATTACTTCATTTATGGGCCAACCATCCGCGAGGTGGTGGAAAAATTCTCGCGGCTTACCGGCCGTATGCTCCTGCCGCCGCGCTGGAGCCTGGGATATTTGGGTTCGACCATGAAGTACACAGAAGCTGCTGATGCGCAGCACCAGCTTGAGAGATTTGTGCAGGATTGCCGCAAATACCAGATCCCCTGCGATTTGTTTCACCTTTCTTCGGGTTACACGTTAGGGGAGGACGGCAAACGCTACGTCTTTACCTGGAACCGCCGGCGTGTGCCTGAGCCGAAGGCGATGGTGGAAAATTTCCATGCCAGCGGCATCCTTCTTGCAGCCAACATCAAACCGGCGCTGCTGACCACGCATCCACGTTTCGAAGAAGTCAAAGCACTGGGCGGTTTCGTCAAGGCCGCGGATAAAGAAGAACCGCAGCTGCTGCAATTCTGGGGCGGCACTGCGGCAGCGCTCGATTTTTCCAACCCGGCTGCGATTGCCTGGTGGAAAGGCAATGTGAAGGAGCAGCTTCTCGATCTGGGCATCGACAGCACCTGGAACGACAACAACGAATTTGAAATCGGCATGGATGCGGCTCGCTGCGATGGATTTGGCAGCTCTCTGCCGATTAGCCTGGCGCGTCCGCTGCAAACACTGTGGATGATGCGTGCCTCTTATGAAGCTCAACTTGAAGCCAAACCGGACGAACGCCCATTTCTGATCTCGCGCGCAGGCTGCCCGGGCATGCAGCGTTACGTGCAAACCTGGTCAGGAGATAATGTAACTTCCTGGGAAACGCTGAAATACAACATTCCGATGGGTCTGGGGCTGGGCCTTTCGGGCATGGCGAATACCGGCCACGACGTGGGCGGTTTTACCGGTTTGCGGCCGTCCCCAGAGTTGTTTTTACGGTGGGTGCAGAACGGTATTTTCCACCCACGGTTCACCATCCATTCCTGGAAAATCAATGGGGGCGCCAACGAGCCCTGGATGTATCCGCAGATACTCCCCTATGTCCGCGAGGCGATTCAGTTCCGCTACCGGCTGATTCCTTACCTGTATAATCTAATGGTCGAATCCGCGGCCACAGGGCATCCCATTATCCGGCCGTTCGTCTATGAATTCCCTGATGACCCGCACAGCATCGATGAATCTTTTGATTTTATGCTCGGGCCCTCACTTTTGGTCGCTTCTGTGCTGGCGCCTCTTGTACGCAGACGTAAAATCTACCTGCCGGCCGGTCAGAATTGGTATGATTTCTACTCCCAAAAGCACCTGACGGGTGGAGCGACATATATGGTCGCGGCTCCTCTGCAGCATAGTCCGTTGTTCGTTCGCGAGGGGAGCATGATCCCGATGGGTGAAGTCGTGCACCCGTTGTTCCATAAACAAGATGACTTGCGCCAGATTCTGATCTTCCCCCATTTTGCTGAAGGGGATTCCACCTTGATTCTGAATGAGGACGATGGTCACAGCCTGGCGAATCGCCGCGGCGAGTGCACCCGGCTTCAATTCACTTTGGGCAGCAGAAGCGATCAGTTGACTCTCGATGTGGAGATTGAACAATCAGGGTACGCGTTGTCCTACCGGGAGATTGAATTTATTCTGCCTGCCGGAGAAAAACGCCCCCTGTCATTATCCGGCGTTCATCGTGTCTGGCAGGACGAACAATCGCGTTGTCATTATCTATGGCCGATACCAGAAATGAAAAGGTGAAGAAATGGCTGACCCTACCCGTTATCTAGTCAGCGACCCGGTATCAGGCCCGGTTGCCCGGGAACTTTTCGCGAGCACCGCAAGCCTGCCGCTGGTCTGCCCGCATGGGCACGTCGATCCGCTCTTATTTTCCGACCCGAATTATCACTTTACTGATCCTGTTAAGCTGATGATCCAGCCGGATCATTATGTACTGCGAATTTTGCACTCTCAGGGTGTGCCGTACCAAAAGCTGGGCATTCCGGTGAAGGGTGAAGCGCCGGTAGAGGAAGATCCGCGCAAGATATGGCAAATTTTTGCCGATCATTTTTATTGTTACGCGGCAACACCGACCGGGTTGTGGATCAAAGATGAAATGGCTGACGTATTTGGTATCGAAGAAAAATTGACCGGCAAGAATGCTCAAGCCATTTATACTGCGGTACAAAATCAATTAAACGCATCAGATTTCACGCCGCGCAAGCTGTACGAACGTTTCAATATTGCCGTATTGTGCACGACCGATGCGGCCAGCGACAGCTTACAGCAACATCAAAAAATTGCCTCTTCTGCCTGGACTGGACACATCCTGCCGACTTTTCGCTCGGATACAATTGTGCATATCGAAAGGCCAATCTGGGTGGAAGAAATCGCAGCACTGGGGAACGCGGCATCCACACCGGTTGAACATTTTAACGGCTACTTGCAGGCCATCGAATCTCGCCGTGGATATTTCAAGCACATGGGTGCGACTGCCACAGACCTGGCCGTGGTCAGCGCTGAGACGGCAGTGATTTCCGCCGCTGAAATGGAAGCTCTGTATCAAAAAGGCTTGCAGCGGCGCATTACTGACGAGGAGTCTGCCCGTTTTATTTCTGGGATGGTGGTCGAGCTGGCACGCATGAGCACGGAAGATGGGTTGGTCATGCAGCTTCACGTGGGCAGCTACCGCAATCATGACACAAGTCTGTTTGAAAACGCCGGACCTGACCTGGGCGCAGATTTTCCGGTACCGCTGACGTTTACCCGTCCCTTACAGCCGCTGCTCAACCGTTTTGGTAATCATCCGAATTTTCACCTGATTCTGTTCACTCTGGATGAAACCACTTATGCCCGTGAACTGGCTCCTCTGGCCAGCTACTATCCTTCGGTCAAACTAGGGCCTCCCTGGTGGTTCCATGACAACCTCAACGGCATGCAGCGATTTTTTGAGCAGGCCATCGACAGCGGTGGATTGTATAATACGGTTGGGTTCAATGACGATACGCGTGCCTTTCTCTCCATCCCGGCGCGGCATGATGTGTGGCGTAGGGCCAGCGCAAACTGGCTGGCAGGCTTGCTAGTGCGCCACATTGTGGATGAAACCAGCGCCTACGAGATGATGAAAGCACTGGCCTGCGGATTGGCGCTCAAAGCCTATCAGTTGGAGCAGTACGCTCCGTCAGAAGGGAGGATGGCATGAAGGTAGAGGAACTGCGGCATGATTACGATTTTTCCGGTCAAACGGCGGTGATCACCGGCGGGGGCGGGGTATTGGGCGGTGAGATGGCGGTGACGCTGGCCTGGTTCGGGGCGAACGTGGCGATTCTTGACCGCTGTGAGATCCTCTCAGAAAAAATAACCGTGCGCCTGCAGGGTGCGCCGGGCAAGGTGATTTTGTTTCATGCGGATGTCCTCGACAGGCAGGCGCTGCAAACCTCAGCGGGTGCTGTGGCGGATACTTTCGGACCTGCGGATATTCTCATCAATGCTGCTGGAGGGAATGCCTCGGCTGCGACCACGACGGACGCAGTCAAGTTTTTCGACCTGCCCAGCGAAGCATTGGGGTTTGTCTTTGATCTCAACCTGCTGGGGACGATTCTGCCCAGCCAGATTTTTGGCAGGGTCATGGCGGAACGAAAAAAAGGGGTTATTCTGAATATTTCTTCGATGAATGCCTTCCGTCCTCTGACGCGCATCCCTGCTTACTCGGCGGCTAAAGCCGGGGTGAGCAATTTTACCAAGTGGTTGGCGGTGCACATGGCGCAGGAGTATTCTCCCCATATCCGCGTCAACGCCATCGCTCCCGGATTCTTGCTCGGCGAACAAAACCGCTTCTTATTGACGGATGAAAAGACCGGTGAATTAACCTCGCGCGGACACAGCATTCTCAACCACACTCCGATGAATCGCTTCGGCAGCCCCGAAGATTTGATCGGGGCGGTACTGTGGCTGCTTTCCCCTGCGGCAGCTTTCGTGACCGGCATCGTAGTGCCTATTGACGGCGGATTTTCCGCTTTCAGCGGCGTCTAAAAAGGAGAACGAAAATGGCCGATCTGTTATCTGATGACCAGGTGAAGCAAAAAATTACCCAGGGGTTGGTTGGTCTGCCTTTGCACGGTAAACGCGTACTCGTGATTATTCCAGACCTCACCCGCACCATGCCGATGCCGCTGTTCTTCCGCACCATCGTGGCCGCGCTGCACGGACGTGCAAGCCAGGTGGATTTTCTGGTGGCGTTGGGAACGCATCCTCCGCTCAGCGAAGCGGAGTTGCTTTCACTGGTGGGGTTGACTGCCGCGGAAAAGGCTGAGCAGTACCCGCAGGTTGGCCTTTTCAATCATACCTGGCAGGATCCGCAGATGCTCGTTCAGGTGGGGGAGATCAGCGCGGAGCAGGTCGAACAGATTAGCTGCGGCATGATGCATCAAAGTGTGCCGGTGCGCCTCAACCGCCTCATTCTCGAATATGATCATTTATTGGTATGCGGACCGGTCTTCCCGCACGAGGTGGCGGGTTTTTCTGGAGGTAATAAATATTTCTTCCCTGGTATCGCCGGGCAGGATATCATCGACTTGAGCCACTGGATGGGGGCGCTGCTGACCTCGTACGAAATCATCGGCACGAAGAACACTCCGGTACGGCAGCTCATTGACCTGGCTGCCTCATCAATTCCAAGACCGCGGTCGGCGCTGTGCTGCGTGGTCACCCCTGAAGGCACAGTTGGGGTTTTCTGCGGATCGCCTGAAGAAGCCTGGTCGCAAGCAGCCGACCTATCTGTGCGGGTACATATCCGTTGGATGGATCACCCTTACCAGACCGTGCTCTCGGTGATGCCTGCTATGTATACCGAAATTTGGACGGGCGCTAAAGGCATGTACAAGATGGAACCGGTGGTGGCAGACGGCGGGGAAGTGATTATCTACGCCCCGCACATTCATGAATTCAGCCGGGTGCACGGTGCGTATATCCGTGAGATTGGTTATCATGTGCGAGATTATTTCGTGAAACAACCCGGCAAATTCGACCACATCCCGGCAGGAGTGCGAGCGCATTCAACTCATCTGCGTGGGTTGGGAGAGTACGACCCTGTCACTGGCCTGGAGCGAGCTCGTATCCGGGTTACATTAAGCACAGGTATCTCCGAGGCGGACTGCCGGGTGGTCAACCTGGGATTCCGCAATCCTGCTTCGATCGATGTTGCCGAGTGGCAGCGCCGCCAGGATGAAACGCAGTTGGTTGTCCCCCGCGCCGGCGAGTATCTTTACCGGCTCAAACCCAGGGAGTAGGAATGTTTCTAATCGTGATGGGTGTTTCCGGCTGCGGCAAATCCACAATCGGGAAATTATTGGCCGAGCGGCTTGACTGGCCCTTTTATGACGGGGACGATTTTCACCCGGCTGCGAATGTAGCCAAGATGAGCCAGGGCATTCCCCTGGACGATTCCGACCGCGCCGGCTGGCTGGCGGTATTGGCAGACCTGATCCGCGCTTCATTGGAGCACAATGAATCGGGGGTGGTGGCCTGTTCGGCACTCAAACAGCAATACCGCGAGCAATTGTGTGTGGACGCGGCCAGGGTCAAATTTGTCTATCTCAAGGGCAGCTACGAACTGATCAAGGCACGGATGCTGGCACGCCCGAGCCATTACATGAAGCCGGGCATGCTCGACAGCCAGTTTGCCGATCTCGAAGAGCCGGACGACGCCATCACGGTTTCGATTGACACCTCGCCAGAGGAGGTTGTTCTTGAGGTGCTGAAGCAGGTGGACAGACAAAACCGTGCACATGAAAAGTGAAGGATGGTCGGGGATGCGTAGGTTTGGTTTTGTGATTTTGGCAATTCTCTCATTGGGTTTTGTTGGATTTATCCTCTTCTCTGCTGATTCAGGTACGATGCCAAAGCTGATAGCCAACTTGTATGCTTTTCCAAACGGGGATAAGGTGGGGCATTTCTTTCTGATGGGCTTGCTGTCTTTTATGCTGGGGCTGGCTCTGCCAAGGGATATGAAGCTGAGCGGTTGGCTGATTCTGGCCGGGTTCCTTGCTATTGAAGAATTCTCGCAGCGCTTCTTTCAACACCGCACCTCGGATTGGTTCGATCTGGCCAGCAGCCTGGCCCGGGTCACCGTTTTTAGCGCACTCAACTGGCGGCTGACGGCTCCCAAAGGCAAATCCCTTCAGGACTGATTCGTTTTTTTACAGTAAATTTAGATATTGACTTCCGGGGGTCTGCACCTCTGGTAAAATCAATCCATTCGCTTTGGTAAGAATACGACCCTGGTAATTTCATTCTGATCTATGGAAGTTATGTATGTCTGAACAGCCAACCATTGAACAACGCAACCTCAACCGCGGTTACCTTTTTGCTTTTCTGGCTGCTGCGATTCTTTCTACAACCGGTATCCTCATCCGCTACTTGACCCAGACCTATGCCCTACCGGCACTGATTCTGGCTTTCTGGCGCGATATATTTGTGGTCGTTCCGTTAGGCCTGATCTTGTCGATCTTCGTGCCGCGTTTATTGAAGTTGCCTATGCGGCATTTGCCGCTGATGATCGTCTACGGTCTGGTGCTGTCGCTCTTCAATGCCAACTGGACTCTCTCAGTCGCGATCAATGGCGCAGCTGTTGGGACAGTGTTGTGCTACAGTTCGGCGGCTTTCACGGCACTGCTGGGTTGGTGGTTCCTCAAAGAAAAATTGGGTTGGGGAAAAATAGTGGCTGTGCTGCTCAGTCTGTTGGGCTGTTTGTTGGTCTCTGGAGCGCTGTACGCTTCAGCCTGGTCGGCGAACTTTCTGGGTATTTTTACGGGAGTTGCCACCGGTCTGTGTTATGCCGTTTACAGCCTGATGGGGCGTTCTTTCTCACAGAAAGGCCTCAATAACTGGACGATGCAGCTTTACACGTTTGCGTTTGCTGCTGTTTTCTTGTTAGCCTATAACTTGTTGGCGGGCAGCGTTTTACCCGGTGCGGCACAAACTCCCGCGCAGATGATCTGGTCAGCGTTGGATTTCAAAGGCTGGGCGATCCTGTTTTTGCTTGCCGCTGGTCCGACCTTGCTCGGTTTCGGTACATACAACCTCAGTCTCACCTATTTGCCCTCCAGCGTGGCTAATCTGATTGTCACTCTCGAGCCGGTTTTTACGACCATCACGGCCTATTTCGTCTTTGGTGAAGTTCTGACGCCGATCCAGCTCATTGGTGGGCTCATGATCGTTGGCGGCGTGGTGGTGATCCGCGTGACTGAAGGGCTGAGAACCAAGCGCTGATTTTTTACTTTTTTCGCGACCCTGGGTGGATTAAGCTCTTACGTTGTAATTCCCCTGGACGATCCATTTATAAGTCGTCAATTCAGCAAGTCCCATCGGGCCGCGCGCATGCAGTCTCTGCGTGGAGACGGCAATCTCAGCACCCAGGCCAAATTGGGCGCCGTCGGTAAAGCGGGTGGATGCGTTAACGTATACTGCTGCCGAATCCACCTGTTCTACAAAAGTGGCGGCGTTTTCGCTGTTCTCGGTGAGAATGCCGTCAGAGTGGGCGGTGGAATGGAGCGCGATGTGCTCGATGGCTTCCTCCAGCCCGGCGACCACTTTCAGACCCAGCACCAGAGAGAGCCATTCGGTGTCGAAATCCTCTGAGCCGGCAGGGCTGACCGAATTGTTGAAATGCTCCCCGAGGAGAGCGAATGCACGGTCATCGGCACGAAAGCTGACTCCATCCGCAGCCAGGCGCTTGACCAGACGCGGTAGAAACTCACCCGCCACGGATTGGTGAATCAGGACAGTATCCAGCGCGTTGCACACAGACGGCCGCTGAATTTTGGCGTTGCGGATGACCTCAATGGAGCACTCCAGGTTGGCGCTTGCGTCCACGAACAGGTGGCAAATACCCATGCCGCCGGTGATGACCGGAATCCGGCTGTTCTGCTTGCAAAAATCATGCAGTCCAGCGCCGCCGCGCGGTATGACCATATCCACATACCGGTCCATCTGCAGCAATTCCAGCACCAGCGTCCGATTGGGGTCACTGATGAGTTGCACGCAATCTACCGGGAGAGCCGACCTCTGCAATCCGTGCTGAATGGCGGCTGCCAGGGCACGGTTGGAGTGGATAGTCTCGCTGCCGCCGCGCAGGATCACGCAGTTTCCCGATTTCAAGGCCAGGCCGGCCACATCCACGGTGACATTGGGACGGGCTTCGTAAATCACGGCCAGCACTCCCAGCGGAACACGTTTTTTACATAGATTGAGTCCGTTGGGTAGGATTTTTTCTTCCAAAATCTCCCCAACCGGGTCGGACAATTCGGTGACTCGTTTCAGGTCGGTAATGATATTTTCCAGGCGTTTTTCATCGAGCAGCAAGCGGTCAAGCATGGCTTCGCTGAGTCCGCTTGTGCGGGCGGCAGAAATATCTGCGGCATTGGCCGCGAGGATTGGTTGACGTTCTGCCCACAACTGGTCAGCGATAGCCAGCAGGGCAGCGTTTTTCTGATCGGTGGGTACGTGCGCCAAGCGGTTGGCAGCGGCGCGAGCCTGCCGGCAGATCGATTCGATTGAGATGGACTGGTCCATGAATTTTCGCTTTCTACAACAACGCCATATGGTCGCGGTGAATGACTTCGTCGCCAAATGTGTACCCCAGCAAGGTTTCGATTTCGGCGGATTGGCGGCGGCATAACTGGTGCAAGTCAGCGGCAGCATAATTGCTGAGACCAATTGCAACGGCTTTCTTCTCTTCAGAAATCACCCGTACGGCATCGCCCCGTTCGAATGCACCGTTGACCCTGATCACACCTGCCGGAAGCAGTGAGCCGCCCCGCTCCAGGGCTGAGACGGCTCCGGCATCGATGATAATCTCGGCTTTGGAGTGGCTGCCTGAAAGCAGACGGCGTTTGCGTCCTTCCAGTTTATTGACGGAAGGAGTGAAATGAGTGCCCAGAGCTTCGCCGTGAGCCAGGCGCAAAAGAATGTTCTCGCTTGCACCGTTGGCAATGAGCACTTCCGCTCCGCTATGGCGGGCCAGGTCGGCTGCCTGCAATTTGGTCACCATGCCGCCAGTTCCCAGCCCGGTGGAAGTGCCGCCTACGCTTTGCCATAATTCGGCGGAGATGGCACCGGGGTCGATTTCGGTGATCATTTGCGCCGCAGCATCGGTGCGCGGATCAGTGGTGTACAGCCCATCTTGATCGGTGAGCAGCACCAGCATATCAGCCTCTACCAGGCTGGCAACCTGCGCGGAAAGGGCATCGTTATCGCCAAAGCGGATTTCGTCCGTGGCTACCGTATCGTTTTCATTGATAATCGGGATGATGGCCTGATCGAGTAAGGCTTCGATGGTATCTCGGGCATTCAAAAATCCATGCCGGTCAGCCAGGTCAGCACGGGTGAGCAGCACCTGGGCGACATGCACTCCGTAGATGGCAAAATATTGCTCGTATATCGCCATCAGACGCGGCTGCCCCACCGCGGCCAGCATCTGCTTGGCAGGGAGCTGCTCGGGCAGAGTTGGAAAGCCCAGAGTTTCACGTCCGGCGGCGATCGCGCCAGAGGATACAAGCGCGACCTGGATTCCTTCGTGCTGTAAAGCAGCTAATTGGCGCGCCAGGTCCACCAAACGCGGCGCTGAAAGAGTCTTGTTTCCTCCGGTAAGGGTGGAGGTACCAATTTTGATTACAATTCTTTGAGTAACTTTCATCTCGAACACGCTTTCAAAGTGATTCCAACGATTTTAGCATAGAATAGAAGAATAAATTTAGAATGAAGGAACAATACCATGAAAACAATCGGTCTGATCGGCGGTATGAGTTGGGAATCTTCTCTGGAATACTACCGGATTATCAACGAAGAAGTATATAACCGTTTGGGTGGGGTGCATTCGGCGAAGTGCCTGATGCTCTCTGTGGATTTTGCTGAGATTGAGGAGCAGCAGCGCCTGCGGCAGTGGGCACACGCCACCCGATCGATGGTCGAAGCAGCCCAGGCGCTCGAACGCGGCGGTGCCGACTTTGTGGTGATCTGCACCAACACAATGCACAAGATGGCAGATGAGGTTCAGCGCGGCATTCACATTCCGCTGCTGCACATTGCCGATGCGGCTGCAGTTGAGATTCAAAAGCAGAAGCTGCACAGGGTTGGGCTGCTGGGTACAAGTTTCACCATGGAAGAACCATTTTACAAAGATCGGCTGGTCGAGAAATTTGGTCTGGAGGTGCTAATCCCCGCCTCCGCGGATCGCGAGATTGTACACCGCGTCATTTATGATGAGCTGGTAATCGGGAAGGTCAACCCGGAATCGAAAGCGGAATATCTGCGCATCATCTCAGACTTGCATGCGCAAGGGGCTGAGGGGATCATTCTGGGCTGCACCGAGATTGGCCTATTGGTTCAGCAAGCGGATTGCAGCCTGCCGCTTTTTGATACTACGCTGCTGCATGCCCTGGCGGCTGTTGATTTTGCGCTAGCATAAGAGGCGAATCCATAAAGGTTTCGGGGCAAAGGCGTTATTTCCTCTTTCGAAGCCCATTCTGAACAGAGTTCGCTTAATAGCGGGATTGAGATCAACCAGACTAATTTTGAATTCCGGCTTCTTTTAACTGTTCCAGCACCCAAGCGTGGTTCTCCCATAAAGCACAGCCGCCCTGTGATTCTTTCATCTTGCCCGCATTCTCTCGGATGATGCGCAAAAAGTCCGAACCGAGTGCCTGCTTCAGGCTCATCTTTGTCAAATCTACGTCGGAAAACGGCGCAAACGGACAGGGTTCAAGATGGCCGGAGGGATTGATATGGATGAATCCTCTCCCGCCTGCCAGACAGCCGCCGTATTCTTCTTCATCCCCTGGCAGGTTAATGAACAGCCCGGGAAGCTGCTTTCGCAATGAGTTGATCCACCGCGCCTCACAGTGCTTCTGTTCCGCCGTCAGGGTGAGCGGCTCAGTGCCTGGTTGAACGGGTACATAATCGACAAATAAAGAAACCTGGCTGCCGCTCTGGCTGAGAGCCTTCTGGAATGCGCTTGAGGTAATTAAATCGAAATTCTGCCGGGTCAGGGTGAGGGAAGTCCCAAAAAGGATACCTGCTTTGCGCAGCAGACGCATTTTCTCTTTGACCTGCTCGTAGACACCACTGCCGCGACGCAGGTCTGTCTCTGCCTGCTGACCTTCCAGGCTGAGAATCGGGACAAGGTTGCGCAATTTTTTAAAACGCGCGAGGCTCGCTTGATTAATCAGCAAACCATTCGTGATCACGGGGAAAAGAATATGTGGATAAAGTTTCGCCAGTTCAAAAAAGACGGGACGCAGCAGCGGTTCTCCGCCAGCGATCATAATGATAGAGACACCCAATTCGCTGGCCTCATACACTACTTCGAGCAGGTGGGCATCGGTCATTTCAGTCTCAGGTGCGGTGTGGATGGCATGAGCGTAGCAGCCGGCACATTGTAAATTGCAGCGGTTGGTGATGCTGATGATCGCCAGCGGGGGAACCTGCAGTCCGTCCTTCACCCAGCGGGTACGGATGGCTGCCGAGCGGCGCTGATCGAATGCTGTCTTCAGCAGAAAGGCGCTCGCAGCCGGGCTGACCCTGGTGCGTAGGACGGTTGACCGGAAGAAGCGCTTCAGGTTGGTATCGAACTGGACGACATAATTATCTTCTGTCATGTATATTTGCTCACTCTTAGAATTCAAACCACATAGATTTACGCGAAAGAGCCGAAGAAGTTGCACAGGCGTTTAAAGTATTCACCAATGGAATAAAAAAAGGGAAGCATAGTGGATTCCCTTCTGATACCAGCTAGGTGAGCGGGTATTTTCGATTAATCGGTTACCATGACAGCTTTGCGTTTACCCAGCGAGAGCGAAAACAATCCAAAGAGTAGTAGATAGAAAACGACCAGGCATACCGGGATGGTTTCGAGCGAGACGTGCTGCGCCAGGACTCCGATCAGGGTTGGAATGGTGGCTGCCCCCAGGCCAGCCCCAGCCATTTGCATGCCGATGGTGTTGGCGGCAAAGCGCGGACCGACGCGGTTGCGGGTATCCGAGGTCAGGCCGGGGAAAATTGGCGCGATAGCAAAACCAGTGACCGCCACACCGATAATGCTGACGGTATTTGAAATGTTCGCCAGCAGAAGCAGCACGCCGGCAATCGCACCCGCCATGGAGATGCGCAAAAGGGTGGTGAGTTTGATGCGTTTGGTATAGACACCTGCCAGGACGCGGCCAATGGTGAAGGTGACCCAATAGCTGCTGACCAGATAACCGGCAATTTTAGGCAGGACGTGCCGCGATTCAGTGAGCAGCGTGTATACCCAGGTACCCAGCGAAGCCTCGCAGCCGGTATAAATGAAAAAGAGCAATAGGCTCACCCAGACCATCGGCTGGCGCAGTGTATCCAGCATGGAAGTTTTGTAATCGGTGAGTTGTTTCGGAGCTTCCACTCCGGCGGCTGCCGGGACAGGCTTCCACATTTTCAGGCTAAAAAGGAAGGAAAAAGCCAGGGTAAGTTGAGCAACTCCGACAACCAGGTAGCCGATGCGCCAACTATTGAGCAGGCTCAAACCGGTCGTCATGATGATCGGTCCCAGGGTGACCCCGATGCCGTAGCAAGCGTGCATCCACTGCATCAGGCTCTCTTTAAAGTTGGAAGCTACATAGGTGTTCAAACCGGAGTCGATGGCTCCGGCTCCCAGCCCGGCCACCACTCCCAGCGCCACCATGATTCCCCAGATTGGGGCCAGTGTGTAACCGATGAGGCCCAGTCCGGTCAAAGCACAACTGGCAGCCAGCACGCCGCCGACGCCCATGCGGGAGATGATCTTGCCGCTAAAGAAGCTCGAGGTCATATACCCCGCTGTACCGGCAAAAAGGAGCATGCCCAGCGAATCCAGGGGAATTCCAAAAGAAGTGTGGATGGAAGGCCAGGCTACTCCCAACAAGCCGTCGGGCAGACCGAGAGAAATAAATGCCAGAAAAACCAGCAGGATCAGGCCGATTTTTGGGGTTTGTTTTTTTACGGCTGCAATTGTCATATTGAACTCGAAGAGGATCAGGATAGCGGGGCGAAGAGGTTTCGTCAAATTCGGATGTTCGCTAAGTATAACCGAAGGTATGAAAATCTGATATTGGTAACCCTGAGGTAGTCTTCCCGGTAAACTGGCATGTTGCCCTGATTTTAAGGTCTGCGAGCGTATAATTAACCCCATGCCCACTGCCGCCACAATTCTCAAAGATACATTCGGCTATGATGATTTTCGCCCCATGCAGCGTGAAGTGATCGAGAATGTGCTGGCGCAGCGTGATACCCTGGCAATCATGCCGACCGGTGGGGGTAAATCGTTGTGCTATCAAGTGCCGGCACTGCTCATGGATGGATTGACCATTGTCGTCAGCCCGCTGATTTCGCTGATGAAAGATCAAGTGGAACAATTACATGCTGCAGGGGTTCCGGCCTTATTCTTGAACAGTACCCTGAGCCAGGAAGTCTACCGCAGCAATATGGAGTACGTGCGCCGCGGCGAGGTGAAGCTGCTGTATCTGGCCCCTGAGACTCTGCTGACCCCCCGCATTTATTCCCTGCTCGACTCAGCCCCGGTTTCTCTGTTCACCATTGATGAGGCGCACTGCATCTCAGAGTGGGGTCATGATTTTCGCCCGGAATACCGCCAACTGGTGGAAGTGCGTGAGCGCTACCCCAAAGCAGTGTGCATGGCGCTGACCGCGACGGCGACCGTACGGGTGCGCGAAGATATCCAGACCACGCTGAAGTTCACCCGTGCCAACGAATTTGTGGCCAGCTTCAACCGTGAAAATCTATATATCGAGGTGGCTGAAAAAACCGATTCGCTGCGGCAGACGCTCAAGTATCTGAGCCGTTTCAAAGATCAATCGGGAATCATCTATTGCTTTTCACGCCGCCAGGTGGACGAGTTATCTGCGGATTTGGCTAAGCACGGCTTCTCGGTGCGTCCCTATCATGCCGGGCTGACGGAAGCGGAACGCAAGCGTAACCAGGAAGATTTCATCCGTGATGACGTGCAGATCATCGTGGCAACGATCGCTTTCGGCATGGGCATCAACAAGCCCAACGTTCGTTTCATCATCCACTATGACCTGCCTAAAAGTATCGAAGAATACTATCAGGAAATTGGCCGCGCTGGCCGCGACGGACTGCCCGCGTCCTGTCTGCTGCTATTCAGTGCCGGGGATATCGCCAAGCAGCGCTACTTCATTGATCAAAAAGAGGGACAGGAGCGCAAAGTAGCTGAGCAGCATTTGCAGACGATGGCGGCGTATGCCGAAAACGCCTCGGTCTGCCGGCGCAAACCGCTGCTGACTTATTTTGGCGAGAGCTATACCGAAGTCAATTGCAATAACTGCGATCACTGCCGTAAGCGGGGAGAGGTGATCACAGTGCGCAAAGCAGCAGCCAGACCAAAACAAGCTCTGCACGCTGACCTGACCATCCCGGCACAGAAGTTTCTCTCCTGCGTTAAACGGGCCGGTGAAAACCACGGCAGCGAATACATTATCGATATTTTGGTGGGAGTACGCTCCGAGCGTGTGCTCAAGAACCACCTCGAAAGCCTTTCGACCTTTGGCATTGGTTCCGGTTGGTCCCGCGAGGCCTGGCAGTCATTGGAGCAGGGTTTGGTGGATTCAGGATACCTCAAGGAGTATGGAAAATTTCAGTTTGCCACCCTCAGCCTGACGGAAAAGGCTTTGGAGGCGCTCTACAAGCGTACTCCCATCAAACTGACCCCTGAGCCTTCTGCTCCTGTATCCCAAAAGGCGCAACCTCAAGCAGCCGTCGAACCCGATTATAATCATGCCCTTTTTGCGCTGCTCAGGCAGAAGCGTAAAGAGTTAGCCGATAAAGGTGGGGTGCCGCCTTACGTGATTTTCCCGGACCGTACTCTCATCGAGATGTCGCATTATTATCCGCAGCGGCTTGAAAGTCTGCGTAAAATAAGCGGTGTGGGGCAGATCAAACTGGAACATTTCGGCACGGACTTTTTGCAGGTCATCCAGGAGTATGCAAGCAAGCATCACCTGAAAGAGATTAAAAAAAGTTCCAAGAATACAACTCTCAACACAGCAAAATGATTCAGAGGTTGTGAAACTCAGGATGACAATGTTGCCAGCAAGGCTGGCAGCTCGGAGAAGCGCTTGAGTTCATAAAAACCGCGCGCATCCGCGGGCGGAGTCTCGGCCTGCTCGTGCAGCCAGACGATCTCAAAGGGGATGAAGACCCCGCTGCCGCCCAGCGCCAGCACGGGCAGTACATCGGAACGCAGCGAATTTCCTACCATCATAAAGCGATCCGGGGATATTGAATAACGCCGCAGCACCCGTGCATAACTGGCCTGATCTTTGCGGCTGATGATCTCGACCTCGCTGAAATATTCAGCCAGCCCGGAATGGGACAGCTTGCGCTCCTGGTCGAGCAGGTCACCTTTGGTCAGCAGCATCAGCCGGTAACCGGCTGCCAAAAGCGGGAGGGTCTCTCTGACACCATCCAGCAGCTCGACCGGTGAGTTCAACAAACCGCGGGCCAGTTCGATGATGTGCTGGATCTCCGCGCCGCTGATCTTTCCGCCGGTCAGCTCGACGGCTGTCTCGATAAGCGAGAGAGTGTAAGCCTTGATACCGAAGCCAAAGAGCTCCAGATTGCGCCCCTCGGTCGCATCCAGTGTATCCACGATGGTCTGTTCGGAGGCAGCGTCGCCCAACAAGCGCACAAATTCATCGCGCGACTTGCGGTAGAGTGTTTCGTTGTGCCAGAGGGTGTCGTCGGCGTCCAGGGCGATCAGATTAAATGCGGGCATGCACAGAAGAGCCTTTCGTGGGAAGTCAGGTGGGATTAATTATAGGGTAAACCTTCGACCAATCGTATTCAAGTTTCGATCCTATAGGCCACCAAACTTTGCTAAAAATCTCAGTGGATTCGCAGTGCAGTCTCTGCGATGATGATAAGCCAGATAATGTATGTTACCACCAAGAATCTATTCGGCCAGCCCTGCAGGACGTGCGGGCCATCCACTTCAACCGAAGAGCTTTTAACCAAAGAAGGATGAACGATCCCGGAGATGATGATGGAAGCAAAATAGGCGACCACCCCGATCCAGGTCAAAACCGTGCCAAATATTAATAAAGGTTGACTCGTTGACCATAAAGGTTTATGGAGCAAGCTATGAACTGCCAGGGTGGCAGCAATCGGGAAAGTGAGAATGACGATTGATCCGCAGATCGTGTGAATGGTATTTACCGGATTGGGGCTGTTCTCGGTAATGGGGTTGGTCTTAAATATTCCGGCACCAACCAGGGCGATCACGATCAAAACGAACCACCAACGGCTGATTGTCCCGCTGATCGGCTGCAAGTAAGGCCAAATCGAGATCAGCATGGCAAGAACGGCTGCGCTCCAACAAAAGAAAGCCAATCGCATCATCCAACCGAAACGCCCGATTTCATATTCGCTGATCATACGCCAGGATGGATCGAGTTCCCGCTTCAGGAAATGAAGCAGGAAAAGAATGGTCAGGAAAACAGCAGAAAAAATAATCGATGCATATTCAGCTCCCATACTCAATTCACCCTTTCCAAGAAACTAATTCCTGATTTACACGTTGGCAAAAAATAATGCTTAATTTTACTCAACTGACGAAGAATTTTTAAAATATTATCAACATTGTATCATTTTCAGCCATATGATTTATCTTCATTTGGTTGATTAGTTCTTTATGAAATACAAGATCGGCGTCAATCAATTCAAATACTTTGCAGATCAAAATCATGTAATTTGAGAGGTTTTGATTAATTGACGTGAATGCGGATTATATCGAGTAAAGGAAGAGGGTCAATTGTAGAACGGTTCAGTCAATGGTACCTCGGATTATTTTTCTATTGTGTAGTGGCTCTAATTTATTAAAAAGTCTTTACTCGTGATATCTCATCTCGCCGGCTTCGAGGCGGGCGGTGAGACGGTTCTCGTACGGCGGCAGCGGACAGGTGGCGTAGGGAGTATAGGCACACGGCCAGTTTAAGGCCAGATTGAAATCCAGGGTCAGCGTGTTGCCAGTGGGTTTGGCAACGGTGAGAAAGCGCCCGCCCGAATAGGTGAGGTCATCGCGGGTCTTGTCGGTGAAGTTGAACATGAGTTCATCCTCGTCTTCTTCGGCAATCAAGCGGCACTGCTGACCGTCCCAGGGAAAGCGCGCCTCGCCAATGTAGGTCGTCTGTCTCTCCGTGCCAATTACGTTCAAGGTTTTCTTCACCTTCGGCGGATCGAAGCGCACTAGTTGCGCCTGAATGCAATACTCCGTCCGCACGGGGAAGTAGTGAAAGCCAGTGAAAGTTTTGAGCGCTGTGGAGTCTTTGTCCCAGACGCGTAAAAATAATTGATCACCGCGTTCGATGACGCGCATTACCAGGCTTCCAGCTTCTATCTTATCGGGGGCATCGTCCTGATCTGTGTGGATCAGTTGTTTTCCATCCAAAGCCTGTCCGTTGATGAAAAGGCCGCTTTCAGCAGCAGCTTCAAGCGTTACCTGGCCTTTTTGGAGTTTCAGACTTCCAGTGATGGGCTGAGGCAAGGCTATTGCGCTGCCAAAGCGGTTCTCCCCTTTGCTTAGGGGAAACAGCCCGATCAACGACAACCAGTTGACCGGATTCTCACGCACACGCTGGTCGCGGGCGTCCCGGAGGGTCTGTATGGATTGGATGTAGTCAGGATCAGTCACGCATACCTCAGTTCTGAAATAAATATCGCCTCAGTATTATAGACCCGTTCTTTCCCGATAAGAAAACTCCTCCCATTGCTGGAGAGGAGGAAAACATGCTATTTCTTGGGAAATACGAAGCGCCAATGCTTAAATCAGCCCCCATTGACCTCTCAGCTCGTCGAAGATGCCGGCGCAAGCCACGGTATCAGCGAGAGGGATCAGGTCGCTTTCGAGTTTGCCGCTGCGGATGAGGTCCGCGCTGTGTTCAATTTGATAGATAAAACCATCGGCCACCACCCGCTTAAAATGGTCGATTTGCCTGCCCTTTACATCGAATAATTTGATCTCCATGGGTTGATAACAGGAATCCAACTCGATGCGCCCCTCCGTACCGTAGATCGTCCCGATATTGGGAGAGTCAACGTTAAAACCGCAGGTCAAATTGGCCAACGCACCGCTGGCGAAACGCAATGAAATGGCCGCGGCTGCATCCACCCCACTTGGAGAAATCTGGGCCTGCCCGCTGACGCCAGTTGGGGTCTCAGCAAGGATACCGGTGGCGAACTCGATGGGGTAAACACCCACGTCGAAGAGGCTGCCTCCGGCCAATTTTGGATTGAAGAGACGTCCTTCCGGATCATACTTGCAGAGGTAATTGAAATCGGCACTGATCAGCCTGACCGCACCGATCTTGCCCTCTTTGACCCAGCTTTTGGCCTGCTGAAAGGCGGGCATACAGCGCGTCCACATGGCTTCCATCAAGAAGGTGTGATTTTGCCTGGCCAGCGCCGCCAATTCAACCGCATCCTTGCGGTTGGTGACAAAGGGTTTCTCACACAGGACGGCTTTATGGTGTTCCAGACATAATTTGGTGATCTCATAATGAAAGTTATGGGTTAGCCCGTCATAAATGATGTCCACTTCGGGGTCATCAATCACATCCTGGTAGTTGGAGGAGGCTTTTTTAGCGCCGTAGGTATGGGCGAACTCATCCGCCCGTGCCTGGTCGCGCGCCGCCACAGACGTCAACTCTACCCCTGTAGCGGTCTTCAATACTTTTGCAAAACGGTTGGAAATTATTCCCAGCCCAATAATTCCAAAACGAATGTTCGTCATTTGACCTTAGCCTCTTTTTTACTGATTTGTTGCATTGATAGGATTATAGCATCGACCTCAAGTTAGCAAATCCCCGCTAGATCAGCGGGGATACAGAAGAATTAGCTGCTAAGGCGATAAGTTAATTCTGCCACTCCTGATTCATGAATGAGGCTGCGTACTAGTTTGAGTTCTGCGCGTTTCTCCAGCCCGGCAAAAAGGGATTTACCGCTGCCCAGCACTACCGGGTAAATAAGCAGTTGATACTCGTCGATAAGGTGCAGTTCAGTGAGCTGGCGCACGATGCTGGCGCTTCCATAGATCAGTATATCCGCCCCAGCCTGCTCTTTGAGGGCTGTAACTGCACCGCCGATATCTTCGTGGACCAACGTGGAATGAATCCACTCCGCCCTGGCCAACGTGCGCGAAAAGACGACCTTGTTCATCGCATTCAGTTTACGAGCATAAGCTCTCTCCTCTTCAGATACGTCCGGGTTATCGGGTACGGATGGCCAGGCGCCGGCAAAACTGGCGTAAGTGATGCGCCCCAACAGGAGCGTATCCGCATTTTCGATCACATTAGTCTCGTATTCACCCATCTGGGCATCGTAATGGCCGGTGACCCAATCCATTTCGCCATTCGAGCCAGCGATGAAGCCATCCAGGCTTTGCCATATGGTGACAATTAAACGCCGCATACTTACCTGCTTTCTTGATATTTTTCCTGGCGAGCTAATTCCAATGCGAATTTACGATGAAGGGCCTATCCAATAAGAGGCTTGGATTTCTTGTTTCCTCATGGAAATAAAGATGTTAGCTGTTGCCATAGTTCAACATCCAGCTGATTCCGAAGCGGTCAGTGAGTTGACCAAAAACTGCTCCCCAGAACTCAGTGCGTACCGGGTGGTTTACTTTGCCGCCTTTTGAGAGAGCATCGAAGAAAGTGCGTAGTTCAGTTTCGCTGCTACAATTGAGCATGAGTTCGATCTGATTACCCGGCTTTATTTCTCCCATAAGCATGTCTGAAGCCATCAGATTGAGAGAACCTTTTTTTAGCTCGGCATGCATGATGAGATCGACGCTGCCGGCTGAGTGTCCTCCCGCCGGTGCAGGGGTATCTTTGACCGCAGTGAGCTTTAATTCTCCACCCAGGCAGGAATGATAGAATTCCATTGCTTCACGGCAATCATTGCCAAAATACAGGTAAGCGACGATTTGAGTGTCCATTTTGATCTCCTTTTGAATGAAACGTGAACAAATTTGCGATTCGGGTTGTCAGAAAGCTTTGCCAAACCGGAAGTAAACAGGCAAGTGTTGACTCATTTTTAGGTCAACCAGCGGTCCAATCTATTAACAAATAGTTTTTCATCCCCCGGCACGATTAGGTTTACCAGTGGGCGGTGAAATAATATAATAAGATATATATTATCATATTTAGGGACTTAAATTCAATCCCGGTCATGTTCTGAAACGATCCAAATAAATAAAGCGGCTTTGATAAAACTCATCAAAGCCGCTCTCTCTAAAAATTTTAATTCGATCGACGAACCGGATTTCCAGGAATTATTTATGCAGCAAAGATGCCGGAATATTTCCGCCGTTATCGGCAATCTTCTGTAAGACAGTCTGTTGCAGCCAAATATTCATTTCGGAATAATCGCCGCCGATTTTTGCGGTCGGACAGCCAAGTTCAGTGGCTAATTCTTTTCTTGCTGCCAGGCTGCTGTCGAGATCCAATAACTTGAGCAGATCAACGATGGAAACCTTCCAGTCCAATTTTTCTGGATTCTTTTTCGCCAGACCGTCCAATATTGTAACCACATCCACAACCGGGATGGCTGCCGGTTTGGGTGCGCTGGGAATGGTTGATGCTGGCGCAGGTGCCATTGTTGGGGAATATGAAAAGATATGCACTGGCGCGCTGGGTGTTGCGGCTGAATTCGCCTGCGGTGTCGCGGGGGTGGCTGCGGCAGGCGCAGCCGGTTTGATACCGAGTTTGCTGAGGATGTTACTAAAAAAGCCCATAATATTCTCCATGTAAAACGAGTATTTGAAATATAATCTTCTTTATTTTACACTAAAATTACCCTAAATATTCGCTTTATTTCTTGTGGCTACGATAATTGAAAGGAGTCAAAAATCTGTGGTTTTTAGATGGACTGCGGAAGTTAGTGGTTATGTAAAATAGTGATGCTATGAGCAGGGGTTTACAAATTCATTTCTAGCAGAGTCGATAAAGAATGATTAAATAAAAACCCCGCCGTTAAGGGCGGGGTATCAAAGCGATTTCAGAATTAGTAGCGGTTATTTCCACCGCTATGGCCGCCACCGCGATTTTTCGATCCATAATTGGAACGATTTCCACCCGGGCGTTCTTCACGGGGTTTAGCGGTGTTCACTGTGAGGGGGCGTCCGCCGACCTCTTTGCCATTGAACATGGTCGTGGCTTTGACTGCATCTGCCTGGTTACCCATGGTGACGAAGGCAAAACCTTTCGAATTTCCGGTGTCGCGGTCTTTAATAACTTCCACGGCAGTGACTTCGCCAGCTTCAGCAAACATCGTGCGCAGTTGGCTTTCAGTCGTATCAAAACTCATATTTCCTACATACAATTTGACTTCCAAGATTATCCTCTTCTTTCGATAGTACAGACTCGTTATAAACAAATCGCCCCACCCTTTACAAAAAAGGGCAGCGGCGAACGATAAACGCGACTCTGTTTATAAACTCAATTTCACTATAACACATAAACACCGCTAAAGATAGTGAGACAAGAGCGATAAATCACGGCAAAGGCGGGTAAGCGGTATGCTTATGCTGTTTTTTTGGCCTTAATCGAAAACATGAGCGGAATCTGGGGTTGACCTTCCGCCTGCGCCCAGTAATGTTCATCGATCGGGCGCAGACAGGGCAGCTGCTGATACACTGTGTAGGGAAATTCGTGCAGGTATTCCAGCGAAAGCCCGGCATCCAGCAGGGAAGTAACCACTTCCCCCAATGTATACTGCCAGTTATATTCATCATTCACCGCGCATTCGGCATCCAGGTCTGCATACGATCCTTGAACTGCGAATTTGAGGACCTCTTTGGAAAAATAGGGATAGCCCAAGCGCATTTCTGTGGTGGTATCGTCGAATATCATGGCTGCAGGATGAAATTCAGCGATGTAGAAAAAACCGCCTGGTTTTACATATTTTGCGACCAACTTGCCCCAGGCGGGGATATCTGAGAGCCAGGAAAGCACTCCGTAAGAAGTGTAAACGATATCGAATTGTTCATCCATATATTGGGGAAGGTCATAAATGTCGCAGCATAGGAAGCGCGCCGGCAGAGCCAGTTCTGCGCTCAAGCTTTGAGCTAATCGGATGGCCTGGTCGGAGAAATCTACGCCCGTGACCTTGGCTCCCAGACGCGCCCAGGAGAGAGTGTCCATGCCAAAATGGCACTGCAAGTGGAGCAGGCTGCGCCCCCGCACGTCTCCAACCTCTTCACGTTCGAGTGGGTTCAGCTTGTTTTCTCCGCGTTTGAATTCATCCAGGCGGTAAAAACTCGAAGCGGAATTAATCCTTGTCCACTCATTCCATAAGGCCAGGTTATTGCGGCGGTAAGCATCCATAGAACTCCCTCTCGCTAAAAGATAGTTGAAAATATAATTCTCAAATTCCGAAAATACTGACTCTCAACAATTAACCAAAGATCTCGGAGCGGACGATTTTTTATGTCATGAAGATTCTGTTTAACAGGTTGGAGTAAACAACAATCGAATTATAGTATGCAATTCAGCGTACCATTACAAATTCGATCCATTAAGCTGATTGAAGAACAGCACAGGCAGCATCTTTATCCAATTATTGGGCCAAAGAGGTTTCATTACCTGGATAATAACGTGCGGGAGTAGAATTAAGGGAGAAAATACTATTGCACGCACCGCAGTTCGGAATCCAAAAAACGAGGAGTGAAAATGGCGAAGGCAATAAAAAGACCAATTACGGCTGAAAACCTTTATGATTTTAAGGCAGTTCAAAGCGTGAGAATTTCACCGGACGGGAAGAATATTCTTTTCCCCAGCCAACGGGTAGAGCGCAAGACCGAAAAGAAATATACGAATTTATGGATTGTTCCGACAAAACCGAGAGGATCGGCGCGGCAATTTACTTATGGCGATCAAAGCGATCTGTCTCCAAGCTGGTCGCCGGATGGCAGCCAGATTGCTTTCCTTTCCAATCGTGCCGATCCGGAAAAACCGCCTCAACTTTTCCTCATCCCCGCTGACGGTGGAGAGGCGCACCAGCTTACCCAGATAAAGGGCAGTATCGATACCTTCTGTTGGTCTCCGGACGGCAAGCAGTTGCTTTGCCAGGTTGTCAAAACTGACGCAGATGAGCTGCTTCGTGAAGGAGACGAACAAAAGAAAAAGTTGGGCGTGGTCGCGCGCCAATACCATCGTGTTTTCTATAAGTTGGATGGCGCAGGTTACCTGTCTCAAGAACGTACGCATCTCTGGCTGGTGAATGCTAAAAACGGTAAAGCCAAGCAGCTCACCGACCATCCGATTTACGATGAGTACAGTCCATCCTGGTCAGCCGATGGCAAATGGATCGTATATCTTTCCAATCATGCAGAAGACCCCGATCTTCGCCCCGAAAGCATCGATATATTTGTGATGCCGGCCAATGGCGGCGAAGCACGTAAACTTGATACTGAAGTTGGCGGTAAGGAGCTGCCGGTTTTTTCACCAGACGGCAAGTGGATTGCCTATTATGGCAGCCTGGGTGAAAGCGAAGGCTGGCGTAATTCTTCCCTCTGGCTTATTGCTGTGGATGGCACCCAAAAACCTCGCGACCTGACGGAACGCTATGATTTGCATGTCTCTCCCTGGACGATCAATGACCTGGGTGAGCCAGAATTGACTCCTGCGACCTGGTCAAAAGACAGCCAATCCATCTATTTTCCGGTCGCGTATCACGGCAGCTCCATCCTTGACCGCATCGACGTAAAAGGGGTGTATCTCGAGACTGTGATCGGTGAAGGTGGAGTGGTCGGTTCTTTCAATTTCGACCGCGAGCAGAAAAAGATAGCCTATTTCTACGGGACGATGGACGACCCCGCACAGATTCGCGTGCTGGATGCGCAAAGTCACAAATCTACCCTCTTGCACAGCCACAACCAGGAATTGTTGAAAAAATTAGATTTGGGCAGAATCGAAGAAGTCTGGTTCAAAGGCGCTGCAGGGAACGATTTGCAGGGATGGATCTTAAAACCGCCTGATTTCGACCCGAACAAAAAATATCCATCCATTCTCGAAATTCACGGCGGTCCACAGACCCAATACGGCAATTACTTCATGCACGAGTTTTATTATTTTGCCTCCAAGGGCTATGTCGTATATTTCTGCAATCCTCGCGGCGGACGCGGCTATGGAGCCGAACATACCAAAGCCATCTGGGGTAGTTGGGGTGGGGCTGATTATGCCGACTTGATGTGCTGGACTGACATAATTGAGAAGAAACCCTATATCGATCCTGCAAGGATGGGCGTCACCGGCGGCAGTTACGGCGGTTACATGACCGTTTGGATCATCGGGCATACGCAGCGGTTTAAGGCAGCAGTGGCGCAGCGCTGCGTCAGCAACTTCTTGAGTATGTGGGGCTCCAGCGATTTCAACTGGACCTTCCAGCGAGAATTACGCGCGCGCCAGCCATTCTTTGATTTTGAGAAATTCTGGAAGATGTCACCCATTGCTTATATCGGGAATGCCAAAACGCCAACCAAAGTCATCCATAACGAGAACGATATGCGCTGCCCTATTGAGCAGGGTGAACAGGTGTTCGTCGCTCTTAAGAGCCTTGGCGTTGATACCGAATTTGTGCGCTTCCCCAACGAATTCCACGGGTTGTCGCGTTCAGGGCGCACTGACCGGCGCATCTCCCGCTTGAATCACATCATTGAATGGTTTGATAAGTATTTGAAGTGATCTGTTAGCAAATTTGCAGCCGACCGCCCTCCAGTTCAACCGGAGGGCGGTTTTTTCCATTTATTGACTCAAGGGTCTTTTTATGGGTACGATCTTTTACGAATAAGGGAACCCTGCATTACTGCTTGTATCTCCAGGGAGGCGCACTTTGCCGAATTGCATTAACTTTTCAAAAACTTCAACAAATCGGCATTTAGTTTCTCTTTGTGGGTATAGGCAAGACCATGAGGTGCGCCGGCATAGACGATTAAGGTCGCGTTCTTGATCAGCTTCGCTGAGCGGAGCCCAGACGCGCCAATGGGAACAATTTGGTCGTCGTCACCGTGAAGAACCAGCGTGGGCACATCGATTTTTTTCAAGTCTTCCGTGAAGTCGGTCTCGGAGAAGGCTTTAATGCAGTCGTAGGTACTCTTGTGGCTGGCCTGCATCCCTTGCAACCAGAAAGAATCCATGCTACCTTGCGAGACTTTCGCACCGGGGCGGTTAGCACCAAAAAACGGCCCGCTGGCAAGGTCTTTATACATCTGTGAGCGGTCAGCGAGGGCGCTTTGGCGTAATCCGTCAAACACCGACATTGGCAAACCTTCTGGGTTTGCTGCTGTTTTCAGCATCAGTGGGGGTACGGAAGAAATTAGGGCAACTTTGGCTAGCCTTTTCGTGCCGTGGCGGCCAACATAACGTGCCACTTCACCACCACCAGCTGAGAAGCCAATCAAAGTGGCACCCTTCAAGTCAAGAAATTCGATGAGCTGCGACAGGTCATCAGCATAGGTATCCATGTCGTTGCCAGTCCAGGGTTGACTTGAGCGCCCGTGTCCGCGCCGGTCGTGTGCGATGCAGCGGTAGCCTTTGGCAGCCAGGAACAACATTTGAGCTTCCCAGCTATCCGAGCTTAAAGGCCAGCCGTGGGAAAACACAACTGGTTCTCCACTACCCCAGTCTTTAAAGTAAAGCTGCGTGCCTTCTTTTGTGATGAAAATACCCATTTTTTCCTCTACTTAATAGATCTGCATTACTTGCTCAAATTCTTCACGGCAAATTCCCAGTTGATCAGTTTATCGAGAACGGCAGTTACATAGTCTGCGCGACGATTTTGATAATCGAGGTAATAGGCATGTTCCCATACATCGATCGTGAGCAGTACTTTTCCGTCCTTGACTACGGGAGCCATGGCATTGCCAGTCTTCACCACCTTGAGTTTGCCCGCTTCGAGGATCAACCAGGCCCAGCCGCTGCCGAACTGCGAAACAGCGGCACCGCCGAACTCTTTTTTAAAGGTGTCGACACTACCAAAGTCCGCCTCAATTTTAGATTTGAGTGCTGCGGGCGGTTCTCCTCCACCTTTCGGAGCCAGACATTGCCAGTAGAAAGTATGATTCCAAAGCTGCGAGGCATTATTAAAGATAGCGGTTCTTTCAGGGCGGTCTGCCGTACCGGTGATGATCTGCTCCAACGGCATATCACTGTAATCTGTATCGGTGACCAGCTTGATCAAATTATCAAAGTAGGCTTTATGATGTTTTCCGTAATGGAAGCCGATCGTCTTGGCGCTGATGACCGGTTCGAGTGCATCTTCTTCATAAGGCAACGCCGGGAAAACCAGAGCCGGTTTTTCTCTGAGAATATTAGAAGAATCGTTTGTCATTTTGGTACTCATATCAATCTCCTTGTTTGGGATGGGTGATACAAAATAGTCTTTATAGCAATTCGAGAACACAATATAACTCCCCGCGTGAAGCGGGAAGGTTACGACTTTTTCTTGATCTCTTTATCTACTTCCTGGGCTCCTCGTGCATACAATTTTTCTTCTTCTGGAGCCAGTTCTTTCAGCAACCGTAGAAACTCCCCGGCATGCACGATCTCATCGTTCGCGATATCCTTGAGAACTTCCACGACCATTTTGTTGTCAATGGATTCGGAAAGCTGCATGTATAACTGAGTTGCTTCATACTCTGCAGATACCATGAAGCGGATGGCGCGAATAAGTTCTTCATCGGTGAGTTTTCGTTTGTTAGCTAGACCTGAAAATGGTGATCCAAACTCCGGCATTTTATTCTCCTTTTTCTATTAAAAATTTCTTGTTGGGATCAGATAATTCTTTTATGTTTGATCTGTTCTGAGCATAAAAAAGAATCCCCCGTTTAGAATGAGATTGATGGCATTATTAGAAAATCAGTATTTTTCCACCTCTCGTTTCCAGAAAATAACTCTTCATACCATGCTAATTATTAAGGGCTATTTAAGTCCCTAAAAAATGCTATCAAAAATCTATAAATATTAAAGGTTACGCAGCAATCGGAATCGGCGAGTAATACAGTCGGGCGGCGATTTACCTTGTATATGGTTGGTCTTCCTCTGTCCAATTAATCCGTATGAAACCTATTGAGCTTGTAATTCCAGAAGTAACTCCTTGATTTTTGCATTCCGGGCGTTGGCATAACCAATAGATTCACCGATGCTCACGAAACCGCATTTCTCAAGCACTCGCTGCGAGGCAAGATTATCTTTGGCAACACGAGCATAAATGGGTCGGGTTTTGTTCACGTGTAAAAGGAACTCTGACAGGGCGTATGTCGCTATACCCTTGCCCCAATACTCTTTTCCAATCCAGTAGCTCACTTCAGGTTTATCCTCGGTTTCATAGCTGAGCACGCTGCCAGCTACTTGACCGGCCACAACGATTGTTCTGATGAAGATGGTTGGATCTGTTGAGATTTGTTGCCAATGGGCTGTAAATGCTTCCTCATCTGTCGGATCTTTGGATGTGAAAGCAGCCATGAAATTAGCATCTGGATCTAGTTGTTGTGTAAAGAAGATAGGCAAATCTTCTTCTATCAAATCACGCAAGATCAGTTCCTTAGCCAAATTGTTTACTCCCAAATAATGTATACGGATATTTTTGTACTAATTTGTGCCAGCTTGTCACAGCCGTGGCGTTTATCGTTTGATTAAAGGATTAATAATTTTTTTGCATGAATTAGTGTCTACATCGTCAATTATAAACTCAGGTATTTTTATTGTGAAACTTACTATCGGTTATACTTATCGAGTTCGCGTTTGCGGACAAGGAGAGATGTATGCCGTTAACTATTGTTTATTACCTATTGGCTATTATTGCAGTGCTCATCCTCTTATCCGGGATTCGTTTCATCCCGAATAACCGTATTGGCATAGTGGAAAAGCGTTTCGGTGCTCACTCTCTTAAAGGCGGCTTTATAGCCTTGCACGGTGAGGCCGGGTATCAACCTGATGTGCTGCGCGGTGGATTGCATTACTTGATTCCCATCCAATACGTTGTCCACATGACTCCGCTGGTGACAATTGCCCAGGGGAAAATTGGTTATTTGTTTGCTCGCGATGGTGAACCGTTGAGCGCCATGCAAGTTCTGGCTACCAATGTTACAGCTAACGACTTTCAAGATGTCAGGGCTTTTCTCGGTCATGGTGGGCAGCGCGGACCTCAGCGCCAGATTTTGCGTGAAGGCACTTATGCCATCAACCTGGCGCAATTTGTAGTCATCACGCAGGAACAGGTTTATTACCTGCCGCTTAGCCGCGACGACCAGACAGTCATCCAGAGTATGGCTGAGGTCATTGCCAAGCGTAACGGATTTACCCCGGTAGTGATTAAGGATTCCGATGATACGATCGGAGTGGTCACCGTCCATGATGGCCCATCTCTGCCATCGGGTGAAATCATTGCCCCGGTTGTGGGCGGCGATGCCAGCAATCCGCTGACCTATCACAATAACTTCCAGATGCCAGACCGCTTCCTGGCAGCCAACGGCTTGCGCGGACGTCAGTTGCAGGTATTGGTAGAAGGTACTTACTATCTCAACCGCTTATTTGCGACCGTTGAAATGATCCCAAAAACCGTGATTGAAGTGGGTTTTGTGGGCGTGGTTGTTTCGTATACGGGTGGTGCCGGGGAAGACCTTTCCGGGAGCGAATACCGGCACGGCGAGCTGGTGAGTAAGGGCAGCCGCGGCGTCTGGAGCGAACCGCTCCTGCCCGGTAAATATGCTTTCAATACTTATGCCGGCAAGGTGGTAGCAGTGCCGACAACGAACATCATCCTCAAGTGGATTAAGAACGAAGTCGGATCGCATCATTTGGATGAGAATTTAGCTGAAGTCTCCCTCATCACCAAGGATGCTTTCGAACCTTCTCTACCGCTTTCAGTGGTGATGCATATCGATTATCAGAAAGCTCCGTTGGTCATCCAGCGTTTTGGCGATGTCAAGAAATTGGTCGAACAGACTCTGGACCCGATGGTCTCTGCTTATTTTAAAAACGTCGGACAAACTCGCACGTTTATACAGCTAATCCAGGAACGCAATGAGATTCAGAATGTTTCCAGCCAGGAGATGAAAGACAAGTTTGCCCATTACAACCTGGAATTGGAAGAGGTCTTGATCGGTACTCCAACGACCAATAGCGAAGACAAGCAAATTGAACTGATTTTGAATCAGCTGCGCAGCCGCCAGATTGCCGTAGAGCAGATTGAAACTTACCAACGCCAGCAGACTGCTGCGGGAAAAGAACGCGAACTGCGCGAAGCACAGGCACGTACCGACCAACAGCGCAATATCACTGAATCTGAACTGAACATCACGGTTCAGTCTAACCAGGGTAAAGCTGAGTACCAGCGCGCTTTACAGCAGGCTGCGCAGATTCGCACCCTGGCCCAGGCCGATGCCGAGCGCATTGCCCGCACGGGTATTGCCCAGGCCATCGCCACTGAAGAGCAGGTCAATGCCTACGGCGGGCCGAAGTATCAGGTGACTCAGCAGGTGATGAACCGCTTCGCTGAAGCCGTGCAGCAATCTCGCGTGGATGTCGTACCGCGGATTGTCATCAGCGGTAACGGCGGCGAGGAGGGTGGTACCGGCACCAGCAGCAGCGTCATGGAAGGCTTGCTGACTTTGCTGCTCTCAGACAAGCTGGGGCTGGAATCCTCTGGCGCCCCCACGAAGGTTCAAAGTGAAGATGCTGAACGCCTGCGCGCCGAGATTCGCAAAAGTTTGAGCGAGAAACAGGAAGACCCGAACAAGGGAACTCCCATAACTTCTCCGGCTGCACCGGATAAGAAAGCCTAAAGCAGACAGATCGTAAAGAAAAGTTGCTCTCCATTTTTTGGAGAGCAACTTTTTTATAGAAGAAATCAGGTCAATTTACTTACTCATGGGCTAGTATCCTGTTAAACCTTATTCTATGATTTCCTTATATTGGGGGTAATGCAGAAATGCTATAGCTTAAGTAATATTTTCATGTTTGACGGAGTACTAGAATTGTCTCGTCCAGGCTTTGGGCCAACGCTCAACGACCACTTTTTTCTGCGTAAAAAAGTTGACCGCGTCGCTGCCCTGGCTGTGCAGGTCGCCAAAGAAGCTGTCCTTCCAGCCGCTGAAGGGGAAGAAGGCCATTGGAGCAGCAACCCCAATGTTGATACCGATGTTGCCGGCTTCGACCTCGTAGCGGAATTTGCGAGCCGCCGAGCCGCTGGAGGTGAACAGGCTGGCCTGGTTGCCATAAACCCCTTGATTGATTAAGGCAATGGCTTGATCCAGATCCTCAGTTTGCATGACCCCTAATACTGGGCCAAACAACTCGGTACGGGCGATTTCACTTCCCGCGGCGACATCCAACAGGATGGTGGGACGGATAAAGGCACCTTTCTCATAACCTGGAAGATGGGTATTGCGGCCATCGACCGGTATGCTGGCTCCTTCGGCAATTCCTTTACCGATTAATTGTTCAATGCGTTCTCTGCTGCTCTGTGAAATTACCGGCCCCATTTGAACCCCATCATCCAGACCATAGCCAACCTTGCGGTGCGCAGCCGTTTCGCACATTCTTTTGACGAATTCGTCATGTGTTTCACCGACCGTTATTGCCAGGGAAGTTGCCAGGCAGCGTTGACCAGCGCATCCAAAGGCGGAATCCGCGATGATTTTGACAGCCATTTCCATATCCGCATCTGGTAGTATGACTACGGGATTCTTGGCGCCGCCTTGTGCAGAGACGCGCTTTCCATTCCTGGCAGATTGTTCATAAATATAGCGCGCAGTAGCTGTTGATCCGACGAAAGTGATGGCTTTGACCTCAGAGTGCTCCAGAAGCGCATCGACAGTCACCTTGGCACCGTTAACCAGATTTAGAACTCCCTTTGGTAGCTCGATTTGCTCCATTAATTGAACAATCAATTGCATGGTCAGAGGTGTTTTTTCGGAGGGTTTTAGAATATAGGTGTTTCCACAGGCCAGTACGTACGGCAAATACCAGAATGGGATCATGCCGGGAAAGTTAAATGGGGCAATCGTCGCGCATACTCCTACGGGCTGCCGCAATAAGAGCTCATCCACGCCAGCGGCGATATCTTCGGCAATCTCGCCTTTACTCAGCATGGGAATACCGCAGGCAACCTCGATATTTTCGATGGCGCGCCGCATTTCACCTTTGGATTCTTCCAGCGTTTTTCCACATTCGATGGTGATTGTGCGCGCTATTTCATCCAGGTGGTTTTCGATAAGGAATTTGAGCTTGAACAGGTATTGAATACGATCTTGAGGTGGGGTCCGCCTCCAGGAAGACAGGGCATCAGCCGCAGCTTGAACTGCTGAATCCACTTCGGACGCTAAAGAAACAGGAGTATGTGCCAGGATTTCACCCGTAGCCGGATTAATTACATTTACAAAATCCGCCGCTTTCGATTCTAACCAGCTTCCATTGATGTAATTCAAAATTAGTTTCATCACAATTCCTATATTTGGAAAATATTTGTTATTGCTTATGATACAACAATATTGTATAATATACAACGATGAGTGAAATTCAATCTTTGGCACGCGGTTTGAAAATATTAGACCTTCTTGGCCAATCTCCAGATGGAGTAAGCATCACTGAATTGGCAGAAATACTGGCCGTGGATAAAGGAAGTGCTTCCAGACTTATGTCCACGCTCGCCCGCTATAATTACGTCGAGAAGGACGAGGTTTCAAGGCGCTATCATCTGGGTTCCCAAGTGGTCAGCCTGAGCCGGAGCGTCTTGACGCGACTGCCCATGCGGGAGGCGGCAAAACCTTTTCTGCGGCAGATGATGGAACGAACCGGTGAATGCGCTCACCTGGCTGTACCTGCGCAGGGGAAAGTGATGTACATCGACCAGGTCGAATCGCCGCTCACTTTACGTGTCAACGCCCAGGTGGGGACTATGAATCCGCTGCATTGTACAGCGCTAGGGAAGGTCTTGCTGGCTTTCGGTGACCAGGATTTTCCTGCTGAACTTGAGTCTTTTACTCCTCATACAATTACAGACCCCGAGATTTTACGCCAGCAATTGGGTGAAGTGCACAGGTTAGGATACGCCATTGATGATGAGGAATATGACATAGGCGTACGCTGCATTGCGGTACCGGTGATCGATTTTCGCGGTAAGGCGGTGGGAGCCATAGGAATTTCCGGCCCATCCACCCGCGTCACCCCGGAACGGTTGCCTGAATTGGTTGCTATTGTTCTTGAAATAGGTAAATTCCTCTCGGAACGCATGGCTTTCACTCGTTGATGCTATTTTGCTTGTGAGTTCATTCACAGGCTTTTTTGTTGTAAATCTTGTGCAACTTGGTTGCGTATTATGCAACTCAACAAGGAGAAAATGATACCTCCCCATAGACCCTCTTGTGAAGAATTAGCCCGCCAGAGGTTTGAACATGCCAATGACTTATTGCGGGGTGAACTACCCTCCCGTCTTGATTTATCGCTTTCAGAAGCGTTGGTGATCGGCCTGCTGCGTCAGGGTGTGCAAAAATATTTCTCTGTTTTCGGCCATGGATCGACTGAAATTGGCGAAGTATTGCGCATCTACGCGTCGGTTGGGTTGCTCAAAGTATATGGCCTGCGTAATGAAATCGAAGCCTCGCATGCCGCTACTGCATTACGCTGGGTCACTGGTGAAAAGGCGGCTGTGGTCACATCGATTGGGCCAGGTGCAATGCAAGCATTAGCGGCCTCTATTGCCCCTGCCTCGGATGGGATTGGCGTCTGGTATATTTTTGGTGATGAAACGACTGAAGATGAGGGATTCAACATGCAGCAAATCCCCCGCCATGAGCAGGGATTATTCCTGCAGATGGCAGCGACGATGGGCAGGGCTTACAGTCTGCATACCCCTCTGGCTTTAGGGCCTGCTTTACAGCGTGGAGCTGTTACGGTCGATCACCCTACTCGACCTGCTCCATTTTATTTATTGCTGCCATTAAATACCCAGGCTGCCTGGTTAACTGATTTCAATTTGGATGAGCTGCCCGAAATTAATTGTTCCAAAATTGGTGCAGCCGAGGGAAACTACCGCCAGGCTGCATCATGGATTAAAGAAGCCAGCCGGGTGATTCTCAAAGTGGGAGGGGGAGGAAGAAAAGCCTCGCCAGAACTAGAAAAACTCCTTGAACTTTCAGGGGGAGTGCTGGTGCATACTCCCATAGCCAGTGGATGTGTTCCGTACCTGCACCCTCAAAACATGGGCGTAGGCGGTTCAAAGGGGTCAATTTGCGGTAATTATGCGATGGAAAATGCCGATTTGCTCATCGCAATTGGCACACGAGCTGTTTGCCAATCCGATTGTTCACGCACAGGTTATCCCAATGTAAAACGGGCGATTAATATCAATGCTGACCCGGACGATGCTGCCCATTACATGCATACGCTGGCTTTGGTCGGCGATATCAAATTAACCCTCGATCGGTTGAACGAGAATCTGGGTTCTGGGAGTGAGTATAAATCAGAGTGGCTGGCTGACTGCGCTCACCAAAAAAAAGCCTGGCAAAAATTTAAAAAAGAACGATACGCGAACCCTGCTTTATATGATGACTACTGGGAAAAGAACGTATTGACTCAACCGGCGGCGATCAAGATAGCCACAGATTGGGCGAAAACTCAGAACGCGGTTTGCTTTTTTGACGCCGGCGATGTGCAAGCAAATGGATTTCAAATCATTGAAGATGAGCAATCTGACCAAACCTTTACTGAGACAGGGGCTTCGTATATGGGTTTTGCTGTTTCAGCATTGCTGGCTACAGGGGTTGCAACCCATCCTTTTTATGGGCTGGCGCTGACTGGTGATGGTTCCTTCACCATGACCCCGCAGATCCTGATTGACGGAGCGGAGCATGGAGCCAAAGGCTGCATTTTACTTCTGGATAATGGCCGGATGGGCGCTATTACCGGATTGCAGCAGGACCAGTATGGGTTTGGGTTTGCCACCTCGAATACGCTTCATATTGATTACCTGGCCTTGGCGCGCGCAGTGCCCGGTTTGTTCGCGGTAGATGGAGGAAGTTCTCCAGAATCACTAAAGGAAGCTTTGCAATTGGCTGGACGGTACGCCGGGCTGTCGCTGATTCATGTTCCCGTTTATTTTGGATCGGATCCTCTCGGCGGCATGGGCGTTTACGGCTGCTGGAATGTGGGCAATTGGTGCGATGAAGTACAAAATTTACGCCATCAAAGTGGAATATGAAAACGGGTGACGGCAATATTTTCTGAATTAACCACAGAATCTGAGGTTTTATGCAAACAATCACATCAGAAAAAATTACTGAACTGGAAGAAATATCCCGCCAATTACGCATGGATAGCTTGCGGTTTATTCACCGCCGTGGAGCGGGTCATCCGGGGGGTGCACTTTCTGCAGCGGAGATCATGGCTGCGCTGTATTTTTACATTCTGCGCATTGACCCGGCCCATCCTGGTTGGGAGGAGCGTGATCGATTCATCCTCAGCAAAGGCCACGCATCCGCGTTGCTTTATTCGGCTCTGGCACGCCGTGGATTTTTCCCATTCTCTGAGCTCGAGCGCTGGGGTGAGGTCGATTGTCCTCATCAAGGGCATCCAGACCGCCTGAAGACTCCGGGCGTTGAAATGACCAGCGGAATTCTTGGTCATGGAGTAGCCGTCGGGGTAGGGCTTGCGCTGGCAGATCGCTTAAAGAAAGGATCTTCCCGTACTTATGTCTTGCTCGGCGACGGCGAATGCCAGGCTGGCATCGTATGGGAAGGTGCAGTAACGGCAGCCAAGTTTCACCTGTCAAATTTGGTCGCTATTGTGGATAACAATGACGTCCAGCTTGACGGCCCCCTTCATGAGATCATGCCTCTCGAACCATTTGGAGAAAAATGGTCAAGCTGCGGGTGGCATGTGATCGAAATTAACGGCCATTCAACCAGGCAAATTGTGGAAGCGCTGGAACTTACCCGTGAGATACACGATCGACCCTGCGTTATTTTGGCTCATACCACCAAAGGAAAAGGGGTTTCCTTCATGGAAAACCAATCTTACTGGCATGGCAATGTACCCAATGATGAGCAGCTTGCCCAGGCTTTGAATGAACTCCAGGAGGTGCATCATGGCTGAGATTTCGATGCGAGAATCTTACGGCAGAGCGCTGGTTGAACTAGGTGTAATTAATCCGCAGGTAGTTACCTTGGATGTAGATACCTCTGCCTCGACGCTCTCCTCCTATTTTGCCCAGCGTTTTCCGGAGCGTTTTTTCAACATTGGCATTGCCGAACCTTGTATGGTCGATGTTGCTGCCGGGCTGGCACTGGGCGGCCAGATACCCTTCATCAATGGTTTCGCTTCACTTCTCTCCTTGCGTGCTTTGGAGCAAATTCGTACTTGTGTTTGCTATGCGCGCACGAATGTAAAGATTATCGCGAGTTATGCGGGGCTCTCAGATTTTAAGGATGGCGCCACCCATTATTCGATTACCGATCTGGCTAATTTACGTGCTTTACCAGGTATGACGGTGATTGTTCCTTCAGACGCAGCGGAAGCGGCAGCTTTTGTTCCGATGATCGCTGAATTCGACGGCCCCGTGTATCTTCGCATCAGCCGGGCAGGAACACTTCCAATTCCCCATACCGAAGCTCCTTTGCAAATTGGCAAGGGGCGCACCCTGCGGGAGGGTCAGGACCTGACACTGGTCGCCACAGGATCGATGGTTGGACGCTGCGCCGTTGCTGCCGGGCAACTGGCAGAGATGGGTATCGATGCCCGGCTTCTAGAAATTCACACTCTCAAGCCAATCGACCGTGATTTGCTGCTGCAAGCGGCAATGCAAACCGGCGCAATGGTCAGCGCGGAAGAACACAATGTGATCGGTGGACTGGGTAGTGCGGTCGCTGATGTGATCTCAGAGGGATATCCAGTTCCTCTGGAAAAAGTGGGTATAAAGGACCATTTCTGCCCTACAGGACGCAACCTGGATATTTTAATGGACTGGTGCGGCCTTTCAGTGGCAGAAATTGTCGCCGCTGCCAACCGTGTTCTTGGAAGAAAAAATAAGCGCTAATCTATACGGATTACATACAATTTCTTGAGGAGGAAGTATGAGAATTGCTGTGATTAATGAAATCAGTGCTGCCGATAAGAACGCGGATATTATGAAGGCGCTCGCAGGCTGCGGGCATGAGATTTTAAACCTGGGCAATACCAGCAGCACAGATAAATCTCCCCTGCTGTATATCCATACAGGTTTGATGTCGGCGCTGCTGCTCAACCTCAAAGCGGTTGATTTCGTCATCGGGGGATGCGGTACCGGATTAGGTTACCTCAATTCAGTACTGCAATACCCGGGTATCGTTTGCGGGCACTTGCTGACTCCTCTGGATGCTTATCTCTTTGCGCGAATCAATGCGGGGAACTGCGTTTCTCTGGCTTTAAACCAGGGTTACGGGTGGGCTGGAGAAGTTAATTTGAAGCTGATATTTGATGCTTTGTTTACTTCTGAAACTGGCAGCGGTTATCCAATGAGCCGAGCTGAGCCGCAGCGCCAGGGGCGGGAAATCCTCGCTCAAATCTCGCTTGCAACACACCAGCCGATGGCTAAAATTTTAGGTTTACTTCCCGAAGAAGTTTACCGGCCTGCTTTGACTTATCCTGCCTTTCGACAGGTATTGACCCAAGCTGTAAAAAATGATTCACAAATCCAATCTGAAATAGAACGGATTTTATAGAACCATCTTAGCAACTAAAAGGGAGTGGAATATGGCTGAAGTAAAAGGAAAGTTACGTACCCGTACCAAATTATTTTACGGAGTCGGTGACCTTGGCAACGCATTGGTAAACTCAGCAATTCAGTTCTTCCTAATGAAGTTTTACACAGATGCGGCATTGATCCTTCCTTCACTCGCCGGCAACGCCTTGCTCATTGGGAAAATCTGGGATGCGATCAATGATCCGCTGTTTGGGTGGCTTACTGATAAAACCCAATCACGTTTTGGTAAACGGCGCGTCTTTATGATTTTTGGAGCAGTTCCGCTCGCCATTGCGATTGCGCTGTTATGGTTTGTTCCCCCCATGGACCGGATTTGGACATTTGTTTGGATTGCCCTGACTTTCATGTTTTTTGATACCGTCTGGACTCTAACAAATGTGCCTTATTATGCTTTGACCTCAGAACTCTCCGATGATTATGATGAACGCTCCAGCTTGACCACTTACCGCATGGTCATGGCAGTACCCGCTTACCTGGTAGGCGCGGCTCTGACCCCGGCGATTGTAGGGTTATTTGCTCTCCAGCGGACCGGTTATGCATTTATTGGCATTACCTATGGTGCCTTCTGTGCCGTTGTCCTTCTCATTTCAGCGGCTGGGATACGCGAACGAAAAGGGTTGATCGTCGCTAAACCTGAAGCTTCCCCAATAAAATCATTTGCTCTTGCCTTGAAGAACAAGCCATTTGTATGGTTATGCGGCACTTATTTCGTTGTGAATCTTTCGTTTGCTTTCATTAAAATCCTTATGGCGTATTACATTGAGTATCAACTGTTAATGAAATCGCAAACATCCTTGGTCATGGGCTTGATGCTGATCTGTGTGACGGCTTCTCTTCCTTTCTGGCAATGGGTCAGCCGCAAGATCGATAAGGGGCCGGCTTATGGTCTAGGAATGCTGGTTGGCGGCCTGGGAGTAGTGCTGACCTATTTTCTTCCCCATCAATCTACCCCATTGATTTATGTAATTGCTGTTTTAGCGGGATTTGGTTTTTCCGCTCAATGGATTTTCCCATGGGCTATGGTCGCCGATGTGGCTGATTACGACCGTCTCCAGACTGGCCAACAACGCAGCGGTGTTTATTATGGTTTGTGGGGCCTGGCGACAAAAATCTCCGAAGCATTGGCTCTGGCAGCTGTGGGCTGGATTTTGACTGGTTTTGGCTATGTACCTAATGTGGAGCAAACACCGCATGCTTTGCTTGGTATCCGCATGTTCTTCGGGCTGATTCCGGCAGGATTCATCTTTATTTCATTACCATTGTTATTTAAATACCCCATCACTCGCAAGAGTCATGCTGAAGTCAAGGCAAAATTGGATGCCATGGATAAGGCGAATAATGATGATGCACCCACCAGAACCCTGTAACATCTGAGGAAAATAAATTATGAATCCATTTCGAGTTGCGATAGTTGGCTGCGGCCGCATTTCAGATCTTCACCAAATGGGATACCGTGGCCGTGATGATGCAAAGATAACAGCAGTTTGCGATACGAACCTGGCCCATGCCAAAAAGAAAGCCAAAGAATGGGGAGTTGAAAAAATATATACCGATTATTCACAAGTGCTGCAAGACAAAGACATCGATGTAGTTGAATTGCTCACTCCTCATTACCTGCATTGTCCGATGGCTGTACAGGCTGCCCAGGCTGGGAAGCATATATCCGTCCAAAAACCAATGGCTTTATCCGCAGCGGAAGCGGATTTAATGATTTCGGCAGCGAACAAGGCTGGGGTAACTCTGCGCGTTTTTGAAACATTCGTCTACTATGCGCCGGCAATGCGCGCAAAAAGCATGATCGATGCCGGTGAAATTGGCGAGGTTCGAGCTGTGCGGATGCATATCAATACCGGCACCGGGAGTACAGCCTGGAATGTGCCACTTTCTGCCTGGGTGTGGCGTATTAATGAAAAACAGTGCGGGGGAGGGCCTCTCGTTTTTGATCATGGTTATCACCTCTTCTCGCTGGGGTACTACCTTGGCGGACCGGTTGAGAAAGTGTTTGCCTGGATAGATCAAACCCCGGCTGAAAATACTGTGGGAATGGTTAAGGTGGATGCGCCGGCAATGATCATGTTTAAATATAAAGCCTCCCAATGTTATGGAAATCTGGACATCGAATACACCCCCAAGATGCGCATCTTTTCGGATTATTACGCTGATGATGACCGCATCGAAGTGATTGGAGACAAGGGTATCCTGTTCATCAACCGCTACACGACACGCACAGTTGACCTGCCTGAGTTAATGCTTTTTAAGGATGGAAAAACAACACCAATCCCGGTGGAAGGGGTGGAATGGCACGATAGCTTTATCGCAACCACCCACGATTTTATCGACAAACTGAAAATTGGCGGACAACCCCGGTTGGATGGGCCTACAGGAAAGGCAGTCCTCCAATTCACACTGGCGGCGCTTCAATCCGCCGCGACCGGGAAGGAAGTTCGTCCGGATGATATGAAATAGACACAACCCCTCTGACTTACGTATACTGGACCACAAAGCGCCCTCCATTGAAGGGCGCTCGAATTTAATTCGTGATATTCTGAAAAATCAAGCTGTGGCGTTATTGCCTCGCGAGTAGAAATACTTTTTAGCAACCTCAGTGACTGCCATATATAGAATTGTCAAACCAATCATCGCCAGCATGAGTGGAGCGGGTAAAGGGACAAAGCCAAACACAGAGATGAATGGGATATAGGGAATAGCCAGTGTGATCACAATAAAGACCAATGACGTGAGCAGTAAATATTTCCCAGGGCGGCTGCGCCAGAATGCATGCCGTGTGCGTACCACCAGGGCAATCACTAATTCTGTTAGCAATGACTCAATGAACCAGCCGGTACGAAACTCCTCTGGGGAAGCTTTGAACACATAAAGCAGCACGCCGAATGTCAGAAAGTCGAAGATCGAACTGACCAAACCAAAGAGGATCATGTAATCGCTGATGAATTTGGTGTTCCAGCGGTGCGGTTTTAGCAGCATCTCCATGTCCACATTATCCCCCGCGATGGTGGTGGAGGGGATATCCGAGAGAAAATTTTCGAGCAGAACTTGTGGAGCCAACAAAGGCAGAAAGGGCAACAGCAACGAGGCACCTGCCATACTGAACATGTTGCCGAAACTGGCGCTGATGGTGGTGAGAATGTACTTGAGCGTATTGGCAAAGGTTTTTCTGCCTTCATCGATCCCCTGACGCAAAATGTCCAAATCCTGCTTGAGCAGGACAAAATCAGCAGCTTGTTTTGCCACATCCACAGCGGTGTCCACTGAGAGGCCCACATCTGCAGCATGCAGCGCTGGCGCGTCGTTGATGCCGTCACCCATATAGCCCACCACGTGACCTTCTTTGCGCAGCGCCAAAATGATGCGCTCTTTCTGGTTTGGATCAACCTCTGCAAAGATGGTAGTGTTCTGGGCGGAGTGCCAGAGGGCTTCGTCTCGCATGTCATTTAACTGGCTGCCCGTCAAAATGCCTGTAACCGGAAGCCCAACCGCTTGCGCGACATGCAAAGCTACTTTCTGGTTATCTCCGGTAATAATTTTTAGCTGTACACCACGCTGGGTCAGGTCGGCGATGACTTGTTTTACATCAGCCTTGGGTGGGTCGAAAAAGAGCAAGAAGCCGATAAAAGTAAGATATTTTTCATCTGAGGTGGTGTAAACCCCTGAACGTTTTTCAACTGTCTTCGTGGCGACACCCAGAACACGAAAGCCCTGACCGCTCCAGTCGCTGAACTGCTTTTCGATGGCAGCCTGTCGTGCATCATCCAGCGGAGCAACTTTTTCGCCAGACAGTACGTTTATGCTCAGGCTGAGAACATTTACCAACGCGCCTTTAGTGGTGAGGGTATATGCACCTTTCGCATTGATTGTGACCACACTCAGGCATTTACGCACGAAATCGTAAGGGATTTCATCAATCTTTTTCTCGCCGCTGATATCCACTTCTGCTTTTTTGGCATAAGCGGTAATGGCTTCATCCAATGGATTGTTTAAACCGGTCTGAAAATTCGAATTAAGATAGGTGCTGTATAAAACCGACGGAGAGGGCTTGCCTTCGATGTCGAGCGCACCATCCAGTTGGACAACGCCTTCGGTGAGCGTTCCAGTTTTATCTGTGCATAACACATCCATACTGCCCAGATTCTCGATCGAGTTCAACCTTTGGACAATAACTCCTCTTTTAGCCATCCGTTGGGCGCCTTGTGAGAGGGTGATACTGATAATGGCGGGCAAGAGTTCAGGAGTTAACCCGACGGCAAGGGCGAGCGCGAACAGCAGTGAGTCGATGGGCGGTTTGGCTAGAAAAATATTGATGGCCAGCACGAGCACTACGATCACCACCATTACCCGGGTCAATAAATAGCCAAAACGTTGAATCCCGCGCTCAAACTCGGTATCCGGAGCGCGCAAGGTGAGCCTGTTAGCAATCTGACCAAAAACGGTGCCTTTGCCGGTTTGGGCGACCAATACCTGGGCAGAACCGCTGTTGACACTTGTTCCCATGAAGACACAGTTGATTCGGTCTGCCAGGCTGGCGTTGGCAGCTACGGTCGTCGGGCTTTTTTCCACCGGGAAGGTTTCGCCAGTCAGAACTGCCTGATTGATGAAGAAATCATTTGCCACCAGCACTATGCCATCTGCAGGGACCAGACTGCCTGCGGAAAGCTGAACAACATCCCCAGGGACGATCTCCCGGGAAGGGATAGTTTGAACTTTCCCGCTGCGCAGTACATCAGTTTTGATAGTGACCTGAGAGCGTAATTTTTCGACAGCATTACTGGCAGAAAATTCTTGCACGAAACCGAGAATGGTACTGCCCAGGACGATGATCAGAACAATGATAGCGTCCGTCCACTCGCCTACGAAACCTGAAATAATAGCTGCAAATATAAGGATAAGGACGAGAGGGCTCTTGAATTGATTTAGCAGCAAACGGAAAGCGGTTGTTTGCTGTTTGGTTCTTATCGTGTTATCGCCGTATTGCTGCAGACGCTGATCGGCGTCGTCCTGAGTGAGTCCTTTTTGTGTGCTGTGCAGCTTAAGCAGCAGGTCTGCTGCTGAAAGATTCCAATAGGTTGAAGGTGCAGCCTGATCTTCTGGCAGGCCTGGTCCCTTAATTGTTTTTGTATTGATTGTCTTTAGTTTCATGGAACCTCTCTGAATATTCTTTCCAAATATTTTATGGTTGTAACCAAAAACTCTTTTTCGCTGATTCGGTTACTGTAGGCTTGATTATAAGCTTTTCGTTACTTTCTTTTTTGAAAATTTAGTGTATTCTGCAGGTAAGTCGAATCCAAAATGATCGCACAATGCCTTCACATCGAGATAATCATTCAAGTCCAACTCGTAACCGCTGTGAAATTTCAGCATCCATTCAGGAGTGATGCAGGTGACGGGAAATCCGGCGATCGAGCCTGATCCGCGGAGCGAATCAAATGGATAAGCGACCCCAAAAATGATCTGGCCGGCATCGTCAAAAGTGTAAGTGTGGATATCAACCAGATGCCCCTGCTCGTCACCAAGTACGTAGTTGCAATCCCGGGTATCGTCTCGTGGAACATCTCTATACCTCAGGGCTTCAAGTATTGCGCGGATTTTTGCTGAGTCTTTGTGAGGAACCGCGATATCCAGGTCGTTATGCAGGCGGGTTTGCTGCCCCAGCAATGCATCCACTCCCCAGCCGCCATCGACGCATACTGGAATATGATTTTCCGTAAATAATTTCACAATTCTAATTACCTCGGCAGGGGTCATTTCGGGAGTCTGCGGTAGCATAGCTGGGTCATTTTTCTTTCCTGATACTTTTCTGTAAGGTCGGACCAACCTGATGAACAGGTTAGCTTTATCTTATTCCAAAAGTACAAATAATAGGTGAAACTGCATGGATTAATTTGCACCATTTATTGTATACTGATAACATAAAATTTATCACATTAGTAAAGGAGCCGAATGTCAACACCACCAGAAATGTCTCAAGCACCAGTTTCATCTGAAGTCTCCAGTGATGATCGCTTATGGGTTTTATTGTGTTTTTTGCTGACACCTATCATTCCGCTAATCACCTTGTTCCTGGATGATCGGAAAAACAAGCCATTCATCAAGTATCACACAGTTCCCACGCTTATTCTTGGCGTCGCGGAAGGTATCGTGGTCGGAATTCTGGCTTTTATTCCATTTGTAGGCTGTTTGACCCCATTCCTGTGGATCATCAACGTTGTCTTGGCTGTCAAAGCCAACAAGGGAGTCAATGTGGACATCCCTGTCATTACCAATTTTTCCAAACAACAGGGTTGGTCCTAGTATTTTCGCTTTTCTGCTTAAGCAGAAATCAAAATGCCTTCCGCAGGGAAGGCATTTTTTGTGTAAAGTAGATGATTCAGACAGAATAGGCGCGTTTCAGGGCAGCAATATCTAATTTACTCATTTTCAGCATCGCTTGCATGACCTGGTTCGCTTTCCCGGTATCCTTATCTGCCAATAATTCTCCCAGTACATTCGGAACGATTTGCCAGGACAGGCCATATTTATCTTTAAGCCAACCGCACTGCCCTGCCTGCCCTCCCTCACTAAGCTTGTCCCAATATTCATCTACTTCTTGCTGGGTTTCGCAGTGGACAAAGAAAGAGACTGCCTCATTGAATTTGAAGAGCGGGCCGCCATTGAGGGCTGTGATCTCCTGTCCATCCAGTAGAAAGGTAACCGACATGGCCTTACCTTTCAATCCAGAGTCACTTTCGATAACGCGGGACACAGATTTTATCCCTGAATTCTTGAAGATGGAGGTATAAAAATTAGCGGCTTCCTCTGCCTGATCATCAAACCATAAAAAAGGGGTAATTTTTTGCATGTGTTACACTCCTATTTTGAGAGTTTATCACAAAAATGAGATTTGTTGCTGAGGTAAATTATCTGACTATGTCACAAATGTTTACGCTAGGCCTCGGTTAGTGTAAAATCAATGAGGCTGGTTATAGACTTTCTTTAATTCGGATTCTATAATCTTCTCTGGCAGTTTGGGCAAGTTTTATTTATCCGGTATTGAGGAGCAGCAGTATCGATGTTCAAATATCCCTTTATTTTTCCAGAAGATACACTCAGTCCTATAGCTGGTCACCTGGAACTAGATGAGCCGCTTCCCTACCGCCCAAACGCCGAGGAAAGCGGTTTTTATCGCTCCGGTCAAATCGTGCTGGATGACGGAAAAACTCTTAACCTGGTTCTCTACCATAACCCGGATACTGCAAAATTTATTTATCTGCGCGACTGCCCAGTTGAAAGCAATTTGATGGAGATCATTGGAGTAGACCCTGCTCTATTGGAGGGAAAAAAGAAGATTACGCTGCCGGGGCAGTTATGTCTGGGCTCGGATCGCAGCAACCTCACCGGCGCAGCAATTGATACTTTGTTTCGTTCCCCTGTAATGCAGCCAACTTTCAAACAATATCGGCAAGAGACAATCGCGGTCTTCCCAATTGCACGCGAAGGATTGAAATATCAAGTTCAGGATGCCATTTATAAAAACTACGGTTTCTATTGTGATGAAATCGTGCTGGACGCCCACCATGTTTTTGATAGTTCGGTTCCGGTATATAATCGCACAGTTGAAATGACGATCTTCAAGGACAAAGACCTTGAACTGCAGCAGAAGGAAAATATCGCAGTCGCTTTCTTCGCAGACAGTATTGCCAGTGGTCTGGTAATGAAAGAAGTGATCGCCAGAGTAAAAGAACGTTTCAGTAATCTGGAACAGGTAGAAGTGATTGCCCCGCTGGCTACTATCCGCGGATTGTGCAGATTGGTGCAAACCGAGACGCCTCTGGATTTCAGATTGCGTGTGCATGTGTTTGAAACGCTGCTAAATGCACTACCCCCTGATTATTATTATTCCGCCCACATCAATACTCCCCAGTTGCATATACGGCCGGAATTGGATGCCGAATACCGCGCCTGGTGGGGTAAGGACAGCGAGGGAAAAAGCATTGCTGATACAGCCTGTGCTGGATATGGCTGGAGTGAAGCATTTTACTCTCCCCGCAAACAAATTCAGATGATGAACAGCCAGCTTCAAGCCAGACATGGCCTGACCATTGCAGATATTGTCAAGCGAAATATTTCCAAATAGAGCATACCCCAACTTTTGTTTAATCAAAATAAGGATGGTTTTTTTGCAACCATCCTTTTTTGTTTTAGAAGAGCCGGTGCTTTCGAATCAAAACCTGCTCAGGTCGATTACTGACTTACACCTAAGAGTTTGAATACTTCAGCCATGGCCGTTGCCGCGGTTTGGTTGTCCAGCCCGGTTTTGTTGGCCAGTTGATTGGCAATGTTGTTGTTCTGGATATAACTTGTATTGGAATGGGCTTGCAGGATACTGCTTATATCTTCTCCGTTGGTGATTTTGGTGCCGTGGTTGGCAGCCAGATAATGAACCACGAAGGTAACTACAGTCATTGCTGTCTCAGGTGGAAGGTTAAGCTTCGCGGCAACTTTATTTACTATTGGTTGAATATAGTTGGAGGCTGTTGGGCTTTGAACAACATTCATAATCAATCCCAATACTTCTTCAGTGGCGTTCTGACCACCGGCTGCTGGTGCCTGAGCATTGGTTTGGGTGGTTTGGCCGCCGCCAAGCAATGAACCAAGTAAATTGACAACTTCGCCACCGGTTGATTGGGTTTGCTGAGTGTTATTCAACACGCCGCTTTCTGATAATAATGAAAAAATACTTCCTAATGCCATCGTTATACTCCATAATTAAGATATCCAGATTATACTAATTCTAATGAATTTGGTCAATTAATTGTTGGTGTAACATTCTTTCTGTAAATTGATGAACCTTAACAAAAGTGGTGAGTCAGAAGTATCCTAAATAGGTTACCACACCAGAAATAGGAGACTGAAATGACTCACCAAGAAGATTATACC
>Ga0224522_1000041_pt1 | contig 76265 bp, 61 predicted proteins | sample CFST25metaG_FD_182733 | JGI IMG/M metagenome (GOLD analysis project Ga0224522, IMG submission 182733) | Peat soil microbial communities from Stordalen Mire, Sweden - C.F.S.T25 | ecosystem: Environmental > Terrestrial > Soil > Wetlands > Peat | place: Sweden: Norrbotten County, Stordalen Mire...
TCTTTGAGGAGCACAAGGGGGGCAGAAGTGGCGATTCGAGTAACCGATTGTCGTTTAAGTCAGCGATTCACCTGCGAATCGCCACTTCTGCCCCCATAAACACCTAATTGCCATGTCATTCCGAGCGCCAGCGAGGAATCTCTACAGAAAGTGACTATACTTATCTAAATAGTTCATTTATTAATAGTAAGCTCAATATTTGCTACCAACCCCTTAAGATGTGTATAAAGATTAGCTTCAAAAGGAGGGGAGATTTAAAAAATAAGATATTGATTATTTAACTGGCTTAATTACAGGTGCTTTTCTTTTTGCTTTAATCAGAAGCCCTTTCTTTGTAGAGCTTGTTATTTTAAACCTGTCATCAATTCTGTCACCGATAATCCAGACGATCTTTCCGTCAGATTCAAGGATAAATTTGTTCTCCTTTTCAAATTTTGAGTTTTTGTTATCGATAAAATAATCGCTCAGCTTTTTTTTCTGATTCATTCCAAGAGGGTAAAAATGATCTCCCGGCTTCCATTTTCTGATTGTCATAGGGAATGTAACCTTCAGAGAGTCTATACAGGCTATATGAGGATCGGATGGTATTTCAAACGTTTCACTAATCTTTACATTTCTGGCCGATGAAATACCTGGGAAAATACAAAATGCCTGTTCGTTTATGATAGTATACCGGGTTTCATCACCAGCTTCTTCATCTGATATAATTATTTCCTTCCTGTTCTTAATGATTCTGTGGCTTTCGGTAATGATCTGGCCTCCTGTTTTGCCTTCAATCACCTTTTTGAGATCAATCAGAAGCGCATTTGTTATACCGTATGGTTTAAACAATTCGAACAAGATGGCAGTATTATTTAAATATGTTCTTAACTGATTTATTTTAAATATTATGAGATGTTCTTTCTCCTCTGAAATTGTTTCTCTGAGCAGTGATATATATTCTGAAACAATTTCATTAAATCCTGAGAATCTTTCTGCAGTTTCATAAAGTGTTGTTTCAATCGAAGGATTGATCTCCTTTAATACCGGAATTACAAGGTGTCTGATTTTGTTCCTGGTATACTTTGTCTCCGCATTTGACTTGTCTTCACGATAAATAATATTGTGTTTTTTTTGGTAATTAATAATTTCCTCCCTCGAAGCAAAAAGCAATGGACGGATAATCCTTTTACTTAATGGCTTCATGCCTGCCATTCCTGCCAGACCTGTTCCCCTGATGAGATTTATCAAAAGAGTTTCTATATTATCATTCAAATTATGTGCAACCGCTGTAGCATCGTATCCTTTATTCAACCGTATCTCCTCAAACCATGTATATCTCAGTTCTCTTGCGGCCATCTGAACCGATAATCTGTTCTTTTTTGCAAACGATTTTGTTTCAAACCTGACAGTATAGAACGGAATGTTCCGTTCATTTGCAAACCGATGGACAAATTCCTCATCTTCATCGGATTCATGTGCTCTCAGGGAGAAATTGCAGTGAGCTATACCAATTTTATAATTAAGCTGGTAAAACAGGTGAGACATTACCATTGAGTCGATGCCTCCACTTACAGCCAACAGAATCTTGTCCCCGGGATTTATAAGGTTGTTTTCAGAAATGAACTTTTTAAACTCCTGAATCATTTAATGATGTATTGAAATGCAAAAATAGAAAAAGGTATCCTTTCGGGGGATACCTTTTCATTAAAATTCTGTATAAACTATCGTTTGGAAAGATAATCAGCCACGCTCTGCTGAGTTTCCTTCATTGCCTTATCTCCTTTATGCCAGTCTACAGGACAAACTTCACCGTTTTCTTCAAAAAACTGTAAAGCATCCACCATTCTAAGTGTCTCAGTGACACTTCTTCCGAGAGGCATATCATTTACTACCTGATGTCTTACAATTCCTTTCTTGTCAATAAGAAATAATCCCCTATAAGCCCTTGGGTCACCTTTAAAAGTAACATCTCCATCTTCCGAATAATCATAGTCACCTGCAAGAACATCATAATTTTCTGAAATTGTCTTTGACAGATCCGATACAATTGGGTATTTTACTCCCTTGATTCCACCCTGGTTTAATTCAGCCTGAAGCCATTTCCAATGTGAGTGTTTCGAATCAACTGAACATGCAACAACAGCAACATTCCTTTCTTCGAATTCCTTTAATTTTTCCTGAAAAGCAAGAAGCTCGGTAGGGCAGACAAAAGTAAAATCAGCAGGGTAGAAGAAGAATAATACATATTTTTTCCCAAGGTATTGATCAATTGAGAACCCTTCAACAATTTCACCGCCGTTTATCACTGCAGATGCAGTAAAGGCCGGTGCTTTTTTTCCAACTAAAACAGCCATTTTTTTAATTTTAATTTGTTAATAATAAGTATTCATGTTCTAGAGATTACAAACAAAAGAATGTTTTGTTCATTACCGGTATGGGATTATGGCAGGAGGGCCCGGTTCAAAATTAGCTGGCCGCAGAAGTTGCTCTCCGGAAATATTTACAGGGGAGATAGTTGAGTAGTAAGGAGGGTTTGGAAAATATCCGATCCTCAGTTGCAGGGTATTGAACACCATATTGTCATTCCTGATCCTTATTCCCAGTCCGATACTTGAAAGCGTATATCCATTTCCCAGAATTTCATTTGTGGCGGAAAGAAATGAAAAATCACTAAACCCGAAAAATGCGAACCTGAAACCGTACAAATTAACCGGGCTGAATAAAACAGATTCAAGGCTTACTGTTAATCTTTGTGTACCGGTTACAGAGTCATTTTTGAACCCGGTAAAACCATTATCTGTTAAGAATTTCAGGGATTCATTAGTATACCTTCCAAATCCTCTTGTATAATGAATATATACGAAGTTGCGGATCCTTGAATTTCCCAGATTTATAAGATTAGAAAAATAATTCATGCCCAAGGATAATAATCCCTGTTCCGTCTGATTTTTATTTAGGTAAGTCGAAAACCCACCATAGGTATAAAAATAGCCAATGGCTTTATTTGATTGGCTAAAAGATACTTCACCGCCAAAATATGTTCTCTGTTTGAATTCATTGAATTCCCGGCCCGCAGTGATCTTGAACAAGGCACCGTAAGGGATATCCTCGGTACGTCCATAACTATATATGAGGTTAGTTTTTGTATACTTTTGTATTGAAAGGGCAGCCGATCCGAGGAAAATTCTGTATTTCTGCAGGTTATAAAAAGACTCCGGGAGTATAAACGGATGTTCAAATACGTTATTGTTTGTGTAGCGGGCACCAATTATGATTCTCGATACTGATGCCTTATTTATCAGAAACGATCTGGATAACCAGTAGTCCTGTAAATTGTATCTCAGAGGCGCTGGTACAGGCAGAGTGTCGAGATCTGCAGAAGTGTACATCTGCTTAACGCTGATTCCGCCGGCATATTTTGTCGTTGAGCTCACAAGCTTGCGGCTTAAATCGAATCCATATGTTCTTTCTCCAAGACCATTGAGATAATATACATTAAGGTTTATAAAAGATTTTGCAATATTATCAGCAATATAATGGATTCCGAATCCTGGTGAGTCATCGGCCTTACTGTCAAAAGGCATTTCGATTCCAAATTCATGCCCCATTCCGAAAATGTTTTTATCAAAAATGGAAACAGAACCTTTGCTGAGCCCTTCATAAGTATATGAACCACCAAGAGAATAAACATCTTTTGTGAAAACTACTATATCGGCTTCTTCATCAGACACTGGAACAACTAATATTCTTGCGTCATCGATATAAGGAAGCTGTCGTAAGATTCGTTCGTTATCGCTGAGCACGAGAGGAGCTATCTTGTCACCTTCAGAAAAGAGAAGATTTTTTCTGATAATGCTTTCATTAGTATTGAAATGGGTCTTGTTCAGAATGTTTTCAATCTTTTTAGGATTGCCTGATGATGGATTATTAATATCAACTCCGAAAACATTAAGTCTTTGTATAACAATTTTTCTGATTTTTTTCCCCGTATAGTTTATATAACTGGCCTCACTTGTTCCTGTAAACTGTTTTTTATAAATGGTGTCATGATGAATGACTATAAAATTATAAAGTCTTTTTGTCAGTTGATTCTTTGAAGCTTTCGCTTTCAACGAGTCGAAAAAAATAAGATTTCTATCTGTTACAGTAACAGGGGTAGGGGCTTTTGAAGAGGGAACACTTAACAATGATTCTTTTGGAAAAAGAGAGATTTTGTCTCTCATTTTATTAAATATATCCGGGGAAATTTTTTCTAAGGTGTCGTTTTCAGGACGGGATTGAGTATATGCAGCATTACAAATAAGCAGAAGGGCCATGAGAATCCATGGCCTTAAAGAACTTCTGTATTCTCTCATAATTTTGCACATCAGGTTTCTTGAGGATTGCTAATCAAAACATCGTCGGAATTAAACTGAAATCCAAGCCTTTTGCCTGTTATAACCCTTGAATGCTGGATCTTAGCTTCAGCCTGACCAACAGTCGCAATTTTTACTGTATCATACGGAGGCACAAGCAGATCAAATTCAAGTGCATACTGAATTGCAGTTGAAATTATAAGTTGTAGTGATTGTTTGCTGATCTCTTCACTGCCATAATTGGTAAACAGCATTCCCATTTGCCTTTTTCCCTCAACAAAGTACTGCTTCTCATGATTTATAAAGATTCTGGCTATAAGATATCCCAGATCATCTAAGCGTGAGTATTTGAATGAGTCACTGAGGAAATTGTAAATATTGATTATCCCTGAATATGCATTGTTCTTGTTTTTCTGGATATAGGCTGTTTTCCATGCCGGATGTTCCCTGTCGAACTGAAAAATGTTGGAGTGCATGCTGAAAAGCAAAATATCTCCGGCAACCTTTATCTGCGCATCAAAATTACTCCTGTCGGTATATTCGAGTCTTATCCTCGAATCTATCCCTCCTAAACTGGTATTTACCTCTTTTGATAAATTCTTAAGAACATCCTTGACAACACCAAATGACTCAAGAGTATTATCGAAAACTTTCTGCTTCAGAAGCGATTTTTGTTTAAGTGTTCCTATAATTGCCACTTTTTTATCATTCTGATCTGTCATGGTAAACGTAATGTTAAGTGAGATATTGGCATCTAAAATAATAATTTAATCAATAGGACCTTGCAAAAAGAACCCTCCTGTTGGAAGGCTTGCCAGAATAAATGCATTTTCCTTGTTCTTCGGGACTGTCGAAAGGAATGCACCTGATTGTGGCTTTAGTCTCTTCTTTAATTTTCTCTTCTGTCTCAGTTGTTCCATCCCAGTGAGCCATAATGAAGCCACCCTGGTTATCAAGAACTTTCAAAAAATCTTCCCACTTATCAACATAAAAAGTATTTTCCTTCCTGAAATTAAGAGCCTTGTTATAGATATTGGTCTGGATGTCATCAAGAAGCCTGGGTACGATCTCATATACTTTATCGATCGGTATTGTCTCTTTCGTCAGATTATCTCTTCTTGCGACTTCTATTGTATTATTTTCAAGATCCCGTGGTCCGATTGCAAGACGGACCGGAACTCCTTTGAGCTCGTAATCAGCAAATTTCCATCCCGGCTTGTTATTATCCCTGTCGTCATATTTAACCGATATTCCCATTGCCTCTAGTCCTGTTTTTATTTTAATCGCTGCGTCAGATAAAGCTCCAATCTGATCAATATTTTTATAGATAGGAATTATTACAACCTGGATAGGAGCAAGCTTAGGTGGCAATACAAGCCCATGGTTATCCGCATGACCCATAATTATAGCGCCAATAAGCCTGGTTGTAACACCCCATGATGTTGCCCATACATAATCAAGTTTTCCTGTGCGGTCGGTAAACTGAACATCAAATGCTTTAGCGAAGTTTTGACCAAGAAAATGGCTGGTGCCAGCTTGTAAAGCTTTTCCATCCTGCATCAGGGCTTCGATGGTATATGTGTCGAGTGCTCCGGCAAACCGCTCATTTTCAGTCTTATATCCCTTTAATACAGGAAGGGCCATTGAGTTTTCAGCGAAGCCGGCATAAACATTGATCATCTTTTCAGTCTCTGTTACAGCTTCCTCACGTGTGGCATGAGCTGTGTGTCCTTCCTGCCACAGAAATTCTGTAGTTCTTAAAAAAAGTCTTGTCCGCATTTCCCACCTCACTACATTGGCCCATTGATTAATAAGAATTGGCAGATCCCTGTATGAGTGGATCCAGTTCTTATATGAGTTCCAGATTATGGTTTCTGATGTGGGACGAATAATCAATTCTTCCTCAAGCTTTGCTGCGGGATCAACAACAATTCCTTTCCCATTTTCATCATTCTTGAGACGATAATGAGTTACAACTGCACATTCTTTTGCGAATCCTTCCACATGTGCTGCCTCTTTGCTAAAGAAAGATTTTGGAATAAGTAATGGGAAATATGCATTGACATGCCCCGTGGCTTTAAATAGCCTGTCTAGTTCAGCCTGTATCTTTTCCCAGATTGCATACCCATAAGGTTTAATAACCATGCATCCGCGCACAACTGAATTTTCTGCCAGATCAGCCTTGATAACCAGATCGTTATACCATTGTGAATAATTCTCGTCCCTGTTAGTTAAAAACTTCGCCATTTTTTTGGTACGGTATTTGTTTCATTATTATAAAAGAAATAGATTGCGTAAAAATAAATAAAAAGATCAGTTATTACTCAAAAAAGAAAGTGAGGTTCATCATGAAAGCAAAATACCATGTCGGAATCATATCTTTACTTGTGCTTGTTACTTCGACTGCAAAAGGCCAGGGGGATGATCCCAGAGAGTTCAGCAATGATGACGCCAAGCTTGTTGTGAATAATTATTACAATGATAATGATTTCGATTATGCATCAAGGATAAACAGGTTTCACAGATCTTATGCCGCATTTGATTATTACTCTCCGGTCTTTACAGATTCATACCTGTATAATTATCGCCCATTTTCCATGGGATCAGGTTTTTATGGCGGCAGAGGTTTAGGATTGGGATTTTCTTATAATTTCCCTCTTTATGATTATGATTATAATTATAATTATAATTACGATAACGGATATGGAGATTATTATGGATATGATCCTTATTATGGAAGCAACTATTACTGGGGTTATGATCCTTTCTATTATAACAGCTGGTACTCTCCTTTTATGTTCGGTTTTAACTTCGGGAACAGATGGCGTAACAACTATTATGGACGGAATGGCTATTCCCGAAACCATGGTTACTATTCAAATAATGACTACTATGGTCACAATTCAAACAGATATTCTTCCGGTAGTAACACCCCAAGGAGAAACCCCGGTAACAATTCCGAAACATCAACCCGTAATAATAATGTATCCAGAAGGGGAAGCTTCCAGAACAACTTTTCGAGAAATGAAGCTTATAATAGCAGAGCGGTAGTCAGATCAGACGATGGTAATAATAGCGGCGAGAACAGGAGATCAGTGACTTCGTCATTTAACAGAAGAGAGGTTAACAGCAATGTCAATACTGGAAGAAATAAAAATAATACTACTTATGGTAATAATAATTATTCAGTTCGTAATTCAAGAAATTTAAATACGGGAGTTAATAATAATCACTATAACAATAATTTAAACCAGGGTATCAGCAGTTACAGGTATGCGAGATCGAATTCGGGGATAAACACACATTCATCAAGAGCGATGAGTTCACCTGTTTCACATTCCTATTCTGCCAGACCGGGGAATTCTGGATCCGTTGTAAGAAGCAGTTCCTCTCATAGCGGTTCCTCACGCAGCAGTTCCGGATCTTCCGGTTCAAGATCGGGTTCCTCAAAAGGAAAATCATCGGGAAGAAGATAATAATGCTATAATAAGTAAAATTTTTTGGCAGGGGAAACATTTATATTTAGTGAATCGTTACAGTTAGTTAATTAAATTTGTTTCTTTGGTACAATATTTGCGTGTATTATGAAAACAATAGGGGGAATTTAAAATGAAAACATTATCACAGATATTAATCCTTGCTCTTCTTACTCTGGGCTCCTGTACCTCAACTCTTTATACAGGTGCTGAATACGATGATCTTTACTATTTGCCTTCTGATAAGCCGGTTGCAAAAAACAATACTGTTGTAAATGAACAGCTTCCGGAAGGTACTTTAAAGAATAAAGACTATTATGATAATATTTATGCGTCCGATACTCTTGTTTCCGACCAGTATTCTGATGCCGTAGATTATGATAATCAGGTCAATACTAATGACTATAATAATAACCAGGGATACGATTATTATAGTGACTCCCCATATTCCAACAGGTTGAGAATGTTTTACGGAAACTACTTTAATCCTTACTGGAGAGATCCTTTCTATTCTGACTATGGTTATTCTTCATTTGGATACGGCATGGGCTATGGCATGGGTTATGGCATGGGTTATGGCATGTATGGTATGGGTTATGGCTATGGGGGAATGTACGATGACTATTATGGAATGTACCCAGGGTATTATGGTGGTTATTACGGAGGATATTATGGTGGTTATTATGGCAGCGGATTTTTTGGAGGATATCCTATTTATTCAATTCGTGAAGGTAACACCAGATACGGAAGACCGGATAGGCCAAGCAATCTGTCATCAAGATGGAATAGTAATATAGGTGGTATTGGATCTTCAAGAAGACAATCTTATATCGCCGTAGGAAGCTCAAGAGTTAGCGGAAAAACTTCCGGTTTACAGACCACAGCAGGAGGTCAGAGGAGAACTGTTACATCAGGCTCAAATTCAGTTAATCAGGTAAACAGAAATACTTCTACGGAACAAACCAAAGGAGCATATATTCGGTCCAGTTCTTCTTCTGTACAAAGAAACGCCGCGAATACAAAGCCGGCATATAATAGTGTTAACAGGTCATATACCCCGAGTTATAATAATCCGAGAATGAGTACAAGGCCATCCTATAACAATAGCAGGGTGTCGGAAAGCTCGAGTTCCAATGTCAGCCGGAATAGTGGTGCCGTCAATAACAGCAGGAGTTATAATAATTCAGGGTCTGTAAGAACTCCCTCAAATAATGGTTATTATCAGAATTCCTCAAATAGTTACAGAGGTAATTCTTCAGGGTCGGGCATTCAAAGGAGAAGTGTATCATCTTCAGGATATTATGCTCCAGCAAGTCATTCCAGCTCAAATTCTTACAGAAGCTCGGGAAGCTATTCTGTTCCTTCGAGAAGCAGTTATTCCTCAGGTTCTTATAGTGGCTCTTCTTCAGGGAGCAGCAGGTCATCATCATCATATAGCGGAGGATCGTCACGTTCTTACTCTTCAGGATCCTCCTCAAGCTCTTCATCAGGGTCCTCATCAGGGTCTTCATCGGGTGGTGGTAGATCCTCATCAGGTGGTGGTGGCTCTTCGTCAGGAAGGAGATAGTTTGAAACAAAAAAATAGTGTTAATAAAGTTCATTCTAAATAAAGAGTGCAGGGATAGTATTACAAAAAACAGAAATCTTATGAAAAGGATAAGTTTATTAATATTCGCGGTAATATCTCTCTTCGCAGGGGTTAATGCCCAAAACGTAGATGATGCACTGAGGTATTCCCAGGTATTCTATGGAGGAACGGCCAGGTTTATGTCGATGGGTGGTGCATTCACGGCCCTGGGCGGAGATATTTCTACGCTGAGTCAAAACCCTGCTGGGATAGGAATATTCAGAGCATCTGAACTAACGATTACTCCTCAATTGTTCCATATTAAAACAACTGCAGGGTTTAATGGAGTTTCTTCTTCGGACAATATTGACAAATTTAATCTACCTCAGATAGGAATGGTGATTAGCCTGATTTCCAACAATAATGAAAACGGACTTATTACTCTCAACCTGGGTTATTCGTTCAATAAAACAAATAATTACAGCCAAAGTACCCTGATTCAGGGGGTTAATAATTCAAGTTCAATGGCTGACTACTGGGCTGTCCGTGGAAATGGCAACACTAAAACAAATCTTCCTGATGATGCATGGATGGCAAATAAAACATTTCTGATTGATACCCTTTCAGGGTTAAATAATTTGTATGGAACAGCATTTTCAAATTATGGTGATAATCCTCCATCCGTATATGGGCAGAACATTAAGCACTTTATTTCAAATGAAGGATATACAGGGGAGAATGATTTTTCAATTGGAGGTAATTATTCAAACAAAATCTTCTTTGGTGCCACTCTTGGAATAACTACACTAAGATATACAAGTCAGTATGAACATCAGGAGTCGACAGATTTATCACTACCTTCACAATTCCAGAATTTTACATACACCGATTATTTTGAAGAAAAAGGAACTGGATATTCATTAAAACTTGGTGCAATAATTAAACCTATTGAGGCTCTCCGCATTGGCTTGGCATTTCATTCTCCGACCTGGTACAAGATTGATAACTATTCCTATGGTGATTTAACCTCACATTTTACCGATGGTGGTCAATATGAAGCTTCAATAGATCCTTTAAGGTTTAATTATGCTCTTGCTACTCCATTCAGAGTTTTAACCGGTGTGGCAGTCCAGATAAAGAAGTTTATGCTTCTAAGCGCTGATTATGAATTTGTAGACTATAGCACTGCCAGGTTCTCTGAGACAGGCGATGGTCATAATTATTCTGATGAAAATAATGAAATTAAGAATAGTCTGAAACCTTCAAGCAACATTCGTTTTGGTGGTGAATTACGTTTGAATAATATCTACCTCAGAACAGGTTATGGTTTTTATGGCAAATCTTTTAAATCGCGTGACGATAATTCAAATCTTGATTATAATACAATTTCTTTCGGAGCCGGTATACGGGAACAGAATATTTCGATTGACTTCGCTTTTACCAATTATAAATATTCACAGCAATATATTTTGTACCCCGTGAATGACGGTGTTGATCCTGCTGTCGCAAATTTGAATACGGTTAAAAACATGTTTACTCTCACTATAGGATATAAGTTCGGTATTTAATACTTTGATGACTTCCTTTCTTGAGGCCGTTTCATCTGAGACGGCCTCTTTTTTTTACTATAACTGAAGATATGCTCATCACCTTAATATTCCTTTTATAAATAATTAATTGCTTCCGGACCCGTATTAAATATAAGGTCAATAATGCTTAAGCCCTGAACAAATCCGATACCGGTATCAAAAACCTGAATGTATTCTCTGTTGGCGTACTGAGATTTCAGTTTTGGAGATATTTTGTATCTGAAATCATTGCCGTCTTCTCCGATTGGTTCAAAATATGTCGTTTGTGAGAGTTTGATCTTCAGTTTAAGCATTTTAATAATTAAGTGCATAAGTTCCGTATTCAGATCCAGAAGAAATTCATTTTTTCTTGAGATGATCCTTTCTATTTCTTCAAAATAAAATTGAAAATAGGGAGATGAGTTGTATGATGCAATTATAGCCCTCAGATGTACCTGCTGCCACCTTTTTGAGTAATCGATCCTGATCTCTTTTAGGGATGTTTTATGCAAGCTTCCGAGATAAACAGGAACAGACAGAAGCTGGGGACCATGTGCCGAAAGAATATAGCATCTGTTCCGGTAAGACTGTTTGATGTAATTTTCATTACTTTCAATCAATATTTCATCTGCTTGTGAAATAAGAGAGAAATATTCAACCGGTGGTAAATAGGCTGTGGAAACTAGTATATTTCCTGGCATTGCAGAAAGAATCACTCCATCTTGTTAATCATACTGGCAGCGAACCCTGCCCCGAATCCGTTATCAATATTTACAACTGTGACACCCGTTGAACAACTTGTGAGCATAGCCAAAAGAGCGGAAATTCCGCCGAAATTAGCGCCATAACCAACGCTGGTAGGGACAGCAATTACCGGTTTATCGACCAGTCCTCCCACTACACTTGCAAGCGCCCCTTCCATACCTGCGATAACAATTATTACCCTGCAGTTCCTTATTTCCGGTAATTTATCAACAAGCCGGTGAATCCCTGCCACACCTGCATCATAAATTCTTACGACATTATTTCCAAGCAACTCTGCGGTAATTGCTGCCTCTTCTGCCACAGGTATATCTGAGGTTCCTGCCGTGATTATTGCAATTCTGGTTTCAGGGATAACAGGTTTTTTCTTCTGAAGTGAAATAATCCTTGCCATGGGGTAATAAACTGCTTCGGGTGATATGCCCTTTACAGCATCGTACATTTCCTGATTTGCCCTTGTACCAAATACATTATTTCCCATTTCTGACATCACCCTGAATATTTCTCTTACCTGTTCGACAGATTTGCCCGCACAATAAATAATTTCAGGATATCCTGTTCTCATTTCACGGTGATTATCTATCCTTGCAAAACCAAGATCTGTAAAGGGGAAATTCTTTAGAACTTCTAATGCTTCCTCAATGCTTGTATCTCCCTTTTTAACATCTTTTAGCAGTTTTTCAACTTCTTTTGAATTCATATTACTCATTTTTCAGGATTTGAACTCCCTGTCCTGTAACCTTCAAGATCCAAAGATACATATCTGAATCCTATTTTTTTCAGGTTGGAAATAATAAGTTCTTTGTCGGGATTTCGAATGATCTTTTCGATGTACCCAGGCATGCACTCAATTCTTGCCAGGTCATCATGAATCCGGACCCTTGTTCCGGGATAGCCTAATTCAAACAGCATGTTTTCAGCTTCTTCAACCATCCTTAAAGCTCCTTCATTTATCTCGGTGTTGTATGGAATTCTTGTCAACAGGCAGGCCATGGCTGGTTTATCCCAGATATCCAGATCTGCCTCCTTTGACAATTCACGTATCTCCTTTTTTGTGAGGCCTGATTCGAGAAGAGGACTTCTGATACCAAGTTCTTTAAGTGCTGTTAAACCCGGTCTGAAATCACCGAGATCATCAGCATTTGTACCGTCAATAACAAATTGATAATTATTTTCCCCCGCAAATTTCAGCAGATCCGTGAAGATTATTTTTTTACAGGTGTAACATCTGTCTAATGGATTACTTCTTATCATTTCAGGGAAAACAATATCTATTATTTTATGCTTTATGCCAAATGAACTTGTGAACTCAATGGCGTCCTCTATTTCGCGTGACGGGATATACGGTGTTCTTATGGTGATTGCAATTACACCTGATTTTTTTATTCTATGTGCCCGGTGCAAAAGAAATGTACTGTCAACTCCCCCTGAAAAAGCAACTATAAATGAATTGAGCTCCTTTAGTATGGAGTCGAGTTTTGATATTTTATGGTCTCTGATTTCCATGTAAATAACTATTAATTAATATTTAACAATTTCACCCCTTAGTATATCTAAAAGGAGAAATATTTCCATGTTACCTTAAAATGTTAAATATTACCTTCTCTTCATTCCTTACTCATTATTCTTCAGCATTTGGGCCACGATATTGTTGTAAACCTCTTTGATTGGAATCCCTTTTTCAGCTGCGATGCGTTTGCATTCGTCATATTCGGGTTTACAGGATACTTCTTTCCCGTTATTATATGATCTTTTAACTGTTAATTCTCCATAAATAGTCTGAAGAGTTTCGAAGTTCCGCACCAGCGTATCTTTTTTGAATGGAAATGTTCTAATTCCCAGTGAAGTTGATTCGGTAAAAATGATATTTTTAACTGTATCGGCTAATTCCGTTTCACATATGACATTAAGAAGAATCCCTGGACGACCTTTCTTCATCATAATATTTGAAAAGAAAACATCTGAAGCACCTGCTTTAAATAGCCTTTCAGAGATATAGTCAAAGAATTCGGGATTCATATCATCAATATTGCATTCGATCTGAAGTGCTTCATGTCCTGATTCAGGATTTGATACTGTTTCACCTAAAAATACCCTGAGAAGATTGGGAACATCAGGGTGCTCTTTCTGGCCGACACCGTAAGCTGTTTTTTCAATTTTAATAACCAGATCAGGGTTAAAATGTGTTCCAAGTGTAGCTAGTATTGCAGCACCTGTTGGAGTAGTGGCTTCAAAGCCGACACCACCTTTTTTAACAGGAATACCTTTAATGATCTCTGAGGTTGCCGGAGCCGGAACTGGAAGAGTTCCATGATCGCACTTTACAAGGCCGCTTCCGAGTTCTACTGTAGATACATGAACAGCGTCAACTTTCAATGCATTAAAACATATGGCAGCACCTACTACATCCACAATCGAATCAACAGCACCGACCTCGTGAAAATGCACATGGTCAATTGGAATTCCATGAACTGTAGCTTCAGCTTCAGCAATTTTTAAAAATATTTTTCTGCTTAATTCCTTTGTTTTAATGTCAAGTGATGAGTCATTAATTATTTTATCGATATCAGAAAGGTGCCGGTGAGCATGTTCATGCCTTGTTTGTTTTACCGTCACTTTGGTTCCGGTAATACCATGCCTTTGATCTTTTTGTACAAGGAGTTCCCAGCCCGGGAGGTTTAATTTTTTTAATTCATCTATGAGATATGTTTTGTCAATTCCAAGATCAATCATAGCACCCAGATTCATATCTCCACTGATACCTGAGAAACAATCATACCCGATAATTTTCATATTTTTGGAATAGTATAATGTGAAACAATTAAAACCGAAGAATGTTAAATAATTCTCAATAATGCATCCACCTTTATTTTTGCTGCTAATATACTATTTACAATCTTTACGGAATAATAAAAAAAAATTGTATTTTTCGGCTTATATCCAACAGTCATTTTATTAACCAGTTTTTTAAGATTATGAAAAGAAGGGATTTTCTTAGAACATCAATTGGAGGAGGTCTGGCAGCCGGTGCTGCATTAAAAATGGGTGGATTTGATAAACTCTGGTCATCAGCGCCATCTGCATCAAAATATGATATGGTGGCTATTATGGGCGGAAACCCTGATGCCATGTTCGACCTTGGAATACAGGAAATGGGAGGTATGGGTGCATTTGTGCAGAAAGGACAGAAAGTGCTTATTAAACCTAATATAGGTTGGGACGTGATTCCTGAACTTGGAGCCAATACCAATCCGCTTCTTGTAAAAAGAATTATCGAGCATTGTTTTAAAGCAGGAGCCAAAGAGGTCTATATTTTTGATCATACATGTGATAACTGGGTAAATTGTTATAGCAATTCAGGCATTGAGAAAATAGCAAAATCTGCTGGTGCGAAAGTAGTACCTGGCAACTCGGAAAGTTATTACCACGAAATTGATATTCCGGGTGGAATCAAGCTTCAAAAAGCCAAGGTGCATCAGCTTTTACTTGAGACCGATGTTTTTATTAATGTACCTGTTCTGAAAGATCATAATTCTACACGAATGACCTGCTGTCTTAAGAATACTATGGGGATTGTATGGGACAGAGGTTACTGGCATTCAAATAATCTGAATCAATGTATCGCAGATTATGCTCTTTATGAAAAGAAGCCGGCACTAAATGTCATTGATTGCTATAATGTTATGGTAAAGCATGGTCCTCAGGGAGTATCCAAAGAGGATCTTGTTTCAATGAAGTCACAGATAATTACTACCGATTGGGTAGCTGGAGATGCTGCAGCAGCCAAAATGTTGGGAGTAGCGGTTGAAAAGATAGAATACATTCCTATCGCACATAAAATGGGGCTTGGGAATATGAACCTTGACACTCTCAATATCAAAAGAATTAAAATGTAATTCCTGATGAGTTCATCTTTGCTTAGGAGAATCCGGATCGTCTTTTCAACACTTGTTTTTATCTTTTTTGTCCTTGTTTTTGTTGATTTCAAGTCGTTGGTTCCGGCAAACTACATTAATACGTTAATGTTTTTACAGTTTATACCTTCTGTATTAAAGTTTTATGATATTAAAACTTTAGCAGTGGGAGGATTTCTTGTAATTCTATTATTGACTTTAATTACAGGAAGGACTTACTGTTCTTTTTTATGTCCGCTTGGCATCGCACAGGATCTTAACAGCAGGATAGGTGGCCGTATTAAGAAAAAGTTCAGACGGTATGGTTTCAAGAGACCCTTTACTATCTTAAGGTACTCAATTCTGGCAATAACCCTTGTTGTTACTTTAATATGGGGGGTATACATGATTACCCTTCTTGACCCTTACAGTATTTTTGCCAGGTCAATGACCTATTTTGCCAAACCTCTGATTATTGTAATAAATAATTTTTTTGCCGGAATACTTGGGAGATTTGATGTATATACTCTTAGTAATGTTCCGGTTAAAGGATTCCCGCTGATAGTATATTCTATTCCTGCAGCATTCTTCATTCTCGTCGGAGCACTTTCGCTTACCAAGGGTAGGCTGTATTGTAACACGATCTGTCCTGTAGGTACATTCCTGGGGCTGATTTCAAAAATTTCACTCTTCAGAATAAAATTTAATGAATCTGCCTGCACAAGGTGCGGGAGATGTGCTATAAGGTGTAAATCTTCCTGTATTGACTTTCTTAAAGCTGATGTTGATGTTACGCGCTGTGTCAGTTGTTTCAACTGCATACATACCTGTCAGGATAATGCAATTTCATTCGGGATAGTAAATTTTAAACGGAAGGAACATGAAACTGATGAGAGCAAGCGTAAACTGATAGTTGGATCTCTTCTTCTCCTGTTTGGACTTTCACGTGTTTCAAATGGTCAGGATAAAACTGCTCCTAAGCCTAAAAAGGAATCAACGGTAAAAGAGAACAGGACATGTCCTGTTTGTCCTCCGGGAGGAGGGGCCATCGTAGACTTTAATAAAGATTGTATTGCCTGTTCACTTTGTATTAATGTTTGTCCTAATGGCGTATTACAGCCTGCATACAGGCAATATGGAATTGCCGGAATGATGCAACCGGTAATGGATTACCACAAGAGCTTTTGTACATATAACTGCACTAAATGTACTGAGATATGTCCTACGAATGCTTTACATCCGCTGCTTCTTGAAGCAAAAAAGCTTACACAGATCGGGAAAGCACATTTCATAAAAGATAATTGTATTGTAAAAACAGAAAAGACTGCCTGCGGTGCTTGCTCAGAAGCTTGTCCGACAAAGGCCTGTCATATGATACCTTATGAAGGAAACCTTGTAATTCCAGAGGTTACGGAAGATATTTGCATCGGTTGCGGTCATTGCGAATTTGCATGTCCTGCTTTCCCTTACAAAGCAATATTCGTAGACGGGAATGCGGTCCATGTTGCCGCAAAAAAACCTGAAAATGTGCAATCTGATATAAAGACACCTGTCGAGTTTCCATTTTAACAGGGGCCAAATCGAAAAACTATTTATTCTATCTTACATGAAACCATCACATATTGAACATATTGGAATAGCTGTCTCCAATCTTGAGGAAGCAATAAGCTTTTATGAAAAGGTTCTGGGACTGACATGCTATAATATTGAGGAGGTAGCCGATCAGAAAGTAAGAACGGCTTTTTTTATGGTCGGACAAACAAAGATTGAACTTCTTGAATCAACAGACCCTGAGGGGCCAATTGGAAAATTCATTCAAAAAAAAGGAGCAGGGCTTCATCATATTGCTTTTTCTGTGGAAAAAATAGAAGAACAATTGATGCATGCTGCTGAAATGGGTATCGCATTAATTGATTGCAAACCCCGTAAAGGCGCTGAAGGCCTTGATATTGCCTTTTTACATCCGAAGGCAACCTCAGGAGTGCTTATAGAACTGTGTGAAAAGAAAAGTAGCGAGTGAAATGATTTGAATCACCTAGCGGTCCGGCATGGTACTGTTTGAAAAAATCATTAGGTTTGTATAACATTACCAACCATACGGCAATATGAAAAAATCCTTGGCAATTGCAGGTAATTCAGGTCCCAAAGTCAGGTCAGATTGCGAAATTGTTTTAGAAATAAAATCTGAAGGGGGCATTACAATCGATCTGATCTCTAAAGTAAAAGTTTTATATGGTGCATCCATAAAGGATCTTATTTCTGAAGTCCTCAATTTTTTTGGAATTAAAAATGCACTTGTGAAGGTTAATGACTCAGGCGCTCTTCCATTTGTTATTGCTGCCCGCCTTGAATCGGCTGTTAAACAATTGATTAGCACTGATCTTGAATACCTGCCGGAGTTTCTTTCGGAAAATGGTTATTCAACCATCCGCGACAGGTTTCGTTTTTCACGGCTATATCTGCCTGGCAATACTCCGGGACTGATGATCAATGCTGGTCTCCATTCTGCCGACGGTATAATTCTTGATCTTGAAGATTCAGTTGCGCCGGAAAAGAAAGATGAAGCCAGGTTTCTGGTCAGAAATGCTTTAAGGCAGATAAATTTCTGTGGTGCAGAAAGGATGGTAAGAATAAATCAGGGAGAAAAAGGACTGGGAGATCTTCATTTTGTAATTCCTCATAATGTAAACCTTATACTTCTGCCAAAATGTGAGAGTGCCGGATATATTAATCAGGTTGAAAAAGAAATTTCATCAATAAAGAGTAAATTCAATCTGAAAAATAATATATTCCTGATGCCAATAATTGAAAGTGCCCTGGGAATCGAAAATTCACTTGAGATTGCCAGAGGTTCTGAAAATGTTGTAGCCGTTGCTATAGGTCTGGAAGATTATACTGCAGATCTTGGAGTTCCCAGGACCATTGAAGGGAAAGAATCATTTTATGCGAGAGCGCGTCTCGTAGTTGCTGCAAAGGCAGCAGGTATTCAACCTATTGATTCTGTATTTTCAGATGTTGCCGATATGGAAGCTCTGCGACAAACTGTACTGGTATCGAAATCAATGGGCTTTGAGGGGATGGGTTGTATTCATCCCAGACAAATATCGGTAATAAGAGAGGGATATGCTCCTGATGAAATAGAAATTGAAAAATCGAAAAAGATTGTTCTTGCTTTTGAGGCAGCTAAACAAAAAGGACTTGGAGTAGTAGCCCTTGGATCAAAAATGATTGATCCTCCTGTAGTTGCGCGTGCTCAAAAAATCATCGATCTTTCAGTTCGTATGGGATTGCTTTCGGCTCAGTGGATAAATGATACTCAACCTGTCGGTAATAACCAATAATAGAGATTATGCTAACGAAAACTGTGATAAATGCCGCCGGCAGGTCGGTTCCCCTGGAAATCAATGGACAGCCAGTGATTCCCTTTATGGGAATTGGAAAGCACAAACCCGGAAGCAGGAAATATTCACCTCCAATTTCAACATGTTCCGATTATCCTGACAATGGTAACAAAGTCGTCGGTTCACTCGAAGAAGCTCTCATTAAATGTGGTCTGAAAGATGGAATGACCATTTCGACGCATCATCATCTAAGAGATGGCGACCTTGTAAATAATAAAGTATTTGAACTGGCCTCTGCAATGGGAGTAAAGGATCTTATCTGGTTCCCTTCTGCCTCTTTTCCATGTAATGATCCTGTTATTGAGTTTTTGGATGATGGCACTATAAACAGGATAGAGGGCAGTATGAATGGTCCCTTGGGACGGTATGTTTCAGAAGGAAAAATGAAGGGAACAGCTGTTCTTCGGTCTCATGGCGGGAGAGTTCAGGCAATTCAGGATGGTGAAGTGAGGATTGATATAGCTGTACTGGCAGCACCAACAGCCGATTCTTTCGGCAACGCAAAAGGTACATGCGGACCTTCAGCCTGTGGTGTCCTGGGATATGCGAAGGCTGATTACTTGTATGCAAGTAAAGTAATTGTTGTGACGGACAACCTGATAGATTTTCCTTGCTTCCCAATGGAAATTGAAGGAAATTATGTTGATTATGTTGTCGTGGTTGATAAAATCGGAATACCTGAAAAAATTATATCAGGTACCACACAGATTACCAAAAGTCCCGACAGATTATTAATTGCTGAATTAACTGCTTCATTTCTCGAAAAATCAGGTATTCTTGAAGATGGCGTTACAATGCAGGCCGGAGCCGGCGGGACATCTCTTGCTATAGCAGTTTTTGTCCATCAGATCCTTAAAAACAAAGGATGGAAATCAAAGTTTGGATTTGGAGGAAGTACGAAATACATGGTGAAGATGCTCGAGGAGGGCCAGATGGGATTTATCCTTGACGCACAGGCGTTTGATCTGGACTCAGTTAAGTCGATTGGGAATAACCCCAACCATTTTCCTTATTCAGTCTTCAATGCATATAATTATCATTCAAAGGGAAACCTGACCAGCATGATGGATATAATGATACTTGGGGCAACTGAGGTTGATTTAAATTTCAATGGCAACGTAGTAACACATTCTGATGGATATCTGCTTCACGGAATCGGAGGCTGGCAAAACTGTCTTCATGCCCGTAATGTTATTCTGCCGATACCTTTGTTTCGCGATCGAATCCCGGTGATAGTTGATGAAGTAACAACGTTGTGTGGCCCGGGTGAACTTATTGATGTAATTATAACTGAAAGAGGAATTGCAATTAATCCTCTTCGCCAGGATCTGATTGAAAGTGTAAAAGGAAGCGGTCTTCCTTTAAAAACACTTAAGGAGCTGAAAGATGAAGCTGAAAAAATTTGCGGAATTCCTCAAAAACCTCAGTTTGAAGATGAGATTGTAGCTGCTATAAAATGGGTTGATGGAACGGTAATCGATGTGGTCAGAAAAATAAAAACGAGCTAATTCGTATTATGGATAAATTCAAATGTGTTGTGTGCGGCTATATCTATGACCCTGTAGAGGGAGATCCTTCAAGTGGTATTAACCCCGGAATTTCTTTCGGCGATTTGCCGCCTGATTATATCTGCCCGGTTTGCGGTGCAGGGAAAGAGGAATTTATTAAATATGAATAGGAAGGAAATATCCTCTCAAAGAGAATCAGATTCCCGTTATTTAAGCGGCATATTTTGAACAACGTCTATAAGCAGATCCCAGAACATCTGAGCCGTTGTAATTTCAATCATCTCTTCAGGAGTATGAGCTCCCCTGATTGTCGGTCCAAAAGATATCATATCTATCCCTTTTATCTTTTCGTAAACCAATCCGCATTCCAGACCGGCATGTATTGCCCTGATTGCTGGCTTCTTCCCGAATAATTTAACGTACGATTGCCGGGTAATCTTAAGGATCTCAGAAGTAAGATTGGGTTTCCAGCCAGGGTATCCGTCAGAATGAACTACTTCCGCTCCGGCAAGTTTCATGCACGATTCAACCATTGCACCTGCATTATTCTTTGAAGATTCAACAGAGCTTCTCTGTGTGGTAATTATTCTTATGGTATTATTTTCACTGAACTTTGCTGAAGCTAGGTTTGTAGATGTTTCAACCAGATCTTCCATATCTTTTGACCATGCCATTACACCATGAGGACAACAGGTGAGGGCATTGAGAAATTTTTTCTGGCTCTTTTCATCCATAATAAAAGCCGGAATATCGGTATCCTTCACAGTAATCCTCAGATCTTTCTCAAGATCTCCAAACTCATCGACCTGGGTTGAATAGAAATCATCAATCCAACTCCTGACCTGCTCAACAAATGTTTTATCTAAAACTATCGTTGTGAATGCTTCTCTGGGTATCGCATTACGCAGATTACCGCCATTGAAGTTGGATACTGAAATTTTAAATTTATTTGAGACATTCCAGAGCAGTCTGTTCATTATCTTGACTGCGTTGCCATATCCTTTGTGAATTTCATCACCTGAATGACCACCATGCAGACCGGTAACTGAAATATCAATTGCACAGGATCCTTCTGGTACTTCAACAGCACTATAATTCATCGTTGCAACCGTATCCATGCCTCCTGCACAACCTATGAAAAGTATGCCTTCGTCTTCAGAATCGAGATTCAGTAGTGTTCTACCGGTAAAAAAATCAGCTTTCAGATTGATTGCCCCTGTCATACCTGATTCTTCATCTACTGTGAACAGGCATTCTATCTTCCCGGCTTTTAGATTTTTATCAGTAAGGATCGCCAGTTGAGAAGCTATACCGATGCCGTCATCAGCACCAAGAGTAGTTCCAGTAGCAGTTACCCATCCATCTCTTACAGCAGGTATAATCGGATCGCTTGTCCAGTTATGCGGATAGTCAGCATTTTTTTCCCCCACCATATCCATATGGCTCTGAAGAACAACTGTTTTCCTGTTCTCCATTCCGATGGTTGCCGGTTTAACGATTAGTATATTTCCAACTTCATCCTCTTTAGATTCAAGATTGTTTTTCTTCGCGAAATCAAGAAGATACTGTCTTATTTTCCCCTCATCTTTTGACAAACGCGGGATATTACAAATCTCTTCAAAGTAGATCCAGATTGGTGCTGGATTTAAGTGACCTAAAATGCTCATACCTGGTAGACTAGTGCTGATTTGCCGCAAAAGTACTATTTTTTTTAAACTTTTAGCCATTAACTGAAAATTATAGTCCGCTAATTAGTCTTCACAAAAATTGACTATTTTTACAAAGAGCAACCTGTTAAACTAAATAAATATTAATCGGATGTCGAAACGTACAATAGTTATATTACCTGGCGATGGGATAGGTGCTGTAGTTCTTGAGCAGTCTCTCAGAGTACTTGATGCAGCAGGATTTAGTGCAGATTATATTCATGGCGATATAGGATGGGAATTCTGGTGCAAGGAAGGTAATCCTTTACCACAAAGAACAATAGATCTGATTGTAAAGCATAAAATTGCACTTTTTGGCGCTATTACCTCAAAACCTATCGATGAAGCAAAAGCGGAACTCTCACCTGAACTTCAGGATAAGGGTTTTATCTACTCAAGTCCTATAGTGGGGTTAAGGCAGCTTTTTAATCTCGATATATGTGTACGCCCATGCAGATCATATAAGGGAAACCCTCTGAACTTTGTAAGGAGAGGTAAGGGAAACACAATTGACGAGCCGCTGGTTGATGTTGTAATCTTCCGTCAGAATACTGAATGTTTATATTCGGGTGTGGAATGGACCAATCCTCCTGCCCAGGTTTATCAGGCATTTATGACTCATCCTAAATTCGCCGAAAACTTTGGAAAAGTTCCGGTTGATGAACTCTCTATTTCCACCAGAATATTTACACGAGAAGCTACGAACAGGATACTTATGGCAGCTTTTGATCATGCTAAGAAATATGGATATAAATCAGTTACTGTCTGTGAGAAACCAAATGTGATAAGGGAAACATCGGGACTGATGTGGAGGCTGGCAAAAGAAATCCAGAAAAAATCTTTCCCTGAAATTAAACTTCTGAATACCAATATTGACGCTCAAATGATGTGGCTTACGAAGAATCCTGAAGAATACGGGGTGATTGTTGCTGGTAATATGTTCGGAGATATTGCTTCGGATGCTTTTGCCGGACTGATTGGCGGTTTAGGATTTGCCTGCAGCGCTCAGTTCTCAGCTGATGGTGTTGCTGTTTTTGAGCCTACACACGGATCAGCTCCTAAATATGCCGGTTACGAAGTTTCAATTGTTAACCCTGTTGCTATGATTGAATCAGCCTGTATGATGCTTGATTATCTTGATGAGAAGAAAATCTCTTCTAAAATCCGCAAGGCAGTTGCAGATGTTATTGAAGAAGGAAAAGTAAGAACATACGATATGATGAAAATGGCTGGCAGACCTGAAGTAATAAAGAATGGAGCTGCTTCAACAACACAGATGACTGATGCTATTATTGCAAAATTAAAATAACTTAAATAACTTCCAATGACTGAACAGGTTAAGAAATTATGGCCTGAACTTGAGTGGATTAAGGATCAATCACTCAGAGAAATGACTGCAATGACATGGGAAAAAGCTCTTGAACGGAGTGTTCTTACAGTTGATGATCTTGAAAGAATTCCATTCACACTTTTATGTGGTCCCGACCTTAAGGTAAGTTTTATGGCTCATAAAAGATGTGTAGTTCATATAGCCAGGGCAAGCGGTGAGAAGATGAATGAATTTTTCACATCCGAGCTTCCTGTAAATATGGACATACTCATTTCAGGTGCTATCCTGGCTGACGTTGGTAAATTGCTTGAATATGAACTTGATAAAGACGGAAAGGCTGTCCAGGGGAAATATGGTCAGTATTTGCGACACCCTTTTTCAGGGGTTGCACTTGCCGAAGAGTGCGGCTTGCCTCCGGAAGTTAGTCATATAATTGCGGCGCATGCCCATGAAGGAGATCTGGTAAAAAGGACCACTGAAGCATATATTGTTCATCATGCTGATTTCATGACTTTCCTGCCGTTCAAAAGCAGGCTGATCGTGTAAGAGATTTCGCAGGTTGTCGCTGATCAAAAACGATGCATTAAGATTCTTACAAGGAGCTAACCGAGCTTCATCTTTTCGACCTCTGCGATGTTTCTTTCATTAGTAACTGCCTTGGCATCAGGTGTATATAAATAGTCAATAAGTTTCTGATGCTTATCCATTACTTTTCCACGTACAATCTTCATTGTAGAATTCATAAGGCCGTTATCTTCAGTGAAACTTTCTTCCAGGATGCCAATCGCAACAGGAAGCCATCTTTGCGGGAACATGCTTCCGTATTTTCCGTTGGTACGGTATTCATTTACTTCACTTTCGATCAGCGTAATAACAGCACGTATCCCTTCATCTGAGTCAGCGGTTAATCCTTTTTCTTCAAGATAAAGTTTGAGCGCATGCTGGTTTGGTACAACCAGAGCAACGGTATAAGGTTTCTGATTGTTGTAAAGCATACATTGATCAATGTATTTGGATTGTTCTGAGATTGATTCTTCAATACCTTCAGGACTGAATTTCTCACCATCATCTGCAATAAGCAGGCTTTTAAATCGTCCGAGAACATAAAGGAACCCATCCTCCGACATGTACCCCATATCACCAGTATATAACCACCCTTCTTTTATTGCCTCTTTAGTAGCAGCTTCATTTTTCCAATATCCATACATCACATTGCCGCCTCTTATGACTATTTCTCCTTTATGACCTGCAGGAACCTCATTTCCATTGTCATCACATATCTTAAGGTCCATGTTATTGACGAGTGCACCTGATGAGCCCAGTTTATGACGGCTTGTTGAATTTGAAGAAATAACAGGAGAGGCTTCACTTAATCCATAGCCCTGATACATTGGTATTCCCAGTGCATAGAAAAATCGCTGAAGCTCAATTTCAAGAAGCGCTCCGCCTCCTATAAAGTAATCGAGTTCACCACCATATGCTTCCCGGATTTTACTAAATAGAAGCCTGTCATAAAACCGGAGAAGAGGTTTCTTAAGTCTCTGTAATCCACTGCCTTTATTCCAGCCATCTTTATTATAGGCATAGGATATTTTGAGGGCATGATTAAAAAGGATCTCAATTGCACTGCCTTTTTCCTTGATACTTTTTTCAATATTCTTCCTGAAATTCTTTGCAATTGCAGGTACACTCATTAAAAGGTTTGGTTTAATCTCTTTCAGACATGATGGCAGATTCCTTAATGTCTCCATCGGCGTTTTGCCTGTTTTTACCGAAGCAATGCTGGCTCCCTTTCCCATAAAGGCAAATATTCCGCCCGTATGTCCGAAAGAATGGTCCCATGGAAGAATAAGGAGTGTCTTATAGAAAGATGGTATATCCATAAGACTATAAGCCTGATAAACATTTGTTACATAATTACCATGAGTAAGAATTATCCCTTTTGGATCGGCGGTTGTACCTGATGTGTAACAGATGTTTGCAAAACTGTCAGGAGTAAGGCTCTTGAAAAGCTTCTCGAACTTTGCCCAGTTCTCCGGGAGCTCCATCCATTCTCGTCCGAATTTCCTGACCTCATTAAAATGAACCTCATTTCCGGCATACTCTTCCTGAGTGTCGAAGTGAATTATTTTTTCTATGGTGGGACAATCTTTTAATGCCTCTTTAAGTTTCTGGGCCTGTATAGAGGATACAAGGATCATTCTTGATTCTGAATGATTAATCCTGAATTTTATTTCATCCGGATTTAGTTTTACTGAAAGAGGGACATTCACAGCTCCAGCGTATAGAATACCCATTTCCCCGATCACCCAGTTATTTCGGCCTTCCGAAATGAGACTGAGTTTGTCACCGGGTTTTATACCTAGTTTTATGAGTCCGGCTGCAAATTCATAAACTTGCTTTCTTGTCTCTCCATAGGTCGTGCCTTCATATTTATCATTGGGTTTTTCCCACAGATAAACATTATTACTATACTTCTCAACACTTTCTTCGAAGAATTGTATAAGCGATTTCATTAGCCAGGAATTTATGGTTGTTCCCAAAAATAATAAGCCGAATATACAAAATCCATGGTACTTTGACACAAGGCAGTTATAAATATATCTTTTGGTTTGGTTTTCAATAATTTGTATCTTTGGTTAATACCTTTAAATAAATCGCGCAAGAATTGGTAATTATTCTTAAATATTTTATTATGAGACACTTATCATTAATTATGCTTATAGGACTTCTGATTATACTCCCATCCTGTAAATATTTTAAAGGAGGAGGGATATTCGGTAATAAATCCAAATCATTGGCTATGATGAAAGTTCAGGAGGACAGTATCAGGGTTGCTGACTCTCTTCAAAAAGTAAAGGACCGTTTAGCTGTTACCGAGAATGTAAAACCTGATTCAGAAAATAAAGGCGATGAAGAGCGACCTGGGCAGAAAGCAGGTAACAAGTTTAATATAATTGTAGGTAGTTTCATTACACCTGAGTTTGCGAAGGTATTGATGGAGGAATACAGAAAAAAGGGATTTGATCCGAAAATAATAAAACCGGATCGAAGCAAATTTGAACTTGTTTCAATCGCGGGCTACGATAGTTTCCAAAAAGCTGTTTCACGACTGAAACAATTTCAGGATACTGTTCAATTAGAAGCCTGGCTGTATATTAAGAAATAACTGAATAAGATTAAGAACTACACCATCAGCTGCCATGGTGTTTGATAAAAATAATAGCAGACTTGTATTCTTTAATTCCTGAAAATGGTTTCTTCCCTGTCGGGTCCAACAGAAACCATTGTAACAGGTATCCTTGTTTCTTTCTCAATAAATTCTATATATTTTTTAAGGGAAGTTGGTAGTTCTTTATAATCCCTTTTTCCTTTAAGGACTTCTTTCCATCCCTCAAGTTCTGTGTAAACAGGTTCAATAACCGAGTCGCTACTGAAAGGTAATTCGTTGCATATTTTCCCGTCTATTTTGTAGGAGGTACAAATTTTAATCGTTTTAAACCCTGACATTACATCTGCTTTGGTCATAAAGAGCTTTGTAATGCCATTTATCATAATGGAGTACTTCATAGCCGGAAGATCAAGCCATCCGCAACGCCTGGGTCTTCCTGTTGTTGCACCGAACTCATGACCGATATTTCTCAGATTAGCGCCTGTATCGTCAAACAATTCGGTAGGGAAGGGACCGCATCCTACCCTGGTGCAGTAAGCTTTGAAAATGCCAAAAATATCACCTATAAGCTTGGGAGAAACACCTAATCCTGTGCAAGCGCCTGCGCTTATTGTGTTTGATGATGTCACAAAGGGATATGAACCAAAATCGACATCGAGCATCGTTCCCTGGGCTCCTTCGGCAAGAACCCTTTTTCCATTTCCGGCAAGTTCATTAACAAGGTATTCAGTATTGCTTATAGGAAATTTTTTCAACATCTCAATTCCTTCGAACCATCCTTTTTCATAATCTTTCAGATCGAATTTGAAATCGAAGCTTTTTAATATTGTAAGATGGTCAACAAGGTGATCATTATATTTCTGCCTGAAATCTTTTTTGAGTATATCTCCAACTCTCAGACCGTTGCGGCTTGTTTTATCAGTATAGGCAGGACCAATACCTTTTAGCGTCGATCCTATTTTGGAATTGCCTTTACTAGATTCGTATGCGGCATCAAGTATCCTGTGGCTTGGCAGAATAAGGTTTGCTTTATTGGATATTATAAGTCGTTTTATTAATTCGGCGACAGGCGGCCCAAGCTCTTCGATCTCATGCCTGAAAACAGCAGGATCGACCACCACACCATTACCAATTATATTCAGTTTATCAGCATGAAATATACCGGAAGGTATCAGATGGAGAACATGTTTAACATTGTTAAATTCGAGAGAATGTCCGGCATTCGGTCCACCCTGAAAACGCGCAATAACATCATAAACCGGACTTAAAGCATCAACGATTTTACCCTTTCCCTCATCACCCCATTGAAGACCTAACAGTATGTCAATGTTCATATTAGATAGATATGATAATTTAAAAAAATGCTCTGCAAGGTACAAATTAATTTCTGAAATCTTACCTTATGCAAATCATGATATAATTTCTTTTGAAGATGTTTGATGATGTAATATATCAACTAATGTAAATATTTAAAAATGACTATATTATATTTTTTCTCAGACTAACCTAACTGGCAATCAATCCAAAACATATTTCATTAAACTTAAGGATGGTTCCGTCATTCAATGGAAAATTGTAATTGAGAATGCTCAGGAGATTAACCTTGAAACAGAAAATATTGAACGGTTGTTATAAGAAAAGATCAGATTAAAACGCTTGTTCCTCTGGATTCATCATATTTTAGAAAAGGAAAATACTGGTTCCCTAAGGTCCCTTTTGTATTTATTGCAGCGATTTTATTCTTTTGTTTTATTTTCAATATTGCCATATATATACAGAGAATGGTAATGGGGAGTGAAGTTGTGCAATTCGCTGGCAGTATTAATAATTTCATTTATCCTGGGGTCGCAGAACTCAATAACTTTACCTGTTTCAATATCAATAAGATGATCGTGTTGTCCGCATTGGTATGCTCTTTCAAACTGGGCAATATTCTTTCCAAACTGATGCTTAATGACCAGATTACAATCGAGCAGCAGCTCAATGGTATTATATAAAGTAGCCCTGCTAACGCGGTAATTCTTATTCTTCATAAAAATATAAAGGGATTCAATATCAAAATGTCCCGACCTTGAATAAATCTCATCGAGAATTGCATATCTCTCAGGTGTTTTGCGATGCCCCTTCTTTTCAAGATATTCAGTGAAGATCTTCTTTACTGTTAACTTGGTATCGTCGCTAATCATAACTGGTCTAATTTAAAATAATAACAAAAGTATGCAATTTCCCCGGATAAAATGGATTGAATTAACAGAAAATTTATTTTTAGAAATCTTCTACTCTCCTTACATTTTCTATACCATTGATATTGGAGATTTTTAGTATGAGATTGTTGAGGTCCTTTGTATGATGAACGTATAAATCAATGGTTCCTTCAAAAATTCCATTATTGACTGAAATATTAATACGGGTCATATTAACCTTAAGTTCAGCAGATATGATGGTTGTAATGTCATTTACCAGTCCGATACGGTCGATACCTGTCATACTTATTCTTGCAAGGAAGGAAACGAGTTTATGAATTGCCCATTTAACAGCAATGATCCGGTTTCCCTCATTTGACATGATTCTTATTGCTACCGGACATTTAGGTTTATGAATAATAATGGTTCCTTCAGGAGAGTGATACCCGATAACTTCGTCACCTGGGATTGGATTACAACATTTTGCTATTTCGTAAGATTGTTCTGCATTTTCAACATTTTCCCGCAGCAGGAACGGCACATTTTTATCAATACTGCCCTGCTGTACCTCAGAATCTTTTTTCTCTTTTTTTGATCCGATAAGTTTTAATTCCCAGTATTTAATAACATTATTTGACGGATTCTTTTTGATTATTTTCTTGATATTATCGAGATTTATTCTTCCAAGGGCTATTCCTGAATATAATTCTTCCTTATTAAGGACCTCATTGGATTGAATAAGGGATTTAAGTATTTCATTGCTTGGAGTGATCTTTAATTCCTTAAGCTTTGCATCCAGAATTTCCATACCATTCTGGATACTATCTTTCGAATCAATCCTCAGTGCGTTTTTAATTGCATCCTTAGCTTTAGAGGTCCTGACAAAAGAGAGCCATTCCAAATCGGGTTTAGCAATATCAGAAGTGATTATTTCCACTTGATCACCACTCATCAGGATTGAGTTTATTGGATTGAGTTTATAATTTATTTTTGCACCGATAGCTTTATTTCCTATCTCAGTATGTATCTCATAAGCAAAATCGAGGGCTGAAGCCCCTTTGGGCAGGCTAACCAGAAATCCTTTTGGTGTAAATACCATTATTTCTGATGAGAAGAGGTTCATTTTGAATTCATCCAGGAACTCAATTGGGTCCTCATGAGGATTCTCAAGCATTATACGGATATTCTTTATCCACTTGTCGAGTTCACTCTCCTGGGCATCATCTCCTTTATATTTCCAGTGAGCTGCATAGCCTCTTTCTGCGATCTCATCCATCCGTTTGCTTCTTATCTGTACCTCAACCCACTGACCATTGGGTCCCATCACTGTCACATGTAAAGCTTCATACCCATTGGGTTTAGGACGGCTTACCCAATCGCGAAGCCTGTCAGGTTTTGGCAGATAGGAATCAGTAATTATGGAGTATATATTCCAGCATTGGGTTTTTTCCGGAATTCCCGGTGCAGGTTCAAATACGATCCTTATGGCGAGCACATCATAAATCTCTTCAAACGGCACATTTTTAGCCTGCATCTTATTCCATATTGAGAAGATGGATTTCGGTCTTCCGCTGATGTCAAACTTCAAGTTGGCCTCTGTGAGTTTTTCAATTATAGGTACAGAGAACTTATTTATAAGAGAAAGATACTTCCTTTCGCTGTGTTTCATTTTAGACGAAATCTCCTCATAGATATGCGGTTGCCGGAATTTGAAGCTCAGGTCCTCCAATTCACTTTTTATCGCATATAGGCCAAGTCTGTGAGCGAGAGGAGCATAGAGAAAAATTGTCTCTCCGGCCACTTTCATCTTTTTATGTTCAGGCATCGAGTCGAGTGTTCTCATATTATGCAGACGGTCAGCAATTTTTATGAGAATCACCCTTAGGTCATCTGAAAGAGTAAGCAGCATCTTCCTGAAGTTTTCGGCCTGCAGGGAAGATGAATTCTCCTTATTATAAGTACCAGATATTTTTGTAAGTCCATCAATAAGAGAAGCTATTTTAGGATCGAAATCTCTTTCAACATCCTCAAGGGAATATTCAGTATCCTCTACAACATCATGAAGAAGAGCAACTGCAATTGACTTTGCACCGAGTCCTATTTCACAGTTGACAATTTTTGCAACTGATATCGGGTGAATGATATATGGCTCACCCGATTTTCTGCGCATATTCCAGTGAGCTTCATTGGCTATCCTGAATGCTTTGTCAATAAGCTCCCTGTCCCCGGGTTTGCTGCACCTGAGAAGATTATTTACCAGACTATCATATTCAGTCTGAATACGGTTCTTGTCTTCTTCATCAAAAATATCTTTGTTCCCCATAAACTAAATACGCAGCAAGTTCTTGTCCGAGATACAAATATAGCCATTCCGGCTTAAAATTGAAAGCTGAAGGCCAGGTTTCCTGATTAAAATTACAATCCGAGGTAAAATTCTACTTTCTTATAATCGTAATTGTTCCAGTCCTGGAGATTACCTTTCCTGATGGTGTTGTTAATTTTAAAAACCAAAGATAGACTCCCTGAGGCTTGGGATTTCCATTTTGAGTACCATCCCATTCTGCAAGATAATCTCTGGATTCAAATAAAATATTGCCCTGCCTGTCGCTGATTATCAGATGATACTCAGGTGGTGTAAATGAAAGTACCGGTCTGAAAAGATCATTTTCAAGGTCATTGTTGGGAGTAAAAACATTAGGAACTGTAATGATCTCAGTTGGAGCAGTACATGTTTTTGATGAAATGCTTTCCCCTGAAATACCATATGGATTTGATGATTCTGAGGCGATTATGTAGAAACAAACTTCATTTGACGAGACATTGTACATGATCTGTTGGTATCCCAGATTGAAAATTGTATCTGTAGCCGGGATAACAGCCGTTTCTTCAAATCCTTTTCCGCTGTTTACAAACAACCTGTATGTTGAAATTGTTCCCAGCCAGTTTTTATAAGGGTTCCACGAAAGAACAATATTACTTCCTGACCTATCTGATGAAAGTACTATGTTAGAAGCAATATTTGATACCATAACCGGAAGACTGCAACTGTTTAACGCTGAAAGCCTGTAATAATTAATAACATCGGTTTTCGCCTGAAGGTCAGTATAATGTACTGATCCATCCACCGAAACTAGTCTTGAAATCTCCTGAAAAGCACCTGATGATACTGTTTTCTTCTCGAGGCTGAAATGGTTTAATTCCGATAATGGATCAATTGTAAATGATAGGGCAACATTGCCTTCGGAATTTAAAGTTGCCTGGTCGGCATTTATCCATTGAGGAGGACGTTGCATCTTTGTTGATATACAGCCTTTATTAGAAGTGGAAGTTGTTCCTTTTTCAAGATTTGCACGAACGACGAAACAGTATTCGGCGTTTATTGTAAAATCATTCAATGTAAAGCTGGTATCACCAGCATTCACACTTCCTGCTTCATTATAATTTCCTCCGTTTACGGATAACAGAACAGAATATCCTGTAACTTTTTCAGGCAAAGAGGGATAACTATTCCACGAAACCAAAATCTTTTTAATGCATGTATCGATAGAAACCACCTCAAATATTGAATTAAGAATATTTGAGAAAATACTTGTGCATCTTGGCAGTCTCATTGCTGTAACAACATATGAGACACTAAAATACTTTGAAGCAGTACTCGACAAGGTATAGGAGGTTGCGGCAGGGTCCCATATTGTATCTATTGGCATGCCATCGCCGTTTTTATAAGAATACAGAATATAAGCGGCGATGTCTGGAGACAGACTGGAGGTCCATGTGAATTGTGTATTACCTGTTTCTGGCTGAACCGAGACCGACATAAGAACAGGAGGGAGTGGTGGATCAGTAATGCAATTAGTTTGCGATAAAACCCTGCCTGACCAAAAACTGAATAAAATAATTATAATATAAAAATGCCGGTTTTTCATTCAGCGCCGACTGTTATTTCATAAAGGTCATCAATATTGTAATACGTTCTTGCAAGCTCAATTATCTCATCAGGATCAATTGTTTTTATTTTCTCTGCTAATCTGTAGTAATAACTATTGTCGAGGTCAAATTCCCATGCTGATCTAAAACTTTCAGCGAGTGCAAATGGGCCGTCGAACATTCTTAACATTTCGCCCAACATATAATTCCTGACGACTTCCATTTCTTCTTTCTTAACCGGCACAGTCTGCAGAAGCTTTATCTCCTTATAAATCTCATCGATTGCTTTCTTATAGTTCTTTTGACCAACCTCTGTTGAGATCATTTTGTAACCGGTAAGATCGAGTGAGGAGATTGATGAATTAATCCCATAAGTATATCCTTTTTCTTCCCGGATGTTTTTCATTAACCTTGAGCCAAAATATCCTCCCAGAACTGAATCCAGAATCTTCATACCCGGATAATCAGGATGCCGTTTATTGATAGTTACTGAGCCTATCCTGATTGCACTTTGGACTGTACCTGATTTATTAATATGGACTTTCTTCAATTTTTCTCCTTTGACAGGATTAACTGAATATTCACTTTTAGTCTTATTTGAGCTGATATTTCCTATCCATGAATTAAGAAGTTCAGCTGTTTTGGTATTTATTTTACCCGATATTATGATCGCCATATTTTCGGGAGTATAATATTTTGTGTGGAAACTTAACAAATGTGAAGGAGTTATATTTTCAAAATCCTGTTCCAGAATCTGATAACCATAAGGATGATTTTTTCCAAAAATGGATTCAAAAAACTGATCAATTGCAAGGTTTTGAACTTTCTCCCGGTTTACCAGGTACCAGCGAAGCCGTTTTTTCATCAGGGAATTTAGTTCCAGTTCAGGGAACACAGGACGAAACAATATCTCATGGCTTAACTCCAGAACTTTTTCAATATGTTTATTGAGGAAAAAGAGAACTATGCCGGCGCGATCTTTTTCAGCTGTCTGGTTTAAGAAAACGCCATAATAATCAAGCGATCTGTTGAGTTCTTCGGAAGTGTAATTCTGTGATCCTTCAGAAAGCATCATATTGCATGTTGAAGAAAGAAGTGGTAGATACTCCTTAACCTGTCCTGCTTTGAAAATAAATTCAAGGCGCATAATATCTTCGGTTCCGGCTTCTATCAGATAAACAGGTACCCCGTTATTCAACCTGAATGATTTTGCTTCAGGAATTACTACCTTTTCAATTGGGAACACCATTGGCTGATTTCTTAGCAGATTATTCATCATTTCTCCTTTCGGGTTGATATATAATTAATAGTACTGCAATTGGAAGGAATGAAAAATTTTCTTACAGTTTCTATTACCATGTCATGACTTACATTTCTATAGGCATCAACTTCTTTATTTATCAAACCCGGATCGCCTAGAAGTTCATAAAATGCTAGATTAGCGGCTTTATTAAGAATACTGGTATTGGAAAAGACAGTTGATGATTCAAATTTATTCTTCACTTTTTCCATCTCATCCATAATTTCATTTTTATTCAGCAATCCGCTTATTACTTCTTTTACTGATTCCTCAGCCTGCTGAATATCAATTCCCTTCATTAGCTTTCCCTGGACAATCATAAGTCCCGGGTCGATATCTGCAGTCATGTAAGCGTTTATTTCACTGAACAGCTTCTTTTCCCTTACAAGCTTTGTGTGTAATCTTCCTGATTCGCCTCCGGCCAGAAGATCTGTAATAAGATCGATAGTATAAAAATCATTACTTTTTCTTGGACCAATATGCCAGACTTTATACAAGGCAGTTGATGGCACATCTCTTTCAATTGTAAGGATTCTTTCATCCGTCTGTTCGGGTTCGGCAGGCAGATTTCTCGGTTTTATTTCTCTTTTTCCGATAGGGCCAAACCACTTCTGAGAGAGGTTTACTGCCTGATCATATTCAATGTTGCCGGTAAGTGCAAGAATGGCATTGTTTGGAGCATAATGCGAGAAGAAATAACTCTTAACCTTATCAAGGTTAGTATTTTGTAGATGATCCAGATCCATTCCTATTGTTGGCCATCTGTATGGATGAACTTTATATGCCAATGGCCGCAGTTTTAATATGGCATCACCATAAGGTTGATTAAGATATCGTTGGTTGAATTCCTCTTTTACAACATTTCTCTGGGTATCGAGGTTCTTCTGAGAAAAATCGAGCTCAAGCATCCTGTCAGATTCGAGCCAGAATCCAGTTTCAATATTTTCTGATGGAACTGTCAGATAATAATTAGTGATATCATTATTTGTAAATGCATTGTTTTCTCCACCAACGAGTTGTAGTGGAGTATCGTAATCAGGAATATTCAGGGAACCTCCAAACATAAGATGTTCAAAAAGATGCGCCAATCCTGTCATTTCCGGATCCTCGTCCCTCGATCCGACATCGTAAAGAATGTTCATTGCGATAAGGGGAGTAGACTTATCTTCATGAATAAGAACCCTTAATCCATTCTCGAGTGTAAACTTTTTATAATTTATCATACATCGTAACTTCAATAATCATAAATGGATGCGAACATACCATGATAATACCTGGCGACAAACTTAATTAAAAAACAGTGAAGGTTTAGTATTGTTTTTATATTTGCATAATTATGTTCAGAAATCGCTTTTTCAAAAGAATACTTCACCACAACCTTTTTGAAATTGATCAGGTTAAATTAGTGTACTTCCTGAGTCTCGTCGTTGGAATATTGAGTGCTCTGGCAGCTGCTCTATTAAAATATTCTATTCATTACACGCATAAAATACTTACTGAAGGGATTACAAGGCAATCAGGTAGTTATCTCTATCTTGCTTATCCAATGATTGGAATGTTGCTGACGTTTTCGTTTGTAAGATATATAGTAAAGGATAATATAGGTCACGGAATAAGCCGGATACTTTATTCTATATCGAGGAAAAAAAGTCACCTGAGGACTCATAACACATGGACTTCAATAATTGCAAGCACTCTCACGATCGGCTTTGGTGGTTCGGTAGGAGCAGAAGCACCAATTGTGCTTACAGGATCCTCAATTGGGTCTGCTCTCGGAAGATTTTTCAAACTGAATTATAAAAATATTACTCTTCTGATCGGATGCGGTGCAGCGGGAGCTGTATCGGGTATTTTCAAGGCTCCTATAGCCGGTATTGTATTTACTATTGAGATATTGATGCTTGATCTTACAATTTCATCAATTGTCCCACTTCTTATCTCATCAGTTACTGCTGCTACTGTTGCATATTTTTTGATGGGAGATAAGGTTCTGCTGACCTTCAATGTTGTTGGTGCTTTTAATATTTCAAATATTCCCTGGTATTTGCTTCTTGGAATAATTTCAGGATTAATCTCTCTCTATTTTTCGAAAATGACATTATTCCTGGAAGGAAGTTATAATAAAATCACAAATGCTTATTTAAAGCTTATTCTGGGCGGGATAGTTCTGGGAGGATTAATCTATCTGTTTCCTCCATTCTATGGCGAGGGTTACGATACAATTATGTCACTGCTTCAGGGAAATTCCGATATTGTATTTAATAACAGTATTTTCAGCCAGCTTTCAGGGAACTTTTTGGCGATTATGCTTTTTATGTCGGGGCTTGTCCTTCTTAAGGTAGTAGCAAGCAGCTCAACAAATGGAGCCGGAGGAGTCGGGGGTATATTTGCACCTATCTTATTTATAGGAGGAATAAACGGATACCTGGTTGCAGGCATTTTGAAAAAGGTTATGAGTGTGGACTTGCCTGATAACAGGTTTGTTCTTGTCGGAATGGCTGGTATGATGGCAGGAGTAATGCATGCTCCGCTTACTGCAATTTTTCTGATAGCGGAGATCACAGGAGGATATAACCTTCTTATCCCACTGATAATCACATCAACAGCGGCATATATTACAACCAGGAGTTTTGAAAAACATTCGATTTATCATGTTCAGCTGGCAAAAAGAGGAGATCTGATAACTCACGATAAAGATAAAGCCGTTTTAACTCTAATGAACTGGAAGAAAGAAATTGAAACTGATCTGCTGAAGGTTAAACCAACTGACACTCTTGGTGACCTGGTGAAAATAATTGCCAGATCAAAAAGGAACCTTTTTCCTGTGGTTGATAATTATAATATCCTTGAGGGGGTAGTATCTCTTGACGATGTGAGGGAGATAATGTTTCAGCAGGAATTTTATAATACGACCCTGGTTAGGGATCTCATGACCATTCCTCCTTCATATATTGATAAAAAGGAGAATATTGAAGCTGTAATGGAAGCTTTCAGGAAAACCGAAGCATGGAACCTGCCGGTACTCGACAACGGATATTATGTTGGATTTATCTCCAAATCAAGGATTTATTCAACGTATCGTGAATTGCTGGTGGAATTTTCAGAAGAATAAATGTCTTAAAATTATATAAAATGAAAAGAGATCATGTGATTTTTGACCTTATTGAAAAAGAGCGTCAGCGCCAGATAAACGGAATTGAACTAATTGCTTCTGAAAATTTTGTCAGTCCTCAGGTTCTGGAAGCTATGGGATCAGTATTGACAAATAAATATGCAGAGGGATACCCTGGCAATCGTTATTATGGTGGCTGCGAGATAGTTGATCAAACTGAACAGATAGCTATTGACAGGCTGAAAAAGCTTTTTGATGCAGAATATGCCAATGTTCAGCCTCATTCCGGCGCCCAGGCCAATATGGCTGTATTTATGACGGTGCTTAAACCAGGCGATACCTTCATGGGTTTAAATCTTGCGCATGGAGGACATCTGTCGCATGGATCCCCGGTTAATTCATCGGGTCTATTTTATAAGCCGGTAGCATACAATGTGAAAGAGGAAGACGGATTGGTCGATTATGATATGATGGAGAAAATAGCCCTGAAAGAAAAGCCAAAAATGATAATAGGAGGAGCTTCCGCCTATTCCCGTGAATGGGATTATGAAAGAATGAGAAAAATTGCAGATATGATAGGAGCAATTTTTGTGGTAGATATGGCACATCCTGCAGGATTGATAGCAGCCGGACTACTAAAGAATCCATTGAAATACGCCCATATTGTTACTTCAACAACGCATAAGACACTCCGCGGACCGAGAGGAGGAATTATCCTGATGGGAAAGGACTTTGTGAATCCATGGGGTATAGCCACATCAAAAGGTGAAGTAAGAATGATGTCTTCTCTTTTAAATTCAGCTCTATTCCCTGGTATACAGGGAGGTCCTCTTGAGCATGTAATTGCTTCAAAAGCAGTCTCCTTCGGAGAGGCGCTCTCTTCAGGTTTCAATGAATACCAGGTTATGGTAAAAAAGAACGCCTTTGTTATGGCTGAAGCATTTATGGCTAAAGGCTATAAAGTGATCTCCGATGGCACTGACAATCATCTTATGTTAATTGATCTCAGAACCAAATTCCCCGAAATATCCGGCAAAAAAGTTGAAAATACTCTTGTACGATCACATATCACGGTGAACAAAAATATGGTTCCATTTGATAGCCGTTCCCCATTTCTGACCTCAGGACTGAGAGTAGGGACTCCTGCAGTTACTACAAGGGGACTTAAGGAAGAAGATATGGGAATAATAGTTGACCTGATAGATGAAGTGATTTCACACATTGAAGATGAAGCTGTTATAGTAAGAATAGGAGAAAAAGTTGTAAAAATGATGAAATCATACCCACTCTTTTCTATGTAATTATAACTTTAAAAACAGAATTTTTAATCCTTATCTGATATAGATTTTTATTTTAACTTTGTACATACCCATATTCAATTTCTCATCGATGAATAGCCAGAAACTTATTTTTATTGTTGACGATGATCCTTTTATAAACATGTTGGTTGTGAAAAGATTCACAAATGAAGGTTTCCGGATTGAAGCCTTCAGTTATGGTGAAGATTGCATCGATGCGCTTAACAAAAAACCTGATCTGATAATACTTGATTACTATTTTGTCAATAATGACCATAAAGTAATGAATGGAATGGAAGTTTTCGATAAAATTAAAGAGTTGAAACCTGAAACTCCTGTAATAATGTTATCTGGTCAGGATAAAGGTGAGATTGTTCTTGAACTCGCCAGAAAAGGGATTGATGACTATATCATTAAAGACAATAACCTCATTGATAACCTGAATGTTGCTATTAACGAATTATTTCAGAGAAAGCAATAATTATAATGTAAGGATATGTCAGAACACACCCTTATATTGTTCTATTTCAGTATAAAGTTATATGTGATTGTACCTTTCTGGATAACAGGTGCATCTTGTTTAACTTCAAACCGGGCCCCAAGAGCAGCTTCTTTAGCAACCCTCAGTAAATATTCATCAAGAGTGGTTGACCCTTTTGTACCTGGGGTAGCCTGAACAACTTTTCCTGACCTGTCAACGCTAACCTCTACCACTACTCTGCCTTCACCCTGGTAATCGTATTTAGGAGGAGGCAGTGCCTGGAACCCACGACCCTGCAGATTATATGAAATCCCTTTATCTCCAAGACCGGTACCTTTATCGCCCAGACCACTTCCAACACCCCGTACTTTTGAGTTAATTGATCCATTGGGATCACCCTGGTTTCCCGGCCCTCCGGCGATTCCTTCTCCTGTGGAGCTGGTTCCCCTGTTCTGAGAATTAGCCAGAGCATTTTTGGTCCGGTTCATAATATCTGATTCACGTTGTTGTTCGGCAGCAATTCTCTTTTTTTCAGCATCTTCTTTTCTCTTCTCGATTCTTTCAGCTTCCTTTTCTTCTTTAATCTTTTTGTCGGCTTCCATCTTTTCGAGCTTTTTCTTTGCAGCTTCGGGATCAGCTTTTTTCACTGCCGGAGCTTCCTCTGTATTTTGTGTCAAGAGAGGTTCTTCCTTGGCTTTTGAAGCTGCTTTGGGTTGTGAAGCTGATGGAGATGTCACCTCCTTCACTGGCGGAGCTGAACTCTCTTCTTTGAAAGCAGGTGGTGATGGTTCAATATCACCTATTCCCGTCTCTCCTGTCCCGAAATTAACGAGAATTCCCTCTTCGGTTTCAGGGGGTGCAGGTATTGAAAAGCCAACAAGGATGAGGAATCCAAATAACGTTAAATGTACGAGAGTGGTACCTAGTATTCCTTTTCTTCTCCCTGATGCGGGAGCCTTCAGATCATTATTTGATTTTGTTTGCAATTCCCTGCTTTTAATAATTTGTCCTAAATCTTCACAAAGTTTTACGATGCTAAGTTATGAATAAACGAAATGCTATTAAGTTCTATTATGCATGGTTAATAACAAAGGTGAATAATTTATTAACCCAGGTATCGTAAAGGGAGTTAAATAATCCCTTTTACTTATTTTTCAGTTTTGTTTCATCCTCTTTCTTCATTTCGGCTTTTGCTTTTTTCCTGAACAAATCAGAAAACCTGTTAAAATCCTGATTGTAGAAAACACCGACACCCTGTGTGTATGGGCTCAATCCGGAAGTAGAATATGTATCATTAAACCGATTGAACACCTTTAGCCTGAATTTTTCTGTAATCTTAATTTCTGCATCAAAGTCGCCTGTTAACTGATTAGTATTACTTGTAGGTAATTGACTTTGAGTTGTATTACCGGGTCCCCTGACATCAAAATTACCATTTAGAACTACTTTATTGTTGAGTAGCTGTGTTGACAATGCAAGCTCTGCCTCCTGTGGACTTATCGCATTGGAGCCGGGCCTTATATTAAGACCGATATCAACATTTTTGGATAGCTGTGATAACATATTGCTCATCTGATTAGAGATCATTTCCATAGAGGTTGCTGTTATAGCGGAAGTGGCCGTTGCGGTTGAAGATCCACTCGCAATAAAATTATTCATTAGAAGAAGGGCTGTTACCTGCCGGGTTAATTCTTCCTGTGTGGCAATAGCATTTTTCAACCTTGTTCTTGTCTCTTCATCTGCATCAGGAAGATATATATCGAATACGACAGCCGGATTGAAAAGTTTGCCTGATAAATTCAGCTGCGGTTCAACACGTATTCGTTCACTATACAGCGGATCGTCAAGTATAGCGGAGAGTGATGCTTTCAGGTTTAAGTAGGAAGCCTTCAAATCAATTTCAGCATCCTTAAGATTTCCGCTGAACATTATCTTACCTCCATCTTCCACACTAAAGGGTTTGTTTATAATAGGGGGAAGGGTAAAGTTGTAAACGCCATCTGAAATTGTATACTCACCCGATACCTTGAAATCACCTTTTTTGTTCAGATTTATATTCAGGTTTTCACTTTCTCCATGTCCTTTCATAACATCACCAAGCTTTGAATCGAATATAATCTGTATTTCAGCGTCGGGTGTTATTTCAAGATTCATATTAAGATCCATTGCTAATTGCTTTGCAGGTGCAGAAGCAGGTTGGAGACTATCTCCCAGCTTTAGCTTTTTGTTCCTGGTGGAATCTTCAAAAGAGATATATGAGTATTCTGAAACAGAAAGACCTTTACTGATTGGTATTGAAAGCTTTGAGTTTTTTCCCGACTTTGCAGATACATCTATTGACAGTGAATTCTGATCGCTTTCTATTTTCGCTACATCATTCTTTGAAACATATGCAGTGCCGTAGAACATCTGATTGTCCTTAGGTTGTGTATTTAATACCATGAACCCATTTGAATTAATATTAATTGTAAGATCGGCAGCATAATCGCGGAAATCTTTATGATAAACTGCACCCGAAAGAGTTGCGGTATTCCCTTTTATATCAGAAATTTTTACATTATTGAATTTAATCCCTTCCTTATCAAATCTTACTGTATCATTTATTGAGTATTTTGTCTGAAGATAGTTAATCTTCATTGTAGCATTTTCAGCTTTTGCTGCACCCGTGAGAAATAGGTTATCAGTTTCACCCGATAACCTTAACTTACCTGATGCAAAGCCGCTGATTTCAGAGGCAAACACTTTAAGTAAGGGATTTAGAAAACCAATTGGTAATTTCTTAGCCGTAGCGGTGAGATCTATTTTTTTTGTCGCAGGATCATAAGATCCGGTCACATCAAACATTTTTACAGATTTGAGGTTATTGCTTGCATCAATTTTGACTACCTTTTTGGCATTATCAAGAGCTGACTTAATTGAAATAGTACCAAACTGACTACCAAGCACTGAAAAATTTTCTACATCAATATTGCCAGCAAGTAGAATATTTTTGTAAACATTGGAGATCAGGATTTTTCCGTTAAGATTACCCTTAAAGTCGAGTTGGACCATGCCCGGATCATTATTTTTCTTCCTTATCAGATAGTTCAGCGGGGCAATATCGATACCTTTAAATTCGAGATGCAGAGTATCTGCAGGATTTTCTGAAACTGAGCCATCAACCAGGTAGGAGCGTTCTTTATTTGTGATATATAGCTTATTTATATTTATGGAATTTGAATCTATAAGAACCGATGAACCGCTTAATTTCCAGAGATTATTATCAGAGTAAATATGAGATGAATCAATATCCACTTTCAGAATGGCATAGCGCGTTCCAACCGTATTTTTTACCACTGTGCCCCGTGCAATAAAACTGCCTTGATTGAGTATAGTGTCTTTATTATCCCAATTAACTTTAAAGGTGAAATTGTCAGGTTTTGTCTTAAGTCCGACCATAAGACCCTTAAGTTCAGATTGTCCTAACAAGTTAAGAGAAGAACTATTAATATTCACTGATAGTTCAGATCCTGAAACACTTGCATCAAATGAAAAATCTTTAAAAACATTGTTTTTAATTGTGAGTAAATTTGCTTTTCCGCTGACACTTATCAAGCTATCGGCAAATATTGAACCTTTTAAATAACTTTTGTCGGCTAATAATAATCCGGTTCTGAAAAAGGTATTTATTTTATCCGTATTCTTAAAATTAATTTCAAAGGTGAACTTGTTTTTCCTGAAATCGTTCTGTTTGCCACTTAGATGAAACTGAGAAGGCATGAGCGATACCAGAGTGTATTTTACCAGACTCCCGAGACCTGCGAAATTATAATGGCCTTTTATGTCTGCATCCATAAAATCTGTCCGCACACTTAAAACAGGCTTATCATATTCTTTGTAGGTCCTTATGGAAAAGTCGTAAAGCTCGAGGTTATTATTATATTTTCTGAACTTTGAATTGAGGAGTTTTATTTCACCATCAAGATTATCAATATTGTTTCCTTTAAAATTAGATGTCAGGAGCATTGTAACATTAGAGGTTGTGTCAAGTTTATCAAAATTCAGCTTATATAAATTTGCATCAGCAATGTTAAGTGTAAAATCAAATTCCGGAAGCTTATTATTAAAATTAAGCAACCCCAGCAGGTCGAGTTTAATATTTTTGTCATCAATATTTATGCTTCCATCCCAGGTCTTTTCTGTAAAAGATCCGTTAAGGCTTATGTTGCGGTATAAATATTTGTTTATTTCAACACTGTCAATTTTACCTGTAAGGTTTCCTGCAAATTTTGCTAAAGAATAAGCATATCCATCAACATTTGCCTGCATGCTGAGGTTACCGAAGAAATCAGAGTTACCGGTCAGCTCTCCCAGATTTATATCACTTCCTTTGATGAGACCTTTTACCATATATTTTTTTGATTCTCCGGGTCTGAGAGAAATATCAGTGCGGATGTTTCCCAGGCCGGTTCTTATTTCTCCATAGGTTACAAAATCCGTTGTGAAACCTGTAAAGCTTCCATTAAATGCGATGTTTCCAAGTTTTTTGATCGCTTCAGGGATCACCAGAGGTCCTTTTCCGGGTATATATAAATTATTGAGATCCTTTGCATTGGTTCTAAGGCTGTTAACTCCGATATACAAATATGCATTTTCTAATCGGGGGAGTCCCGAAAAATCAAAGTCACAATCGAGTGAAGTAAATTTTCTGTATGATAGTTTGATGTTTCGCCCTCTGAGTTCTGAAATGGTACCTAAAATCTTTCCCGATAACCAGACAGATTCATTCAGGCTATCGCCAAAAGGCATAAAGTATTTCAGGTCAGAAGTATTAATCAGCGATTTATTGAGAAGAATATCAAGGTTTACCTTTTGTGTGAAATTTTTAAATGATGATTCAGAATCGGCAATCATATAAAATTTGGAAATATTAAATATACTGCTGTCACAGCTTAATGAAACCGCATTGAAAAAGAGATTCTGCCTTGCAATCATTACAGAACTGCTCAGCTTTTTTACTGAGAAACCGCTTGATTCTTTAAATACCAGATCGTACAGGTTAAAAGTGGTCGTATCATTAAACACCCTCAATTCCTCAACTATTGCGTTAATTCCTGACAAATTAAGATTATTAAAGTCAATCCTGGTTTTCGCTTTGGGAACGCTCTTGTTTATAAGAGAAAATCTGGCGTCACGGATGTTAATTTGATCAACCCAGAATTTGGTTCCTCCTTTTCTTGAAGTATCATTAGGGTTTTTAATCAGGTTAAGATACCATGTCAGGTTCATCATGCCTGAGGAGTCTGTTATAAGTGCAATAACCGGTCTGATCAGATCCACTTTACCCAGTCTGAATGATTTATGCTTAAAATCCATTCTTTTGATACCAACCGTCATCTCCCTGGAATAAAGCAGAGTATCATTATTTTTATCTTTAATGATTATATCATAAATCGCCAACTTATTAAAGAATTTATATTCAATAGACCCGATGGATATTGTAGATTTTAGTTCGCCTGAGAAGTGACTTGTTATCCTTTTTACCATAAAGGTTTGGACTTCTGAAGTCTGCAGTAACAAATACAAAACAGTGGGGAGCATTATTATGACCCCGATGAGGATAATAAAATATTTAAATGATCTTTTAATTTTTTTTAGCATGATGATGCAAAAAGTCTTAAAATATCAATTTCCCGAATATTAAAAATTCCAGACCTTAAAGATAGTGAAACTCAGAATAATTGTCGGGATTCCCAGTCACAATTTGATAATGGTGTAAAATATGGTTCATTACAGGAAGAAAATTGCAAATGAGGGAATATTTATGCTAAATAATTGAAATTAATTATTTTTGCAGGACCACGTTATGAAAAAACAAAAATTCAGAATAGTAAGTTACAATATAGGTGATGCCTCTTTTTATGAGACAAAAGTAAAAACATGGTTTGGATGGGTCTCTTTCACTGTATTTTATAAAACAGAAGTTCTTCATATTTTATCAGTCCCTTCAGTCCAGAAATCGCTGGCTTATGAACGTATTTATGAGTACTGTTGTATAAATGGATATGAAAAAAAGGAAATTGAAATCACTGAAATCAATAATAGTGAAAGCAAGAAATGGATATTTTTTCAAAGAATTTATTCTGAATAATAATATAATTAAACAAAATTGTGTGTTTCAAGAAGACACTTTAGTGTAGTCAATCTATTCAATTTTTTTTTTCAGGAATTTATCATCAAATTAAGAAACCAACCCTTTAATGGCAGTTACAATCTTAGCAATAGAATCATCGTGTGATGACACATCAGTTGCAATCATCAGGGATGGTTATGTCCTTTCCAATCTAATTGCTAACCAGGATATACATATGTCTTATGGCGGTGTGGTTCCGGAACTGGCATCAAGGGCTCATCAGGCAAATATTGTACCCGTAACACACCAGGCACTGGTAATGGCTGGAGTAAAGGCTGAAGATATTACTGCAGTTGCTTTTACACGGGGACCCGGACTTCTCGGTTCACTGCTGGTAGGAACCTCATTTGCAAAAGGTTTTGCTCTTGCTCAAAATATTCCGTTAATTGAAGTAAATCATCTTCAGGCACATATTCTGGCGCACTTTATTCTTGAGAAAGACAAAAAGAACCGATTGCCTGCTTTCCCTTTCCTTTGCCTTCTTGTGTCGGGTGGTCACACACGGATAATTATTTTGAAAAGCCAGCTGGAGATGGAGGTTATCGGGAACACGATTGATGACGCTGCAGGTGAAGCTTTTGATAAATGCGGAAAAGTAATGGGCTTTACTTATCCTGCTGGCCCGTTGATCGATAAGCTTGCAAATGAAGGGAATATAAATGCATTCAGGTTTTCAAAACCCCATGTTAAAGGTCTTGATTTTAGTTTTAGCGGATTAAAGACCAGCTTTCTCTATTTTCTTCGCGACAGAATAAAAGAAGACCCCGATTTTATAGAGCATAATAAAGCAGATCTGTGTGCCTCTCTTCAGCATACAATAATAAGCATACTTATAAGTAAAGTTGTAAATGCCTCCCTGCTTACAGGGATAAAGGAAATCGGTATAGCCGGTGGTGTTTCAGCAAATTCAGGACTCAGGAACGAGATGAAAAAGGAAGCTGAAAAGAGAGAGTGGAACCTGTTTATTCCTGAATTCAGATATACTACTGATAACGCGGCAATGATCGGTATCACAGGATACTATAAATACCTGAGAGGTGAATTTTCAGGTCATGATGTAACGCCGCTTGCAAGGTATTAATGCTTTTTATGTTTTTCAGATGAAAAAATCCGATTTGAAATTTCTTGTAGTTGGCGCGGGTGCAATTGGCGGGATTACAGCTGCAATGCTTAAGAAGACGGGGATCCTTTTTTTGACAGATTCAGTTAATTGATGTGTTAATTGTGATAAATTTTGTAATTTCGTGACAAATTAAATGAGATGGAGGAGTTGAGGATATCGCCTACGAAAAATACACCCGAGATAATTTTAAATCCTGAGGGGATAATTCGTATCAAGGGCAGGTCAATCCACGAGAATGTAACCGATTTTTTTGAACCTGTAGAGGATTGGATTAGTGCTTATATAACAGTTCCGGCAGATCTTACAAGTGTGGATTTGAATCTGGAATATTTTAACAGCGCCAGCGCTAAAGTATTTATACATATTTTACAGAAGATTACCTATGTAACTTTGAAGCACAAGAAATTCATTTTTAACTGGTATTATGAAGATGGTGATGATGATATCCTGGAACGCGGAGAATACTTTGCTTCAGTACTTGATGTCAAGTTTAATTTTATCAAACTTTAGTGATCTTCACATTAGCCTGATCGGATGATAATGAGGGTAATACAAGCGATTAATGGCCACGACAATACGTGGATTTTACCCTGAACCTGGTAAATTATTATCCAGCAATCGGATCAGCAACTCTGCCCATAAATAGTATTGAATTGGTTGTTGTCTCTCTGATAATGTAGAGAAATGAATGGTCAATATTAAGATTGAATGGCTCAATTATTGCAGTAGTAGAAATCCCAACTATTGTAGCAGCGGCAGCTTCCGTACCTTCTTCATTTGTTTCTATAAATGCCTGATGGAGCACTAAACTGATATAAAGTTTGAGATCAGATATATTAGAGAAATCCGCATTATTGCCAAAAGTTATTCCCATCCCCATATCAGTTAATATATCAGTAAGTTCCTTTTTAAATCCATATTTAAAACGCGGAAATGAAAGATCAGTCTTTCTGGAACTCATCAGATTGAGCCATCCTTTCACGCTATTGTCATTTATTAAAGGAGTTATATTATTAATACCATTGTTATTGTCAGGAAGGATCACATCCATCACAAAATTTCCCTGTCCGTAAGGTAGTTCGGCCAGGGTAAATCCTTCACCTTTATAGATTTTGTAATCAGAAGTCTGTTTCATCATTGGAACACGTTCCGTTACATTGCCTGGTTTATAAAAAGATCCCTGGACTGTGTTGGTTGCGTCGAACTGAGATTTCCACTTACCTTTAAAATAGATCGCATTTATTAGAAGCATCACAGTTTTGTCATCCAGTTTGTCAATCATGTTTTTTATCAATCCATTTGTCTTGCTGTCAATCCAATTGTTAATCTGTGTTGGAACCTGTGGATCGGTAATGTCAAATGATCTGGATTCGGCATTATAATATCCGGTTAAGATGTCGGTAAAAGGTTTTTTTACTACAAAGTTCTTCTCACTCCAAACAGAATTGGCAATGGAGATTAAAACACGTTTATCAACACCAAGTAGTGCTTCGGTAAGACTTTTATATGAATTGTTGATTATATCAGGAGTTAATCCATTCATTCTTAAGGCTTTCAACATTGAATCGCGGGTTGCTCCGTTTGCTCCGTTAAGTGTCATGGAAAGGGCGGATGAGATGCTGAGAGGGGAGATGATTATATTTTCAGATTCTGTAGAATTATCAAGAACTTTCCTGAAAATGTCGAAAGCGAACGAATTATCTGATTCAATAAGTGAAACCTGATTGGTAGTCAGATTAATAGGAACCGGATCAACCGGTGCAGGTCCCGAAGATTCTTTTTTGCATGATGAAAAAATTAAAGGAATTACGACTAATAATGCAATTGCGGGTTTGGGAATATTTCTTATCATGATTTTCATCTTTGATGGAAAGACTAAACTGATTCAAATCCAATTTAGTAAAGTCCGGGTTATCATATAAAAATATTCAAAAACCATGCCGTACAGCTAAGATTTCTTTTTTTGTTTTTTTGAAGTTTCCTGATATGCCCGCAGATAAATATATGATACAACGAAAAAGATCGTTCCAAGAAAAAGCAGCATGATGAAAGCAAATACCGATGGTCTTCCAAGTCCTGGTACAGGATGTTTCAAACTGAATATATAGCCGTATACAGTATAAATAAGAACCATTATAGAGACAATAAAACTTAATATAATTGTTGTCCCGTCAAAGATCCTTGTAGTTTTGTAAAACTGTGTGTTTTTAAATTTTCCATAGGATGTCCGCGCATAAACCGTAGCCCGTTTACGGGACCTGTCCTGCCTGTATTTTCTCCAGTCATCCATTGCTTTTTGGTATGCTTCTTCATCAGTATTTATCTTTTCGTGATTTGCTATTAAAAACTCGTAGGCTTCTGTTATGATTATAAAGTGGTCCTTGGCATCAGGGGCAGGATTTATGTCCGGGTGGTAAAGACGTGCTTTTTTCCTGTATGCTCTTTTTATCTCTTCGATAGTTGAGTTTACAGGGATGCCCAGAATTTCATAATAATCAGTCAGAGTCATATTTGATTCAGGAGTAATTCTTACACAATTACGGAATAATTTTTCAGATTAAAGAGTCAACCGATCGTTCTTATAAAAATATTTAACAGAGTAAATAAGCGGGATAATGTGAGAAAAAAATAAGAACTGTGACAGAAGAACACAGAGGATCACAGAGGAACATATTCTGAACCCAATGCTCCGAGCCATACTCCCTGTGCCTAGCTTATGTTACTCCAGGATTGTTTCTGACTGAAGAGCCGTTTCAGCTCATTTCTGAAGACCAGGTTCTGATTACTTTCAAGCAAAGGGTCGAGGTTGAGTATCTCTTCAGCAATATGGCGGACATATTCAATTAATTGACCATCTTTTCCAAGGTCAGCTATCTTCAGATCAAACGGGATCCCGCTTTGAAGTGTTCCTTCAATATCGCCGGGACCCCTCAGCTGCAGATCAGTTTCGGCAATTTCAAAACCGTCATTCGTCCTGATCATAACTTCAATTCTTTTTGCCGCTTCTCTAGAAAGTTTATCTGAGCTCATAAGGATACAGTAAGACTGATCAGCGCCTCTGCCAACCCGCCCTCTCAGCTGGTGTAACTGTGAGAGGCCAAACCGTTCAGCACTTTCAATCACCATTACGGTAGCATTGGGTATATCGACACCAACCTCTATCACGGTTGTTGCAATCAGTATATGGGCTATTCCATCCTTGAAAAGCTTCATGGATATTTCCTTATTTGCCGCAGTCATCTTTCCGTGAACAATGCTTATGCAATATTTTGGAGCCGGGAAGACTCTTGAAATTGTATCCCATCCATCCTCAAGATCTTTATAATCCATCGTTTCAGATTCCTTGATAAGAGGATAAACAATATAAATCTGTCGTTTCTCTGCTATCTGGTTCCTGATAAACCCAAATACTTTATTTCTTTCCGAATCGGTAAAATGCATTGTCTTTATCGGAACTCTTCCCGGAGGAAGTTCATCTATAACCGAAACATCCAGGTCACCATAAAGAGTCATTGCAAGAGTTCTTGGAATAGGAGTTGCAGTCATAACCAGGATATGCGGAGGATTGAGGTTTTTCTGCCAGAGTCTGGCCCTTTGTGCAACTCCGAACCGATGTTGTTCATCGATAATCACCAGACCAAGATTTGCAAACTGAACATTTTCTTCGAGAAGAGCATGCGTACCTATCAGGATGTTCAACGATCTGTCAAGCAATGATTCAGCAATTGATTTCCTGGAAGACTTTTTGGAGGAGCCTGTCAGCAGCCGTATTTTAATGTCCATTCCCTGAAGCAATTTAGATATAGTCTGAAAATGCTGGTTTGCAAGAATTTCTGTGGGAGCCATAATGCATGCCTGATATCCGTTGTCCATGGCAATAAGCATACTCATCAGGGCGACAAGGGTTTTCCCGCTGCCCACATCTCCCTGAAGCAAGCGGTTCATCTGTTTTCCTGATCCAAGATCTTTCCTTATCTCTTTCATCACTCTTTTCTGGGCCTCTGTAAGAGCAAAAGGTAAATTCTTATAATAGAAATTATTAAAATTATCACCAACACTCGAAAAAATAAAACCTTTGAATTTCAGATTACGGTTTGTTTTAAACCTCAGGAGGTTAAGCTGAATATAGAACAATTCTTCAAATTTCAAGCGGTGCCTGGCCTTTTCAAGTTCATCAGGATCAGCGGGAAAATGGATTTTATGGAGCGCATCATGAAGCTCCATAAGTTTATATTTTGAAACAAGATAAACAGGTAATGTCTCAGGCAATCTGATTTTAATTAATTTCAGCATATTGCCTATCAGCTTGCTTAAAGTTTTTGAGGTGAGAAACTGATTTTTAAGTTTTTCGGTTGTACTATACTGTGCCTGGAGAGCAGAATTTATCCTTTCGGCCATCTTATCTGCCGCTTCGATTTCAGGGTGGATAATATTTATTATCCCGTTAAATACACCTGGTTTCCCAAACACAATATATTCAACTCCGGGGCTGAAGCTTCCGGTTATCCATTTCCCTCCTTTGAACCATATAAGTTTTAAAGTTCCTGTATCATCATGGAACTCAGCAACTAGTCTTTTCCCGACGCCATGTCCTTCTGTCGAGTAGCCTTTTATTATGCCTTTTATCTGTACAAATGGGAGATCAGGATCGAGTTCTGCAATCTTATAAAACCTGGTTCTGTCAATATATTTGTACGGGAAATAATACAGAAGATCACGGAATGTGAAAATACTCAACTCCTTATTAAGCAGTTCCGCCCTTTTTGGGCCGACTCCCTGTAAATAAGTAATATTGGTATTGAGAAACTCCTGTATTATCATTATCCGAAAATACGTATTTTTGAAAACCTGTCCTAATTATAATTTCGGAACGGAAATGATTTTTTTCAGAACAATCAGATATCTTAAATACCTTCTTTTATCTCGTCACAGGGTAGGGCATGGGATTCATAGTCCATTTGTTTTTGATCTTGTGTCAAGAGTCTTCAGGAATAAAGTCGATCCTGTCATTCTATTTACGGTCAGACAGGTCAGAAAAAGGATGATCTCTGACAAGCGCAAAATATTGGTCATGGATCTTGGCGCAGGATCAGAATCTCTGAAAACAAATTTAAGAAGGATATCTGATATAGCCAGATATTCACCGGTAGCTGAGAAATATGGTAAGTTGTTATCGAATTTGGCGATCGAATTCGCAGACCCTGCTATAATTGAATTAGGTACCTCACTGGGAATAAGCACACTGTATATGGCAGCCTCGTGTACTGATACAAAAATATATACAATTGAAGGTTGTCCGTCTATAGCAGGGATTGCCGGACAAAACTTTACAGTAGCAGGTCTTAAGAATATAGAAATAATGGAAGGATCGTTTGATGAAGTTCTTCCTGGTTTTGCTGATGCCGGCATTAAACCGGGGCTGGTCTTTATTGACGGGAATCATAGGAAAGACCCTGTAATAAAATATTTCAATCTGATAACTAAGTTATCCGACAGCAAAACAGTTGTTGTAATTGATGATATCAATTATTCAAAAGAAATGGCTGAAGCCTGGAAAGAGATAAAACTTCACAGGAAAGTATCAGTTAGCATTGATATTTTCAGAATGGGGATTCTGTTTTTCCGTGAGGGTATAAATCATGCTGATTATATCATCAGATATTAATAAAAATTAAGGATATAAAATTTATTATTTGACATATTTAGTCTAATTTCGGAAATTCAAATTTTTGTAGTTATGGATAAAGTAATTGAGATTCATGATATTGTTAAGAATTATCAGGTTGGGTCTGTGATTGTAAGGGCTTTGAGGTCAGTGAGTATAAACATTGATAGAAATGAATACGTTGCTATCATGGGACCATCAGGATCCGGAAAATCTACCTTGATGAACCTTCTTGGTTGCCTTGATACTCCTTCAAGCGGTAGTTATATTCTTAACGGCACGGATGTAAGTAAAATGGAGGATGATTATCTTGCAGAGATCAGGAACAAGGAGATTGGATTTGTATTTCAGACATTTAACCTTCTTCCCCGGTATTCTGCGCTTGAAAACGTTACATTACCTTTAATATATGCCGGGGTTCCTAAGGTTGACAGAGAAAAAGTTGCAATTGAAACCCTTGAGCAGGTGGGACTGGCAGACAGGATGACACATAAGCCTAATGAACTATCAGGCGGGCAGCGCCAGCGGGTTGCTATTGCCAGAGCTCTTGTAAATAAACCATCAATAATACTTGCAGATGAGCCAACAGGTAACCTTGACAGCAAGACATCCATCGATATAATGGGGCTACTTGATGCCATCCATAAAAAAGGTAATACGGTTATTGTAGTTACCCATGAAGAGGATATTGCTAAACACGCTGCACGTATAATAAGGTTGTTCGACGGGGAAATTGCCCAGGATTACGTAAATGAGAACTATAAAAAAGCATAAAGTAATTTAGCTGATATTATTTTTCTTCTTTTTTTTACTTTTTCTCCCGCCTTGCGGGATTTCGTAACTTCGTTACTCAACTTTTTAATTTATTATGAAGATCTATACCCTTACAGGTGATGATGGTACAACTTCATTGTCGGGAGGCAGGAGGGTACCAAAACATTCAATTCGAATTGAAGCTTATGGCTCTGTTGATGAACTCATTGCATGGATAGGGCTTTTACGTGATCACAAAGAAAATAAAAAGCGAATAGAGCTTCTTATTTATATACAGAATCAGCTTATGAAGTGTGCTGCTGCTCTTGCCTACGACAGTACAAACTCCATTAGTAAAAAGCTACTGCCTGATCCGGAGTGCATATCAGTGATTGAAAATGAAATTGATTTGATGGAGGAGACACTAACTCCATTGGGTAATTTCATCCTTCCGGGAGGGAATATTCTCGTATCATATTGTCATATAGCCCGATGTGTATGTCGCAGAGCGGAGAGGGCAGTTTTAAGGTTAAATAAAACTGAAGAATCGCCTGAAATCGTTAACAAATTTCTTAACCGACTTTCGGATTTTTTATTTGTTTTATCCAGAAAAAATGCGTTAGATCTTGATATTGAAGAGATTAAGTGGGTAATTTGAAATGTTAAAAAACTTAAAATAAGGTATTGCTTTTTAAATAAAATAATATATATATTTGCAAACTTTGTTTTAAGCTTTACTTAATCAGGAAAATATGTACTGGACACTTGAATTGGCATCAAAACTTGAGGATGCTCCATGGCCTGCCACTAAGGATGAGCTGATTGATTTTGCCATTAGGTCGGGTGCCCCGATGGAAGTTATTGAGAATCTGCAGGAAATTGAGGATGAAGGTGATATTTATGAAAGTATCGAGGATATCTGGCCTGATTATCCCAGTAAGGACGATTTCTTTTTTAATGAAGATGAATATTAAAAAAGAGGCTGACCCCGGGAGATCAGCCTCTTTTTTTATTTATTGAATATATCGTCCTTCTTTTTAGGTCTCAGGTGATCAAACCATTGGTATCCGTCAAGCCTGATCCGGTTGATTGGAAGAGGGGGATCAATAAAACCCTCAGGATTCTCATATTCAAAGATCTCGGAAATTTTCCCTTTCTCAAACTTCATTTCTATATTAGCACATTTGGATTGTTCCACACCTGCAACGGCTTCATTATCGAGAAGATAAAAGAGTATCTGCCCGTTACCCTTTATCATTATCTTGTACAATTCATTGTTTTTGAAATAGCCTGTGAGTGATCGACCTTTGACCTGGTCAAAACGTATTGTATCGACCTGCTGAACAATAAATGCATTATTATATAATTCCAGCCGGTCTGTCTGGCGGTTCTTAGTAAAGACAGCCATAGAGTCGGAGGTAAGCTGGTCCGCATCTGACCAGATAACAGGAACAGTGTAAAGTCTTATGACTGAGTCGCGGAAAGAATATGAGAGTGAATCGCATTTAGCTTGCAGATCTTTACTGAAAATGCGACATCCATGGTATGCCCTCATCAATCTGTATATGTTTTTGGATGTGTCCGATACAGTGATTGATTTTATAGTATCGGCATGCAGAAACAGTGAGTCCTGTTTTGAAATTTGAATAAAAACTGCCCTGTCAGTGACCAGGAACTTTTCAGGTTGTTTATAATACCATGCGTAATTACCCTCCACAGCTATTTTATTGGTGGTGTCTTCAATTACAACGTTTCTGAAAGATTCCCCGAAGCCTGTGCTGTCATTAAAAAACAGCGAATCCCCGTGTATAATCTGCTGTCTGTTATCAATAACAGCATTTTTCCATACCGAAGTGACCTCTTTTCTCGTATCGTACCAACCTTTTTCGCAATAAAGATATAAGCTGTCGCCATTTAACTCTGTAGGACCAGTAAAATAAGCAATTTCCGATAAAGTGTTGTAATCCATTGTATCAGCGGTCATTACATAATCTGGATTCACTATTTTTACGCTATCCTTGAAATGGAAAAGGTCTTCCGATACATAATAAACACCTATAATGCTGGTAAGCGTATTTTTTGCATTCGTTATTCTGCCCCTGTCAGTGTACTTTGCAATTCTGGTATTTACATCATAATGAATAGAATCCGTGTACAGATGAGTATCTTTATTTATCAGCTCAACATTGTTTTTTACAAATGCTAATCCGCTTTTCCCGTCATAAAACAGGTAGCCTCCATACAGGTTCAGTGTATCACCCTGTTCAATATGTATTCTGCTGAAAGCTGTCACCTGATTTTTCTCAGGATAATAAAGTGCGCTATCGCACCACATCTTAATCTTGCTATCGTGAAGTCGCACATTTCCCAGAAGGTGGTGAATGTCTTTTCCTGAAAGGGGATCTTTCAGAATAATATCCGTATCAGCGTTTTCAACATCTATTCTCTTCTTAGATTGCTGATTACCAGGTATATTCTGACTCTGAAGTATCGGAACAAGAATAAGAATGACAACGACATAAAGGAGATGTCTGACAGATATTTTTTTGGCAAGTTGTTTCAATATATTTATTTCAGCCATCCTTTTTGTAAGAATTCACATGATTTGAATTCATCACTTATCTTAATATAGGTGATGCTAATCTTGTTTTTAACCCATTTGTCAAATGTGTCAGCCCTTTCTTTAACAAGGGCAGCATCATAAAGAGTCTGATAATCATCCTTAAGGTTTGCCGAATGTGCCTGAAGAACATTATCGAGCTTAATTATTCTGAAGACCTCATTATTGTTCTCGTCAGTTGTCTTGAAAGGATCTGATATTTCCCCAACCTTCATTTCCCTGATTTTTACATACATCTCAGGGTTTAACTCTTCAAGTGTGAACCATGTTATCCGGGAATTGGGATTTGAACTCACTAATTTACCGCCATTAATCCTGCTATCCTTGTGAGTTGAGAAACGGAAAGCAGCTGCTTCAAATTTTATGCTGTCCTTCCTTATCAGATTTGCTATGCTGTCGAGCCTGGCAATTGCCTTGGTTGCCTGGAACGGTTTGACTTTCGGTCTGATAAGAATATGGCGTGTATTAACCATATCCCCTTTACGGTCAATAAGTTGAATAATGTGAAATCCATACTTGGTTTCTACAATTTTGGAAACGGTATTTTTTGTAAGGCTAAATGCTGCGTCAGCGTAAGGTTTTTCGAGCTCACCCCTGACCATGAATCCCAATTCTCCGCCGTTTTTTGCATTTCCGGGATCTTCGGAATACATTATTGCTAAGACATTGAAACTCTTTCCTGCCAGTATCTGACTCCTGATATCAAGCAGTTTCTGGCGTGCTTCAGCTTTATTGTCTTCATTATCGGGTGGATCAGCCTGAATGATGCTTATTTCATATTTTGCAGGAATAACGGGAAGACTGTCCTTGGGAATTGAATTATAATACTTTCTCAAAGCAACAGGTGTTATTGCTATATTCTTGGAAATTTTGCTCTGGACTTCACCAACTACTTGTTGTTCCATAAGGGTTTTCTTTATATCCCTCCTTATTTCAAGCATGCTTTTTTTAAAATACGATACAAGGGCCTCTTCACTTCCTGCGGTCCTTATTGCGTCGTTCATTCTCATATTAAGGTCACCTTCAACTGCATCATCTGTAACTGTGATACTATCTATTCTGGCCTGATCCATAAAGAGTTTCGAGACTAGCATCTGCTGGAATACTCTGCAATTGAGTTGATCGACAGGTGATTTATCACCGTTTCTCCTTACATCTGAGACTGTATTTTCAAGGTCGGAAAGATAGATAACCTCATTCCCGACTACTGCAGCCACTGATTCCACAAGTACCTGAGAATTAGCTATAAAAACTCCTGGCAGAAACAAACAGATCAGAGTAAGCCAAAATTTTAATTTTCTTTTCATCATTATATAATCGATTTAATCATTGCATTTTAATTATCAGTCTAAGTGCAGCATGTTTTTTATACCCCCTTCCCATCCTTCCCCCAAGGGGGAAGGTGATCTTTTCCCCCTTTGGGGAAATAAGAAAGGGGGTTAAATATTAGGGACATTTATTCATTCAATATATCTTAAAACTGTTCTCTTTAAGCGCATCATTATAAATTCCGTTTTCAAGGGACTGAATAAATTCATATCTCCTTGTATTCCAGATAATCCTCTTTATATCATCCCTGACATATTCAAATGGAGCAAGCGATGATCTTAATCTATAATCACGGATAGATACCAGGTATACTGAAGTCGAATCACTTGTTTCAAAAAAAGTGTTTCTTTTCAGGAATTCTTCCTCATTTTCAATATTTTGCTGCAGTTCCACTGAAAGTCTGTTCATCGGAACCCATTCTTCGTTGAAATCATCAAATTTTTCGGCGAACTGATAGCAGAAACTTTCCAGTTGCTGCAGATCATTATGATCATTTGATCGAGCTAACGATTTTATTTTATTGAGATCTGGAGTTTCCAAAGGTAGTTTTATGAAAAGAGCTTTTACAATATTTGTAGTAAGTATAAAACTGTTTTCGTTGGCAGCATAATAATTTTCGAGTTCAGAATCGGTTAGTACCGTATCAAGTTTTTCAAGAATCATCTGACGTTGATACTGATAAATTACCAGATTTGATCTGGTTTCCTCAAGCTGTTTGGCGATTTCATCCTTCATGGCCGGAGTAAGATTGTCTTCGGCTTTTTGTAATAATAATTGTCTCTTGGCCCATTTGTTAATATAATTCTGAAACAAAGCCATGGAGTCTGCCTCATTTACACCTCGCTGAATAAGCTTTGGCATTTCATCGTAATAGAGAATTAGCTTGCCAACTTGCGCTATTGCAATTCTTTTAGTTTGTTTATGACTATTTCTACAACTAACCAAAAGCAGGAGGCTGATTAATATTATTATTAACTTATTCATTTTTCAACTTCATCTTCACCTCGTCAAGCACTAAATTATCAATCTTAACGCTATATTTTTTATTTAATTGTCTGATCCATTCACTCTCAAGAAACTCCTGGTATCCTGTCATTACTTCTCCGAGTACATTCTCAAATTTCATAGGGGAGGGTTCCAAAACGTTTTTGATAAGAATTAGTGACGGAAAGCCATTATATGTATAAGACTGTGAACCATTGATCCATTTAATCTTGTCTATTTCTGCATCATCGCCTTTAAACCATGTACCCTTTTTTATGAAGAGCAAAGTATCATTCTTGTTGTTGAATTTTTTCATAAGAATATCATCTATATCTGGTTTCCGGGAATATTTATTTATTGCTGCGGATAGTGCTTTATCTCCATCCGGAGATTTAAGTGTATAAATTTCCGCCTGAATTCCTCTTCTAGAAAGCCATTGGTTTTTATGCTCTTCATAATATTGGTGCAGTCCGGAGGAATCATTGCTTACCCGGTTCCATACATTTTTACCTGATATTTCAAAAAGAAGCATCCCATCTCGGAACTCGTTCATGAGATATTTGAATTCAGGATATTTCGTCTCGAGGATAGAATTCTCATAACTAATCAAATGATCAGAGATTCTTGTTTCAATTAGCCTGTTAATAAAGATGGATGAATCTTTTGTCACAATCATTGGTCCTCTTTTTTCAACATAATTTGCAAATTCGTTAGTTGTAAAAAATTGACTTGCGAATGTATACAAATTGCCTTCAGGAATTGAAGTCCTGTCATATTTTTTAAGTCCTTGTATTACAAGTGTATCGGTATTGCCGACAAACCAGTTAAAGGCATCATGGTTAATCTGTAAATTATATTCTTTTTTTAATTTCTCAACAAATGATTTTTTGCTTATTGAGTTAAGATACGACTGGTTGATTTTACTTTCAAGGAAAGAGCTTGATTCTTCAAATGTACCAGGTTTTTTTTTGCTTAAAAGTTTAATAATATGCCATCCATAAATTGTATGAACAGGTTTTGTATATTTTCCGGTATCTGCTATAGCAAATGCAGCTTCTGAGAAATCGCTTATTATTTCACCTGTTCCAAACCAGTCGAGTTCACCTCCTTTTACGGCCGATTCTTTATGGTCTGAGTATTTTTTTGCGAGTTCAGAGAACGAAGCTCCTTCCTGTAGCATTTTATAGATATTATTAATCTGTTCTTCAGCCAGTTTAGCTTCGTTATCATCTTTTCCAGGTTGAACAGCCTTCATTATATGAGCAACTTTTATCCTGCCCATTGAGGGTCGTTTATCTGTTACTTTGATAATATGATATCCGTACGGTGTTCTGACGGGCATTGAAATAACTCCTTTTTTAAGGGTATATGCAGCATCCTCGAACGGCATTATCATCTGAAAGACTGAAAAATAGCCAAGGTCACCACCGTTTATCTTAACTGATTTATCATCTGATGTTCCACGGGCAACTTTTTCAAACGGTTCGCCCAATATTATTCTTCCCCTGATGTTTATAGCTTTTTGCCAGGCTTTAAGGGTATCTTCAGGAGAGGCTTCCTGTGGCATGGCGATAAGTATGTGCCAGGCGTTAATTTCTGTTAATGATCTCTGGTATGCTTTCTGAAGGAGTTTCTCCTTTGTCAGCGTGTCGGTAAGATAATTCTGAGCAAGCTGGTTCCTGTAGCCATTCAGTTCATTTCTAAAGGATTTTGTTGTATCGTATCCTTTACCTAATGCATCAGCTACCTTAAGCTTAAAAACGATAAATTGCTGCAGATAACTATCGATATCCAAGGTTTTTCCCGGTTCAATACTTTTCTTATACATCCTGGCAAATTCACCCGCCTGAACCACTTTGCCATCTATAGTCAGAAGCGTTTTAGTATCCAAATCCTGTGCCTGGCTTAAAACCGGAAACAGATAAAGCAGAATGATTAAATAATAAGATCTGATCTTCATCAGGATTTTCTGAAACCGGTTATTCAAATGATTTTCTACTGTAGTTAGGTGCTTCCCTTGTTATGGAAACATCATGAGGATGACTTTCAATAACACCTGAATGGGTGATTCTTACAAATTTGCCATCTTTTTTTAAAAGAGCTATATTTCTTGCTCCAAGGTATCCCATTCCGGCCCTTAACCCTCCGGTCATCTGGTAGATTACTTCAGCCAAAGTTCCTTTATAAGGGACCCTTGCCTCAATTCCTTCCGGTACCAGTTTTCTAATATCATCCTCAATATCCTGAAAATAACGGTCCTTTGAACCTTGCTGCATTGCTTCAATAGAGCCCATTCCTCTGTAGGCTTTAAACTTGCGCCCGTTATATATAATTGTGTCTCCCGGTGATTCCTCAACCCCTGCAAAAAGCGATCCGGCCATTATTGAGTCTGCCCCGGCAGCAATAGCTTTAATTATATCACCCGAATATCTGATTCCTCCATCAGCAATTACAGGAATGCCCGAGCCTTCAATAGCTTTTGCAACATTATAAATAGCTGAGAGCTGTGGTATTCCAACACCGGCAATTATCCTGGTTGTGCATATTGATCCGGGTCCTATACCTACTTTTACTGCATCAGCTCCTTCATCTACCAGCTTTTTAGCTGCTTCACCGGTACCGATATTACCAACTATAACCTCGACATCAGCAAAGTTTCTTTTTATTTCCTTCAGAATATTAATTACGCTTTTCGTATGGGCATGAGCCGTATCGATAGCAATAGCATCCACGTTTGCATTTATGAGAGCTTCAACTCGTTGCAGTGTATCGGAGGCGATACCTACAGCACCGGCAACTCTTAGTCTTCCTTTATCATCTTTGCAGGAATTCGGACGATCTTTGGTCTTTGTAATGTCCTTGTAAGTGATAAGACCAATCAGCTTTCCTGAATCATCTATCATAGGAAGCTTTTCAATCTTATGTTTCTGAAGAATTCTGGCCGCAGCTTCAAGATTGGTCTGATGATTTGTGGTTATCAGGCTCGTGGTCATTACTTCTGTTATCTTCCGTGCCCTGTTGTTTTCAAATCTAAGGTCCCTGTTTGTAACAATTCCTTTCAGTATACCATCTTTGTCAATAACAGGGATTCCACCAATCTTATATTCACTCATTAAATTCATGGCTTCAGCAACAGTAGCGTCGAGGTTAATGGTTATCGGATCAAAAATCATAACATTTTCAGCCCTTTTGACACGTTTTACCTGTGCAGCCTGCTTTTCGATAGACATATTCTTGTGGATCACTCCGATGCCTCCTTCTCTTGCAATAGCAATTGCAAGCTCATCTTCTGTTACGGTATCCATAGCAGCTGAGACAACAGGCGTATTAATACGGATGTTCCTCGTGAACATAGAGCTGAGATCAACTTCCCTTGGAAGAACCTCAGAATATGCAGGTACAAGAAGGACATCATCAAATGTAAGTCCTTCATAAAGTATCTTATCTTTTAAAAATGACATCAGATGAGATTTTTAGTTTTTGATGGCGCAAATTACGAAAAAAAAACAGATCTCATAAATCCTTGCATCTTTTAATGGTATAAAATCCATTAACCTCAAAGAGCACAAAGAAGGCACAAAGAACACAAAGTTAAATCAATAGGATAGCGCTCTTTGTGAACTTTGGATTTAAACCTTTGTGGGCTTTGTGGTTAAAAGAAATTGTTAAGCTTGACCTATAACTTAAATTAAATAACAGTTTGTACATTTGTATTAAGTGCAATCCGGAATGAATATTGAATCGTACAGACAGATTTTAACAAAATACTGGGGCTATAACTCCTTTAAACCGCTTCAGGAAGATATAATTAAATCTGTAGCTGAGGGAAAAGATACTTTGGGACTTATGCCCACAGGAGGAGGGAAATCAATTACTTTTCAGGTACCGGCACTAGCACAAGAAGGAATATGCCTGGTTATAACTCCATTAATTGCGCTGATGAAGGATCAGGTAAACCGTCTTAATAATCTGGAAATAAAATCTATAGCGATACATTCCGGGATGACGGGGGAAGAAATAGACAATGCACTTGAAAACAGCATCTTCGGAAATTATAAGTTCCTTTACATATCGCCTGAAAGAATTTCAACAAAAGTTTTCCAGGCGAAGGTATCACGACTTAACCTATCACTGGTAGCAATAGATGAAGCACATTGTATCTCACAATGGGGATATGATTTCAGGCCATCATATCTGAAGATTGCCTCACTCAGAGAGCATATTTCTGAAAAGGTTCCATTCCTGGCACTGACAGCATCAGCTACTCCGCAGGTAATTGATGATATTATGAAGAAGCTGGCATTCAGGGAGAAGAACGTTCTCAGAACCAGTTTCGACAGAAAAAATATATCCTACCTCGTCAGAAAAGTTGAAGATAAAGGCGCTTATCTGATCCGAACTCTTCAAAAGACAAGTGGAAGCGGTATAGTGTACGTCAGAAGCAGAAAAAGATGCAAAGAGGTTGCTGAGTACCTTGTTAACAATGGCATTAGTGCCGACTTCTACCATGCCGGATTGACGGATGAACTCCGCGACAAAAAGCAAGCTTCGTGGACAATAGGAGAGACCCGGGTGATTATTGCCACAAATGCATTTGGGATGGGAATTGATAAATCTGCGGTAAGGTTTGTTATTCACTGGGATATACCTGATTCAATTGAGAGTTATTTTCAGGAAAGCGGAAGAGCCGGAAGAGATGGCAAACCTGCATTTGCTGTTCTTTTGTACTCACCAGCGGACAAAGCCCGGCTTATTGATACGATCAGGAAAAAATATCCCGAAATTGAAAAGATAAAAGATATATATGAGGCATTATGCAATTATCTTCAGGTACCTCTGGGATCGGGAAAGGATAGTGTTTTTGATTTTAATATGTATGATTTTGTTGCGAAATACAGACTGCCTGTAATCGAGACATATAATAGTCTTCAGTTTCTTCAGAGGGAAGGCTATATGGAATTCACTGAAGAAATAAATAATCCTTCAAGAGTTCATTTTATAGTCAGCCGTGATGATCTGTATAAATTCCAGGTAGCAAATGAGTCCTTTGACGGATTCATTAAGCTTCTTCTGAGATCTTATACAGGGATGTTCAGCGAATTTGTTCCAGTCAATGAAGAAGCTCTTTCACGGAAATCGGCTGCAACACGTGACACTATCTATCAATATCTTGTGAAACTGTCTTCTTTTAATATAATCCGCTATATTCCTGGTAAAAAGACATCTTTGGTAATATTCACTGAAGAGAGACTCGTCAGGAAAGCTTTAATGATTTCCCCTGATAATTATCTTCATGTAAAGGAAAAATATGAGATACGGCTGAACAAAATGATTGAATATGCGGATTCAGAAAGTCATTGCAGATCTGTTTACCTGCTGAATTATTTTGGCGAAGAGTCTGACCGTTGCGGAATCTGTGATGTATGTCGTGAAAGGAATGAACTGGACCTTAGTAAGTATGAATTTGATCTTATTCTCGAAGATATAAAGAGTGTTTTAGGTGAAAAAAGTCCTGATGCGGAAGAACTTGTTAAGCTAATCGATAATTCCGAGGACAAGGTGATTAAAGTCATACGCTGGCTGCTCGACCACAATAAGATAGTTCCAGATAGGGATCATAAGCTTAAGTGGGTTTCATAACCATGCAACTTTTCTTCTTAATCCTTTTAATTTTATTTTTTAGAGGAAGTATCCATAAGGTATTTCATATAATCATTATACAGTTTAACAGTTTTTTCTCCGCCAGGTTTAGCCGTCTGCCAGTCTGCATTCATCAGTCCGGTATAGGAATAGCAGCATATTTTCTCAAAATTATCAAACATTAGCAAATCAGTAATCACCTGGTCAATAGGCCTGGGATAAAGCGCGTTTTTTTCAGCAAATAAGAATACTTCCAGATCCATCCAGAGATGGCTGCCTGCTTTATCGCAATAATCCTGCAAAACCTTGGCAACTTCACTTCCTGTATAATCGTTTGGTGGCATCCTGTGAAATCCAAACGGGCAGAGAATATCCAGGTTTTTGAGCAAAGCCGGATAATATCCGCCTGAATGCTTTACATCGTGACAATTTGTTGCAAGCATAACAGGTTTATCAGGAGCCAGTGTTTTGACATAAGGAGTAAATTCTTCAAAGAAATGAACTATTTCTTTCTTCCTTTTATCATCATCTCCAAGGTTTCCTGCAATTTCACCTGATATATACCAGCCATAAAATGATTTATGTGATCCGTACTTTTCCCAAAGCTCCTTTGCCACTTTTTTCGACCATTCCAGCGATCCATTTGAAAAATCAAACCATGCATACATGCCGACTCCAAGGAATACTTTCATCCCGTCTTTGTCTGCTTCTGTTAATACAGATTTCAAAGCTGAATCAGCAGCTATATTTTTCCATTTGGGATAATTATCTGATGACTTTCCGTTTTCAACATTTTCCAACAGTGATTGTTCTGCTTTTAAAGGAAATAATTTTGAATTATAATAGGGGAACCCTGTGTATCCTGAAGAATCCATTGTGTGTCTACCTACATATTTTTGATTTCTGAATAGTTCCTGAATAACAACTATATTCATTTCAATGCCATGCATTCCTTTGATAAGTTCGCCCCATTGATTATTATTCAACTTAATTATATCCTTATTCCAGAACCGGCCTTCATCTTCACTCCAATGGTAAAACTCAAACCAGCTTCCCTCAATTCTTTTTGTGGATCTGATTTTTGAATCTAATATCTTAACCGGTTCAACCAGAGTTTTAGTGCCTGAATTGGATTTTACTACCATTGTAATATTTCTTTTTCCGGCATATTTTTCAGTATTCAGCCAGTATTGAATGCCGGCATTACTGCCAGGTTGAATGCTGAGATCCTTCTGGTAAAAACAGATAACTTTATTTAAATTACTAATATAGAACGAAACGTTGTAATCCTTAACCCTGGATGTATTATTCCAGATTGCTCCCCTGATATCCAGTTTTACCTTGTTGGTTATTGGCGATGGGGGTACAAGTGTTAGGCTTGCCATAGTATGTTCATCAATCCTGTTCTCATAGGATATAAACACAAATGCACTGCAGCCAAAAAAAACTACCAAAATCAATACCCATTTAAATTTTCTGATCTCGTCCTTCATTATGATATATTGTTTAGTTTTTATCATTTAACATTTATTTACCACGGAGTAACACGGAGTTTTTCACAGAGTTACACTGCTTTAAATCTCCCCTTCTCCCTAGGGCTGCTTACACGATCAACCAGATAAACAATCGATTTATATGATATCCCTGTGTGCAGACTCAACCCGATCTCACAAGTCCTGCTTGTTGAATATCCATTTTTTACATCACTTTTAAACTGACCTTTTACATTTGCCAGACCGTATTTATTCAGTTCAGGATAGGTAAAACCACGATCACCTGCAAATCCACAGCAATTGCTATCTGGCACTATCACCTTTTTTGCGCAAATCCCTGCCAGGACAGCAAGCTTTTCGTCCAGCTCCATCTTTTTCATGCTGCAAACCGGGAATACGGTGATCACTTCATCAACAGGTGTTATAGTCAGATACGGAAGGAGTCGCTCAGTAATAAACTCAACCGGTTCATAAAGCTTAAGATTTGATTTCATGCTTTCTTTCATTGTGAACAGGCATGGACTCATGTCGCAAAGAACCGGAAACTCTCCATTTCTGCTTGTTTTCAGAAGGGCTGCTTCCAGTTCATCAGACTTTTTCCTGCCGGCTTCCGTATATCCCTTACTTGAAAATGCCATGCCGCAACAAAGGTTATTCAGGTTTTCAGGATAAATAACTTCAAATCCGCCTTTATGCAACAACTGCACTATTTTTTCTGAAAGTTGCATCTCTTCGTTATATTCTCTCGATTTGCCCATTGAACGGTTTATGCATGACGGAAAATATACCACCTTTCTGACATTTGATGAATGAATCTCACTCTCCGGTTTAATCTTTCCTGCACCTACAGGCATATATTGGTTCCATAATGGGACTCTGTTTCCTGATATCTTTCGCAAGCTACCTGAAATGCCATTCATAATACCGGTTCCCAGAATCATATGAAAAAAGCCGATTATTGAAAGTGTTTTTCCGGCAACAAAAGTTACCAGGTTCATATGATTAGCGATCCACATTGCCGTACGTTTTCGTGATGCAACTTTTTCAGAACGCATACTTTTTATTAGCTTACCTGTGTCGATTTTTACCGGACAACCGATTGCACATAATCCGTCGGTTGCACAGGTCTCATCACCGGAATAATTGAAAGATTCTGCAAGTGAAGCGGCTATATGCGGTTCATGTCCGCTTTTTTTGAGCGATACCAGTTCTCTGTGTATCACAATTCGTTGCCTTGGGCTAAGAGTCATTCCTGCTGAAACGCATGAAGGCTCGCAAAACCCGCATTCGGTACACTTGTCAATGACCTCGCTGGCTGCCGGAATGGGCTTAAGATTTTTCAAATGGACCTGTTTGTCATGATTAAGTATCACACCCGGATTAAGGATATTCAAAGGATCAAAAATGTGTTTGATTTCTTTCATAAGATTGTATGCGTCCTTTCCCCATTCCATTTCAACAAAAGGTGCCATATTTCGACCGGTTCCATGTTCCGCCTTCAGTGATCCGTTATATTTGTGAACAACCAGTTCCGCCACTTCTGACATAAGACAGGCATACCTGTCAATCTCTTCACGTGCGTTAAAGTCCTGATTGAATACAAAATGCAGGTTTCCTTCAAGTGCATGTCCGAAGATCACAGCTTCATCATACCTGAATTTTCGTAAGATATATTGAAGGTCGAGCGTAGCTTCTGCAAGAGATTCCACAGGAAAAGCAATATCCTCTATAATAACAGTGGTGCCGGTTTTCCTCATAGCTCCGACTGAAGGGAACAATCCTTTCCTGATTTTCCATAGAAGCTCATATTCTGCCGGGATATCAGTAAACTGAATATCCTTTACAGCTGGAACGGATTTGAGAGAATCTTTTATTATTTCAATATTTCTATCTATTTCAATCTTATTACCGGCTACGGTTTCAACAAGCAATGCACACACATCTCTCTCAAGCAATTTCAGAAAGCCGGGAATTCCCTTTTCCTCTTCGACAGAACGCAATCCGGCCCTGTCAATTAATTCGACTGCCGAAACTGGTGCAGCCTTAAGGAATGCAACAGCCTTGCATGCACTTTCAATATCAGGAAAAATCATGAGCGAGCTTGCCTTGGAAGGTTGTTCAACGACTGTCCTGAAACTTATATCGGCAATAAAACCCAGAGTTCCTTCCGATCCGATCATCAGATGTTCAATTATATCGAACGGATCGGAAAAATCAATCAAAGCATTAAGACTATAACCTGTGGTGTTCTTCATTTTATACTTCTTCCTTATCTTATCAGTGAGAGAAGTATTTTCTTTAGCGGATTTTGCCAGTTTTTCTATATCTGAAAGAAGTTTAGAATGTGATTCCCTGAATGCCTTTTTACCTGAAATATCCCTTGTATCGAGGATGGTTCCGTCAGCCAGAATGATTTTCATCCCGGCAACAGTATTATATGAATTCTGAACAGTACCGCAACACATCCCGCTTGCGTTATTTGCTGCAATTCCACCTATCATCGCGGCATTTATTGATGCCGGATCGGGACCGATCTTACGTCCGAAAGGAGCAAGCAGCGCATTGACACGACCTCCGGTTAATCCTGGCTGAAGCCTTATTTCAAAGCCATTTTCATTTATATTGAATTTTTTCCACTGGCTTCCTGCTATTACTAAAACAGAATCAGTAATTGCCTGTCCTGACAAACTTGTGCCTGCAGCACGGAATGTTACAGGCAAAGAAAGCTCAAAGCTTTCTTTTAAAATAAATGATACTTCATTTTCATCTTTTGCTCTGATCACAAGTTTAGGAATAAGCCTGTAAAAACTTGCATCGGTACCATAGGCCAGAGTATAAAGCGGGTCATGAAAGATCCTGTTTCTATCTATAGTTCCGATAAGTCTTTCGAACAGAGTCTTATACTTTCCGGTAAGCATAATGAGGACAAAAATTTAATTGCAAAAATACTCATAGGTCCCGAAACTTAGCGGGATCACAAAGGAACTCAAAGGTTAAAATTTTCCCTGAATAATAGATAATTAAAGGTGTCTGTTCAATCATCTTCACAACCGGGAAAGTACAATCCTGAAAACTTCTTCTTGTGATTCGTTTGATATAAAATTTATTTTCCAAAGTTCTTTATTCCTGTTGAGTCAAAGTTGCAGTTCAGCCATTCATCATCAATTTCAGCACCACTTTTAATATACATCTGAATAGCCGATTCGTTCCAGTTTAATACCTGCCACCTCACCCTCTTGCAATCTTCCTTATTTGCGACGTCAAATATCTTTCTTAGCAAAGCTGCTCCTGTTTTTTGCTTTCTGAAAGACTCCTTAACGTAAATATCTTCAAGGTATAATGACTTGCCAACCCAGGTATAGTAAGCAAAAAAATAGAGCGCCATACCTACTATTTCTTTGGATTCGGTTTCTGCAACAAAACATCTGAACAGATCCTGTTCTTTCTTCATCAGTTCAACAGAATTTGTTACTTTCTCAGGAGCTTTTTCAAATACAGCCAACTCCTTGATAAGTAAAAGGATCGCAGGGAAATCATCTTCTGTCGCGGTTCTGATATTAATATTTGAATCCATGAGTCAAAATTAATAATGTATAACAATCCAAATAGATATCAATAGAGTAAGTGTCTGTCTTCGGCAATGCTTAAAAGTTCTCCTTTCTCATTCATTGCATAAGCGTCATTTGTAGGATCGATCCACAACCATTTATTCAGAGTATTTGAGTAAACCGCATTTATTGAATCCCTACCAAAACCGGAGTGTTCCAATACTCTTTGAAAGGGGATTCCGTGCACTGCAGCTTTATGCTGGGTCGCGAAAGCAACCACACGAAACCTTATTTATTAGCGGAAGTAATTTTTATTTCTGATTTAAAATAGGTTGTATATTCCATCGCTTCATCTTCATTTAAATGTAGACCATCTGTTGTTTCACGTTTGAATGAACCAGGTAATGAAATATATTTGTATTTAGATGCAGGGAAATATTTGTAAAATGTTTCACGTATAACTTTTGCTTTTGGCAAATCTTCTAATTTATTATTAACAGGCATTTCAAAAAAAACAATATTTGCACTTTCATTTTCCATTTTTAGTATATAGTCTCTTAATGTATTAAATGATTTATCTAAAATTTTCTGATCAGGCTGTTGAGAATATTCCTTAATCTGAAGGCTGAGCATCTTAGAAAATAAGGTACTACTATCATTTGATTTAGTCTCAACTTTGTCTTTTTTTCTATATTCTTGAATTGGGAAAAGAGCCGATTTTACTTTATCTAAAGCAACCATTTGAATGTACCCCAAAACAGCAATAGGTTGTTTATCTTCACGTAAAGAAAGAATCAATTTTCTGGGATAATACAGAATTGGCGAAAGTAATGAATTTGTAAATTCTTTACTCTCTGGACGTAAAACATAATTCATTTCAATGAAAATATTTTTGGGTAATTTTGATTTGTGCGACAGAATTTTTAAACCATCAAAAATACATTGCCCACCAAAAGATAAATTAGATGTGTGAGGTAAACTATCTGTAACTAGTCTACTTGAAAGAGATGAACCAATTATTACATTTTGAATTGTATCACTGTCATCATATAAGAAATTTTGAGCCTTTATAACATTACTCTGCCATTGGTGTTGTGAAGCATTCCACCATTTGGGTGCAAATTGAATAACAAAGATTGTGTATAATATAAATAATAAAAAAGCTGTAAGAATAGTTTTCTTTATCATTGTATCTTAAAATTGAAAGTAAATAAAAGCTCCCGATGAACCGCTATTTACAATAATCAGGAAAATCATCATTCCATAAAGAAGATATTCAAATCTTCTAAATTTGTTATAAACAGGTTTTTCTTTTAGTAAATAAATAAGGTGATATAATAACACAGGAGAAGAATATAACATTATATAAATAATAATTTTAAAATCATTCTTAGCCCTTAAATTATTAAAAATGCATTTAAAATATTCGATTACATGATGAAAATCTGGCAATTTAAATAACAGCCAGGCTAATGTAACAAATCCAAAAATCAGAAAAACTTTACATATTTTAAATATTCGGCTTGGTCGTATTTTTATTTTTATTTTATCTTTTGCAAATCTTTCTATGGCTAATGCAAATCCATGAAAACTCCCCCAAATAGCATAACTCCAGGCAGCGCCATGCCAAAGACCTCCCAGAAACATGACTATCATTAAATTAATATATGTTCGAAATTTGCCTTTCCTATTTCCTCCAAGGGGGAAATAAAGATATTCCATTAGAAATGAAGACAATGAGATATGCCATCTTTTCCAAAACTCTTTAAACGAAGTTGATATATAGGGGAAATTAAAATTATCTTTAAAATTGTAACCGAATAGTTTGGCTAAGCCTATGGCTATTAATGAATAACCGGCAAAGTCAGCAAATATCTGGCAGGAGTATCCAAAAAGCATCACAATTAAAGTTAATGTTGAATGATTTTGAAAATATGGGAAAGTTATCCAAAATGTAAAATCTTTTAAATTGTCTGCTACAACCATTTTTAAAAAATAACCAGTAATAATGCTTTTCAAGAATGACTCCCATTGAATTTCATTGAAATATTTTACTTTTATTTGAGGAAAGAAATCGTGAGCTTTGACAATAGGTCCGGAAATTAACTGAGGAAAAAATCCCTTAAAAAAAAGTACTTGCTTTGAGTGTTTAATAAAAGATTTCGGAACAATATCTTTATTGTTAAAATACTTCTCCTGATAAACATCAATTACTAAACTTATCCCTTGAAATGTAAAAAACGAGATACCTATTGGCAAAGGTATAGTCAAAAGAAATTCGCCAATGGAACTATTCTCATTAAAAAAAGTTCTAGAGAACAAAGGACTATATTTAAAAAATGCAAGTATTGATAAATTTAACGCCACTCCGGCAATTGCAAATGACTTTTTATATTTATCAATACCATATACCACATAATAGCTGGAAACAATATTTACACTTACTGAAAATAATAACAAAAAAACCAGTATTGGTTTGTTATATGCATAAAATATTAAACTTGAAATTATTAAGATTGGAATTTGAATTCTTGAGGAATATGGCAGATAATATAATACAAAAGTTATAATTAAAAATCCAACAAAAATAAAACTATTAAAAAGCATAAAACATTTTATTTTTAAAATTATAAAGTACTATAAATCTATAAGTCTCAAAAATAATAAAAATAGCTTAAGTGGGTGGAATTCGACACATTATTTCAGTTAACTCCTTAAACGTGCGACAAAAGTGTTCATAGGCATATTAAATTAACTGCATTGTCTTACTTATATATGCTTTTATTTGCACAACCAATTTGCCCATAGTTTTTATTCTAAATCATCAACCCGACACCTTATCTTCTGAATACTCTTAACGCTTACAAATGTATATGTGTAATAGTTAGGATTAAATCTCTATTGGTATGACTTGGTTTGTGTTTCTTTTACCTGTCAATTTTTATTACTTTTGGCATCTGTTAATATTTAATTTGATAACAAATATGGATACCAATCCAGATCCGGTCTATTCTCGAAATGTCGTTGAATTTGTTGCTGTTGCAAATGAGTTTTGCAAATATGCAGAACATGCATCGGAACTGAAAGGAGATGAACTGTTGAAAATACTTCAACGGATTTTACCTCTTCTGTATCTGAAAGCATCTCTTTTACCCCAACTCGATCCTTTTTTTGAAGACGGTAATGAAAAATTTGTAACAGAAGCCGACTGGACGGTCATGAATGATATTCTTAAAGAAAAATTCGGAACAGCAAATGATTACCTTGAAGTATTCGATGAAAAGATAAATGAAAGTGAAGAAGCCGTGGTGTCAAGTATTTCTGAAAATATGGCAGATATCTACCAGGATATGAAGGATTTTCTTCTTCTCTATCAAACTGGTACCGGAGAGGTGATGAACGATGCCGTATGGGAATGCAGGATGAACTTTGAAAATTTCTGGGGTCAGAAACTGGTAAATTCCATGAGAGCAATCCATAAATTTCTCTACTCGGGAGAAGAGATCGGAAAGGTTGAAAAAAAGAGTGAGACAGACGAAGAAAACAGAAATACTGCCGACTGGTTTATAACAAGAAGACAAAAGGATTTAAGGGGGGAAACTGAATAAGATGTACAGGGAGAATATTACTGTTGAGGAGCTGGCAGAACATGAGCTCTCATGGTTTAAAGGTGAAATAGTTTTAATTGATAATCTTAAAACATTTTATGAGGTCTTTCCAAGGTTACAGGGATCGGACCTACTTGGTTTTGATACTGAGACAAGACCCACATTCAAAAAAGGAAAAAGGAATGCTGTTTCCCTTATACAGCTTTCTACCGGTAACCTTGCCTGTCTTTTCCGGATCAACAAAATAGGGATACCCGATGAACTAGCTGATGTGTTATCCGATCCTTCAGTTACAAAAGCCGGAGTGGCTGTTCACGATGATATAAGGTTTTTATCAGGTGTCAGGAAGTTTAAACCTGACGGTTTTATTGATCTGCAGACCTTTGTTAAGGACTTTGGAATTCAGAGCTCCGGTTTAAAGAAACTTGTAGCCATTATTCTAGGATTCAGAATATCAAAGCGGCAGCAGGTTACCGACTGGGAAGCAGAACAGCTTACTGAAGCCCAGCAAATCTATGCTGCAACCGATGCCTGGGTTTGTCATCAGATTTATAAGAAGCTGACCAATGGACATAATGCCCCTTCCCGCTTCGCGGGATCCCCCTAAAGGGGAGCTAATTCGGTCCGATTAAAAGAAATTTTCAAAAAGAACGAGAATTAATCCCGCCTAAGCGGGAGAAGGGGGGTAAAAAAGCATGGTGTTAGGTCGAAATAAATTAGAAGAAAGTATATTCGGAAATATATAACAAAGTGGAACGAATAAAAATAGTCCTTAAATCCGGCAAAGAACAATCTCTTCGCCGTTTTCATCCCTGGGTATTCTCGGGCGCAATAAAGAAGATGAATGGGACTCCTGCTGAAGGAGACCTGGTGGATATATATGATAATAAAAATATATTCCTGGCAGTAGGACACTATGCCCCGAGTTCAATTGCCGTTCGTGTTCTCTCATTTGAGCCCGTGACACCTGATATTATTTTCTTCAGGGAAAAGATTAAGCGTGCAATAATGTACAGGAAAGCAATAGGTATTATTGATAATCCTCAGATAAATGTATTCAGGCTTATTCATGGTGAAGGGGATGGGTTACCAGGACTGATAGTTGATTATTATAATGGTGTTGCTGTGATGCAGATGCATTCACTGGGCTTCTACAGGATAAGGAAAGAGATTGCATCAATTTTGACTGAAGTAATGGAAAACCGGATTATTGCAGTTTATGATAAAAGCGAGGGGACCATTCCTCATATGTCGGGTATAAAAGCAACAAATGAGTTTCTCATTGGAAATTCCGGACCGGTTGTTGTTACCGAAAATGGGTATAAATTTAAAATTGACTGGACAACAGGACAGAAAACAGGTTTCTTCATTGACCAGAGAGAGAACAGGAATCTTCTTGAAAAATATACTGAAGGGAGAACTGTTTTGAACATGTTTGGTTACACAGGTGGATTTTCGGTTTATGCAATGAAAAATGCAAAAATTGTACATACAGTAGACAGTTCATTCCCTGCCATAGAACTTGCAAATGAAAATATTTCAATCAATTATGGAGAGGATAAGAGACATGAATCTTTTCAGGTTGATGCTTTCGATTATCTCAATCATATAGAAGACCAATACGATCTGATTATTCTCGACCCACCGGCGTTTGCAAAGCATAATAATGTTCTGGCAAATGCTCTGCAAGGATATAAAAGGCTGAATATAAAGGCAATTGAACAGATTAAACATGGTGGCATAATTTTTACATTCTCGTGTTCCCAGGTTGTTACCAGAGAGAATTTCAGAAAATCGGTCTTTGCAGCCGCTGCCAATACCGGACGCAGTGTAAGAATACTGCATCAGATGAGTCAGCCACCCGATCATCCTGTTAATATATATCATCCGGAGAGCGAATATCTGAAAGGTCTGGTTATCTATGTAGAATAATACTATTATGACTACGAACAGAAATATTTTACTTGTAGCGAAAAAGCTTGGTCTTCATGAATGGCAGGTCGAAAACACTATCAGACTGATGGATGGTGGTGCGACAATTCCGTTTATAAGCAGGTACCGGAAGGAGATGACTGGCAGCCTTGATGAAGTACAGCTGATGCACATAAAAGAGGAATATGACAGGCTGAAGGATCTTGATTCAAGGAAGGAGGCTGTAATAAAGTCAATTGAGGAACAGGAAAAAATGACTCCGGAACTCAGGAAAAGAATTGATTCTGCTGTTACCATGTCTGAACTTGAAGATATTTATCTGCCTTATAAGCCTAAAAGACGTACTCGTGCGACAATTGCCAGGGAAAAGGGACTTGAACCTCTGGCCATTCTAATTCTCGATCAGAAGGAAAATGATCCGGCTCTTAAAGCTGAAGATTTTCTGAATGACGATGTGAAGACTATTGGAGATGCTATTGCAGGAGCTTCCGATATTATAGCAGAATGGATAAATGAGGATGAAAAGGCAAGGCGGCAGCTCAGATTTCTTTTCGACAGGGAAGCTGTGATTTATTCAAAGGTTGTAAAGGGCAAAGAGGCGGAAGGTATCAAATACAGTGATTATTATGACTGGTCAGAGTCACTTAAGAAATGCCCGTCTCACAGGCTTCTTGCGATGAGAAGGGGTGAAGAGGAAGGGTTTCTTCGACTGTCGGTGGAACCTGGTGAAGAGCATGCAATTGATATGCTGAATTCTATTTTTATAAAAGGAAGGAATGCATCTTCTGAGATTGTCACCTCTGCAGTTAGAGACAGCTGGAAAAGACTTCTTTCAGGTTCAATGGAAACAGAATTCCGTAATATTTCAAAGGAAAAGGCAGATATTGAGGCAATCACCGTTTTTGCTGAGAACCTGCGTCAGCTTCTTCTCGGATCACCGTTGGGCGAGAAAAACGTACTGGCAATAGATCCGGGTTTCAGAACCGGTTGCAAGGTTGTTTGTCTTGACAGACAGGGAAATTTTATTCATAATGAAACAATCTATCCGCATCCTCCCCAGAATGAAACTGCAATGTCGATTAAGAAGATATTGTCGCTGGTGAATGCTTATAAGATCGAAGCAATAGCAATTGGAAATGGGACTGCCAGCAGGGAGACAGAAGAATTTATAAAATGGGTTAAGTTCGAAAACGATATTCAGGTCTTTGTTGTCAGCGAAGCAGGTGCATCAATTTATTCTGCTTCCAAGATTGCCCGTGATGAGTTTCCGGAATATGACGTAACCGTACGTGGTGCAATATCGATAGGAAGAAGGTTGATGGACCCATTGGCCGAACTGGTAAAAATTGATCCCAAATCAATAGGAGTGGGTCAGTATCAACACGATGTGGATCAGCAAAAACTTCAGAAATCGCTCGACGATGTTGTGATGAGTTGTGTAAATGCAGTAGGGGTGGAGGTGAATACTGCAAGCAAGCACCTGCTTACTTATGTATCAGGACTCGGGCCTCAGCTTGCTCAGAACATTATTGATTACAGAACTGAAAACGGGCCATTCAGGACGCGCAGGGAGCTTCTTAAAGTAAAAAGAATGGGAGATAAGGCATTCGAGCAATCAGCAGGTTTCCTGAGGATAAGAAATGCTGAGAACCCGCTTGATTCAAGTGCTGTTCACCCTGAGAGTTACCATGTTGTTGAAAAAATGTCGAAAGATATTGGATGTGATGTCAAGGAACTGATTACCAACGATAATAAGCGAAAAGAGATTAAGCTGGAGCAATACGTCAGCCCCGTCACCGGACTACCTACACTAAAAGATATTCTTGAGGAACTCGCAAAACCGGGACGCGATCCAAGATCAAAAATTAAAGAATTCAGCTTCGCAGATGTTCATACAATGGAAGATTTGAACGAGGGAATGGTTGTACCTGGCATTGTAACAAATATTACCAAGTTTGGCGCCTTCGTTGATATCGGAATAAAACAGGATGGTCTGGTGCATATTTCAAATATTAGCAGAACATATATTACCGATCCATCAACGGTAGTAAAGCTGCATCAGCATGTAATGGTGAAAGTAATCGGGGTTGATATTGAAAGAAAACGGATCCAGCTTTCCATGAAGGATGTCGATCAGAAAAAATCGTAGGGATATTTTAATTTACAGGTATTGTTAATATTCTTCTTTCCCCGGGCGTGATTTTACCGTCAGATTTTGCTATCCTTTTTCAACCTGAATCGCTCTTTGTTTACCTTCGAGTCTGGCAGCCAAATAAAATTTTGCCCCCCTTCGGAGCTGTTGAAAAAGCTGAAATCCATTAACCACAGAGGGGCACAAGCGTTAAGAAATAGCCCGGTGGGCTATTTTAGCGCTGTG